>Ga0194132_10004807_pt1 | contig 22632 bp, 21 predicted proteins | sample TA2KigOf80mmetaG_FD_148612 | JGI IMG/M metagenome (GOLD analysis project Ga0194132, IMG submission 148612) | Freshwater microbial communities from Lake Tanganyika, Tanzania - TA2015054 Kigoma Offshore 80m | ecosystem: Environmental > Aquatic > Freshwater > Lake | place: Tanzania: Lake... | reverse complement strand
CTCATGCAGGTGCTGTTGATGGGTGTGTTCCTGAGGGTCCGGGAACCCGGTGAGCTGCGCCGTGTGTGGGCGGCACGCACCACTGGCTTGTGGGTCGGGCTAACCGGGGCGGGCGCTTCCGCCGGCTGGTTTACCGCCATGACCCTCACTCAAGCTGCGCTTGTCCGTGCGGTCGGTCAGGTGGAACTTCTGTTTACCTTTATCACCGCCGTCTGGATACTTCGTGAGAAGGTCACGATTTGGGAAATCACCGGCGCGGTTCTCATTCTCGGCGGCATCCTGCTGCTGATCTGAGCCCGCCGGAAGATTGCACCGGAAGAAAACAGCAGAACATTTCAGTTGAAGATAGGGGGACACCATGACGTATGAAACCATCCTTGCGGAGAACCGCGACGGCGTTTGCCTGATCACCCTGAATCGGCCGGAACGGCTGAATGCCTGGACTTACACGATGGCCGAAGAACTCACCGATGCGGTGGAAGCGGCCAATGCCGATGACAACATCGGTTCGATCGTAATGACTGGCGCGGGCCGTGGCTTCTGCGCCGGTGCCGACGTGCAAGATGTGTTCAAAGCACAGTCGGATGGGGCGAAACCTGAACGCTCCCGACGTGCAACGGACTGGGTGGGCCTCGTGCGTGACTCGAAACCGATGGTAGCGGCCGTCAACGGTGCAGCGATCGGTCTTGGCACCACACTGATTCTGCCGATGGACTACATGGTCGCGAGCAGCCAGGCGAAACTATCCCTGCGTTTCGTGAAGATGGGTCTGGTGCCCGAACTCGCCAGCTCCCGCTTTCTCTTTGCACGGGTTGGTTTCGGCAAGGCCAATGAACTCATGCTCACCGGGCGAACGGTTGAAGCCGCGGAAGCACTACAGCTTGGTCTCGTGGACCGCGTTGTCGAAGCGGGGGCGCTGGTCGATACCGCCATCGGTGTGGCGCGCTCGATGGGTGAAAACCCTTCTGTTGCTTTGCGCATGATCAAAAAGCTCGCGACGCAGAATGCGGCTGAGACTGATCTCAAGGTTGTGCAGCAGCGTGAAGGAGACGGACTCAAGGTTGCCTACGCCTCCCCCGAACACAAAGAAGCCATCGCCGCATTTCTTGAAAAGCGCACACCTGACTTCATAGGTGCCCGCAAGCGCTGAGTTCACCGCTCTGACACGGCGAGGCGATCCGCATCGGGTCGCCTTGGCAAAGAGTCTTCTGGATCCGGTCCTCCGCCAATCAGTTGGCACCTGTTTACGGCTGCGCCGACTGACCGTCGTCCTCCTGGTTTGAAGGTGATCACAAGCCGATTCCGGGCTGTTGCCTATGCTTGCCTGTGGAGCTGGCAGCAGGATCGCGCGTGAGCGAATATAGGGATTCTTCGGGCGGAACAGAAGCGTTCCCGTCCCGACTTGTCATTACCTACATGAGCCGTGAGGTTGACGATACCCGCCGCGGGGACAGGTTGCAGATCTGGCCGAGCGCCAGGCCACGGCCAGGCGACAAGCACCCAAACCGACCAGCGAAGTACCCGAACCAACAATCGGCGAATCCCGGATCAGAAAAATCGGTCATCGCTGGATGATCGGATCAGTGGGGCTGGTTGTCCTTGCCCTCTGGGCAATACTGCGCGCCTGACCAAAATTGTGGGTCATCGGCCTGACAAGCCGGTTTCGTTGCAATTTGATGGCATATCAGGCCGGGAATTCAGTTTTCTTCAAGGCCCTCCCGTGAGTGCTCGCTAACCTGCTTGGCGTGGCGCTTTATGCACAAGCGGCTTGTTAGCACCAAGGCCGCAGGAAGATGCGTCTTTTCGCTGCCGTACGTTGTCGCGATGAGATCGTATCTATCTGATGTTGTTATGTTTTCACCTGAAATTCTGGTTGCGGCCGGTACTCACGCTCGGGCAATGCAACGCTTCTCACTAACAGACGTTGAGTTATCCCCGCAGTTATCCACAGCTTTGCCAACGCAGTGGCGGGTTTGCAACCGATCCAGCCGATCACGACTTCGCCATTCGAGCCCCATTTGACGACCTGTCGCACCTGGGAAGTGACCGGCAGGAAACTGAATGGCTGGCGGGTATCAGGTACTTTCGCGATCATTTGCTCCGTAGTCCGAACCAAGGTGGAATCTGGTGCACGTCGTGCTACTGCAGACCGACAATGTGCTCGATACGTTTCAGCCCGAGCATGGCGATTACTCGGCGATGTTCGGCGAGACCCTCTCCGCGCCCGATGTTGAACTCACTGTCGTGGATGTCCGCGCGGAACTACCGGCGCCAGGAGCTGGAGACTCCTACGTGATCACGGGCAGCAGGCACAGCGTCTATGACGACCTGCCCTGGATCCGCCGCCTGGCGGACTTTCTGCGCGGCGAAATCGAGACGGGCCGAAAGGTTGTGGGCATCTGTTTCGGCCACCAGCTTCTCGCTCATTTCTTTGGTGGTGAAGTCCGGCCTGCGACGACAGGTTGGGAAGTTGGCGTGAAGGAAACGCAGGTTTGTGCAACGGCACCGTGGATGAGTCCGCCACTACCGAAGTTCAGCATCATTTCCAGCCACAAGGACCAGGTGCAACGTGTACCTGAAGGGGCGACGGTGACGGCGTCTTCGGCGAGTTGTCCGGTGGCGGGATTCACCATGGGTGACAACGTGATCACTTTCCAGGGACATCCGGAATTCAGGAAAGGTTATTCAAAGGCGCTGATGGACTACAGAAGGCATATCCTCGGTGACGCCAAGTACGAAGCAGGGGTGGCGTCCCTCGAACGGGAAACGGACCAGGATGTCGTCGGTGGCTGGATTCTTGCATTTCTGCGCTCCAGTCCAGAACGAGACCGGTAACGAGGAGAAGCGAAGTTGAACGAGCCCTGGCAGATCGTGCGTTATCTGCGTCTGGCGGAAAAAGTCATCCGCGACCAGCGGGTGGACGGGCTCGGAGCAGATGCCAGTAGCAAACTCTCCGACATCGGTGGTGCGATGCGGGGTATCCGTGATGATGTGATGACGTTGATAGAGCTGGTACGTGCCTGGGCGCGCGGTGACTATCGGGACGTGCCGCTGAAAGCCGTCGTGACCATCGTCGCCGGCGTGCTCTACTTCGTAACACCAATCGATTTCATCCCGGACTTCCTGTTCGGCTTCGGACTGCTCGATGACGTCACGGTACTCACCTGGGTGATTGGTGTGGTGCGTGGAGAGCTGGATCGTTTTCGTAATCGGCCAGTACCGGCCGTCGTCATGTCAACGGCTATGGATGCTGCAACGCCGAACGCCCAGCGGAACCACTTGCCTGCGTTGCCAACGGCCGCGGGAAACGTGCGATGACCATACGACATTCTGCCCTCGGGTTGATCCTGGTTGGCGTCGTCCTCTCTGGCTGTTCGATCAAGGCGGCGTACAACAACTTTGACCGGTTTGCGAAATGGCAGGTAAGTGACTACGTCGACTTCGACGAGCGCCAGGAAGCTTACTTTGACGCGGAGCTTGCCCGGCTCCTGTATTGGCATCGCACCACAGAGTTACCTCGTTACGTCCAGTGGCTTGAAACCGTCGCAAAGGCGACGACAGAAGAACGCACCGAGGAAACTCTCCCTGAGGTGGTTAAAGAAGTGATTGCGGCGGCGGAGCTGGTTGAAACCCGAGCCATGCCGATGACGATCGAACTCATGCTTTCGCTCAGTGATGGGCAGCTCGCGCTCCTCCCGGATAAGCTGGCGCGAGACAATGAGGAATTCATGGAAGAAGAAGCTGGACTCAGCGAGGCCGAGGCGCGCGAAGCTTGGTTTGAGAGCATGGAAGGCGCCAGCAAGAGATTCTTGGGACGCTTGTCAGCGCAACAACGTCAATATCTGCAGACCCAGAGCCTTCGTTATCAGCCAGAGCAGAGACTGTGGGTGGAGTACCGCGCGCGCTGGCAGGCCGAACTGCTGAAGGCGCTCGCCAATCGTCGTGATGTGCAGTCTTTCGTTCAATCCTATGAAAGGCTCGTCGCCGACCGTGAACTGTATTACGGCACCGAATTCGCCTCGGTCTCAAAGTCGAACGAAGATCTGCGACGGGATGTCACGCTGGGTCTGCTTCGCACCGCCGATGACAAACAGCGAGAGCGGCTGATCGAAACGATGCAAGACATCGCCGAGGACTTGCGTGAGCTTGCAGCGGAAGCAGCGCCCTCAGCTCCGCCAAGTGGCGGTTGCCTGGTGCGATGTCCGGAAGCGGCTTTGCTTTGATGACTTTTGCTTTCAGGTAGAACGGGCTCAGTAGTCGCGGGCTTCGCGGCGGTCGAGAACCAGCCAGCAGAGCAGATAGGCAGCGATCACGAACTTCGGTATGAACAGAGCCGCGATGACTGTCGCGACCCGTACAACGTCCAGATCGACGGACAGACTCCGGCCAATTCCTGCACAGACTTCGGCCAACCAGCCGCGTTGTTTGTCGAGTTTCGGTTCAGCGCGAACGGTTCGGGACATCACGGAATGCTCCTGCCGAGGTATGGGTTTTCACGACTGTGGATTCGCGGCTTTCGCACTGGCCGCATAGGATCACCCAGGCGTCTGCACGTCCTGCACGTGCACTGATGTCGCCGAGTGTCAGTACGATGAGGGCGAGGATGAAGGTCAATACCAGCAGGCCTGGGCTGGGGTTCTTCAAGGCCTGGTCGCTGCGAACGCTCACATTTGGCTGTCTGGTTCATGCTCGCTCAGCGTTCATCAAGGATCGTGCCAGCTTTTTCGAACGGCAAAGCCCCTGATTGGGGTGTAGGCTTGGGAAGTTCATGGATTTGGTGGCGAAATTAGCCATCCGTTGGTCAAGCTTGGGATGTGCCGGGACGTCGAGTTGGTCCAGTCTAATCCCCGAAGCAAGAGCAGGTGTGGGGAGGGAATGTGGATTTTCACTTTGCGACGCTCTTTGAGGCGATCGCCGACGTGCAACCGGAACGGACAGCGCTGATCGGCGACGGCAAGAGAGTCAAGTGGCGAGAGTTTGACGACCGGGGCGCACGCGTTGCTGCAGTGTTGACCGAGCATGGTCTGGGGTCTGACAGCAAGGTCGGTATTTACCTGCACAACTCACCGGAATATCTCGAAGCGCAACACGGGGTGTTCAAGATCCGCGGTTGTCCAATCAATGTGAATTACCGCTACAAGGCGGATGAGCTGGTTTATCTGCTCGATAACGCCGACGCCGAAGCTGTCGTCTTCCAGGCCCAGTACGCGGCGCGCATCTGGGAAATCCGCAGCCGCTTGCCGAAGGTCCGGCTCTTCCTTCAGATCGATGATGGCACTGAATCGTTACTCAAGGGCGCGGTGGACTATGAGCGCAGCATCCGTGCAGCGACGTCCATGCCGCGGATCGTACGAAGCCCGGAGGACATCTACATGCTCTACACGGGTGGAACGACGGGTATGCCTAAGGGGGTCATGTATCCGGGTGGTGGCTTCTGCCAGTTCTTCGTCACCATGGGCACCGCCGGGCGCGGTCTGCCGGTACCGGGATCCATCGCCGCGCTGGTTGCGCTCCTGCCGCAAATCAATCCCGCGCCGATCAGTCTGCCCGCTTGTCCTCAGATGCATGGCACAGGCATGTGGCTGGGCTCCCTCATGCCGCTCGCCATGGGCGGCACAGTGGTTACCACATCAAAGCTGGGCCTCGACCCGGATCTGCTCTGGGAGCTTTGCGAAACCCATCGTGTCAGCGAACTCGTGATCGTCGGAGACACCTTTGCCAAACCGTTGCTGGCGGCGCTCGATCAGGCTGCAGCACGTGGTAATCCGTACGATGTCAGCAGCCTCAAGCAGATCATCTCGAGTGGCGTGATGTGGAGTGCCGAAACGAAATCCGGCTTGCTCAAACATGGCGACTTCGCGCTGCTTGATGTCATGGGCTCGACGGAAGGTGGTATGGGGTCGTCGGTGACGACCCGCGCCGAAGTGGTGCGCACAGCAAAGTTCAACCTGAACGAGGGCGTGCGTGTGTTTACCGATGACGGTCGGCCGGTCGCGCCAGGCTCAGGCGAAATTGGCAAAGTCGCGACCTCCGGTTTTGTACCGCTCGGGTACTACAAAGACCCGGAGAAATCCGCTGCAACCTTTCGCGAGGTGGGGGGCACTCGCTACAGCTTTCCCGGGGACTACGCCACCGTTGAAGCAGACGGCAGCATTACGCTGCTCGGACGAGGCAGTGTGTGCATCAACACCGGCGGTGAAAAAGTGTTTCCGGAAGAAGTGGAAGAAGCGGTCAAACGCCATCCGGATGTTTTTGACTGCCTCGTGGTGGGTGTGCCGGACCAGCGCTTTGGTGAACGTGTCGTCGCTGTGGCCTCTTTTGGCGACAGCGTCCGGGAAATTGCCCGGGTGGATGAAGCCGGCCTGATCGAGTTCACCCGTGACCACCTGTCTGGCTACAAGGTCCCTCGGCAGGTGGTCTTCGTAGAACGGGTCCGCCGGGCGCCGAATGGCAAGGCAGATTACAAGTGGGCGAAACAGGCCGCCCTGGTCGCTGTAGGTCGCTGATCCCGATAGAAAGCGGCGCCGGAAGATTCTGGAATCTGTACTAGCGTTAGGGGTGACGAAATGGAAACGCCCCTATGCCGACAAACTTCGAAATAACCGTGGGCGAATCGGTCCAGGTGCTGAAGCGCGCGCTGCCTATCATGAGCCAGCAACAGGTGCCTACGATTCCGGAAAACTATGCAGTCTGGTGCGACTACGTCTGCAATCGTAACGACCTGCTCTCCGAGGAGGTGGAAGAACGCATTCGCAGGGGTCTGACGTTTTCGCCTGACGTCTGCCAACGCCTCTATGAGAAATACTTCGTGGATGAAGTCGTGACGGAAGTCGACAGCATCCAGGGTGCTGTCCGCGACGCCGTGAATACGGTGTTCCAGGAAGTTTATGCGCTCGGCTCCGATATGAGTGGCTATTCGGAAATCCAAGCGGCGGCGGGCCTCTCCCTCGATGGTACCCCTACGAAGGAGGATCTGACCAATCTCGTGGTTGAACTGGTGCGGGAAACTGCCAACACAAGGCGCCGGGCCGTAGATGTCGAAAGCTCCCTGAAGGCGATGTCCGATGAACTGACCGAGATGCGTTCACAGATCAACAAACTCAGCCGGGATTCGCGTACCGACGCACTGACAGGCGTGGCTAATCGCAGAGCGTTTCACGAAGCGATGATTCGACTGACCGCAGATTCGCAGGCGGAAGGCACAGATCTGTGTCTGATTCTGATCGACATCGATCATTTCAAGAAACTCAACGACACCCACGGCCATCTCGTTGGCGACCAGGTGCTGCGGTTCGTCGGCCAGGGAATGCAGCAATGTGTGAAAGGCCGCGACCTGCTGGCGCGTTGTGGTGGTGAGGAGTGTGCGATTCTCTTGCCCTCGACTCCCATTGATGGTGCGTGCATGCTGGCGGAAAGCGTCCGCGCCATCATGGAAGCGCAGCGGATTCGTTCCGACGATGCTGCAGAGCCCCTCAAGGTAACCGTATCCTTGGGAGTTTCGCGGTACCGGGCGGTGGAACCTGTGGTCGATTTTATCGCTCGATCCGACGCGGCTTTGTACGAGTCGAAGAAAGCCGCCCGCAATCGCGTGACGCGCGAATCCTGATCCACACCGGAAGCTTGTCCTGAAGGCAAGCATCCGACACCCGGCTGCAACGCGAGGTCCAGGTTGTTGATTGTCACTCCGCAGTTGCGTTCCGCTGCCGCATCCCGCTGGCTGGTTTCCGGATTCCGTTCCGAACACCACTTAACTGGCCTGATTGCGTTTGCCTTTCTGTTAATTCTGCTGCCGCAAACACTGCGCGCGGAACCTTCGTTGCCACTTGCAATCCGCAACACCGCGCCGGCTGGTTTGTTGTTCGGGGTAACACCGTTCCGGTCAGAACAGCGGGGTCTGCGGATTGCGATCGATAATGGGAACATCTTCACAGGCAGCAATCGCAGGGGCGTCGAAACCGTATTCGATGGCGAAACAACGATTGCCACATTGTCCTGGAATCATGTCTTCAAAGAATCCGGATCCGGACTATGGAGTATCGGGATCGAAGCGCCCTGGATTCGGCATGGTGGCGGCGTTCTGGACGGCTTTATCGAGGGATACCACGACACCTTCGGTTTTCCTGATGGCGGACGTGACCGTGTTCCCCGCGACAGGCTGTTGTACAGAATTGTTGAAGGCGGAATAACTCGGCTTCATCTCGACGCCTCGGCGAGAGGTATCGGCGACCTTCGGGTTCGCGTCGGGCGGGAATTTCTCGCGCAGCCCGACAGGCGCTTCTCCATCCACGGTGCCATCGAGTTGCCAACGGGTGAGGTGGACAAAATCACCGGCTCGGGTGGAACGGACGTGGCCCTGTGGGCGGAGTATCGTCGGACAGGACTGCTCGGGTTCGAACGCCTGGGCATTTCCGCGATGGCAGGTGGAGTGGTCCCCGGGGAGAGTGAGCTGCTGCGGGGTGATCCTGTCGATGTAATACCTATCGGTCACTTCGGTATCCAGTATCGCGTTTCCGATCGAGTGGAACTGCTCGCGCAGACGGATGGGCTGGGTGCCTCGTATGACATCGCATCTGATGTCCTCGGACGTGCGGCGGTGCAAGGCACGCTGGGTGGCAGGATCCGCGTTTGGAAATCACTGTGGCTCGATCTTGCAGTGGTCGAAGACCTGGTCAGCGACAGCACGCCCGACGTGATCTTCCACCTTTCTCTCGGGATGCGGGGACAGTGAAAGGGCAATGCGTCGTTGGCGGGAGCCGCCGTGAACGGCCAGGAAGAGGACAGCACCCTTCCTCCGCTTGTACACTCGCGCCCCTGCTGTTTCCCGGGGGAATCCACATGGCCATGCAACACACGCCGCTGCTTATGGCGCGGCTGCTCGATCGTGGCGCGCGGGTAGCGCCGACTGAAGAAATCGTCACCGCCACGGCAAATGGTGTGCGTCGTCAATCCGTGCGCGACACACGCAACCGGGCGCACCAGCTGGCCCACGCGCTCGCTGCAGCGGGCATTCGCGTGGGTGACCGTGTCGGGACGTTCATGTGGAACGGCTCACGTCACCTCGAGGCTTACCACGCCACAGCCGGCATCGGTGCCGTTTTGCACACGCTTAACCTGCGCCTCTCCGACAAGGATCTCGAATACATCATTGGTCATGCGCAAGACCGCATCATCATTGCCGATGCGGATACGCTGCCGTTGCTCGAGGCTTTGAAGGGCAGGATTCCGTCGGTGGAGCGCATTATCGTTGCGACGGAAGAGGACTCCCGCAACTGGAAGACATCGCTACCCAATGCGATTGACTACGAAGACTTCATCAAAGACCAACCGACCACCTTTGACTGGCCGGACATCGACGAGAATTCACCGCTTGGGCTCTGTTACACCAGCGGTACGACGGGTAATCCCAAGGGTGTCGAGTACGAACACCGGTCTCAGTACCTGCACACCATGGCGCAGTGCATGACCGATTCGATGGGATTGTCTGCAACGGACACGCTCTGCGGGATCGTGCCGATGTTTCATGCTATGGGCTGGGGGCTGCCGTGGTCGGCCATGATGCTCGGTTGCAAACAGGTCATGCCGCATCGTTTCATGGGCATGGAAAGAATCGCGGAACTCATTTCTTCGGAAGGAGTGACCGTATCGGCAGGTGTCCCTACGATCTGGCAAGGCATCAAGGGTCTGATCGAAGCGAACCCTGGCAAATACGATTTCAGCAACCTCACTCGGCTTACCTGTGGGGGTTCCGCACCACCGTCGTCCCTCATTCGCTGGTACTGGGATGAGCTCGGTGTGGAGATGATCCAGGGCTGGGGTATGACGGAAACGTCGCCCCTGGCAACACTGTCGCGCCGCGTGATGAAACGCTCGCAGCTCAAGCTCGATGAAGATGACAAGTTCCGCAACGTGGCGAAGGCGGGTCAGCTCATTCCCGGACTTGAGCTCGATATTTTTGATGCCAGCTTCAATCGCCTGCCCCATGACGGCGAAACCGTGGGCGAGATCCTCATTCGTGGGCCGTGGATCTGCTCGGAGTACTACAACAATCCGCAGCCCGAGAAGTTTCACAACGGCTGGCTGATCACGGGTGATGTCGGCAAGATCGACCCCGAGGAATACCTAATCATCGCCGACCGCTCCAAGGACCTGGTGAAAAGCGGCGGCGAATGGATCTCGTCAGTGGATCTCGAGAATCACATCGTCTCCATGCCGGGGATCGCACAGGCATGTGTCGTTGCCCAACCCCATCCCAAGTGGGACGAACGCCCGGTTGCCCTCGTCGTGATGAGGGATGGCACCACCCTCGACAAGGGTGCAGTCCTGGCGCACTGTGCGACGGCCTTCGCCAAGTGGCAGCTGCCTGACGACGTGCTTGAGGTGAAGTCGATTCCGCTGACCTCTACCGGCAAGATGGACAAGAAGGTCGTGCGCGCCAACCTGCAGGACCAGGGGTACGTGTTGCCGGATGTGCGACGATCCGTCTGATAAATCGCCAGGATCGGGTCCTCTTCATGGACCCGAAGGACAACGCGGAAATCTGAAATGCCGGACTACACCTCCATCGAGACCATTCGCACCCTTCCAGGCCTGCGGATGGCGGTGCTGCGGGGAATTCCTTCGCCATGGAGCGAAGCTGCCAAGGGCATCTTCCATGTGAAGCGACTCGAATGCGTGTATGGCGCGCAGTCGGACGGTGATCCAGACAACGCGATCGCGCACTACTGGGGTAACTCATCCGTGCCGGTCTTGCTCTGGAATGACGACAAGCCGCGCTCCGGTTGGGCAGAGATCCTCATTCTGGCGGAACGCCTCACCGATTCGACGCCGCTGATTCCCGACGATGCTGAAGCGCGCGTGGATCTTTTTGGTGTGGCTCATGAGATCTGTGGCGAGATGGGTCTTGGCTGGTCGTATCGGCTGGTTATGACCGGAGATGGTCAGAAGGGAGCGTTTCCTGCTGGAGTGACCCGTTACCTCGCAGCGAAGTACGGTCACAACCCGGTTCACGCCAATGCGGCGCGCAGGAGGGTGATCTCCATACTGCGGTTGCTCAGCCGACGCCTGGAATCGCAGGAGTTCCTGATTGGTGACCAGTTCACTGCAGCCGATATCTACTGGGCGACGTTTGCCAATCTGATCATTCCGCTGCCGGAAGAGCTCATGCCTACAGTGCCAATGATCCGGCAAGCGTATGACTGCAAGGATGAAGAAATTCTTGTCGCCATCTCACCTCGCCTGCGCGCGCACCAGCGGCGGATCTACGACGAGTTCCTCGGCTTGCCGGTTACGCTCTAGCCTACTCAAGGAGTTCCAATGAAGTTCGATAACCGTGTTACCCGGCACCTTGGTGTCGAGATTCCCGTCGTACAAGCGCCGATGGGCTGGATCGCCCGATCGCAGCTGGCTTCAGCGGTCAGCAATGCAGGCGCGTTCGGCATCATTGAGACATCCTCGGGTGAACTCGATGCAGTGCGCGAGGAAATCCGCAAGATGCGCAAGCTCACCGACAAGCCGTTCGGCGTAAACATCGCCCAGGCGTTTGTGCGTGATCCGAACATCGTGCGTTTTGTGATCGACGAAGGTGTGAAATTTGTCACCACGTCCGCCGGCAATCCGGAACGTTATACCGAAGAACTGAAGCGTGCCGGGCTCACCGTGTATCACGTGGTGCCAAGTCTCTCCGCGGCGAAAAAAGCGGTGGAAGTGGGTGTCGACGGGCTGGTCGTCGAAGGTGGTGAAGGCGGCGGCTTCAAGAATCCGCGTGATGTTGCGACGATGGTGTTGCTGCCTCTGGTCCGCTCACAGGTCAGCGTGCCGATCATCGCTGCCGGCGGATTTGTCGACGGCGCGACGATGGCGGCTGCTTTTGCACTCGGTGCCGAAGGTATCCAGATGGGCACGCGGATGGTCTCAGCAGCAGAGTCACCGGTACACGCCAACTGGAAGCAGGCGATAGTGGATGCCAAGGAAACCGACACCGTGTTTCTGAATCGCAAGTTCTCACCGGCGCTGCGGGCGCTGCGAACGCAGAAGACATCGAGTCTTGAGTTTGAAACCGAACGCAACGTGATGGGCGAGTTCGGCAAAGCGCTAGATCTTTACTTCGGCGGTGACATGGAAGCGGCCATTGCGCTCACAGGTCAGGTTGCGGGGCGAATTGATACCGTACGCCCTGTCGCCGAAATCATTGCCGAAGTTCGTAATGACTTCTTTGAGGTGATCGGCCAGCTGAACACCACGTATTGCCGCTGAACATAACCGTTCGGCAGGGAAGAATCACCGCGACAACCACGGGCGGTTCCACTCAAGCCGGCGTACATCGCGCGCGCCCGTGAGCTGCCCCTCCCGGAAAACATGCGTGCCGTTGACGAAGGTGTGATGAATCTCGTGGCTGAAGTTGATGCCTGCAAAGGGAGACCAGCCACACTTTGACAGTACGCCGGGGTGACCATACTTCGGTCGACCGATAACCACGAGATCGGCGAAGTAGCCTTCGCGCAGATAACCCCGGTCCTTGACACCATAACGGATCGCCGGTGCGTGTGCGGTCTTGTGAACCACCCGTTCGATGCTGAACGTGCCATCTTCAACGCGCTCCATCAGTGACAGTAGGGCATGTTGTACCAGAGGCAGCCCCGAGGGGGCGCTGAGGTAACCCCGGGCTTTTTCTTCGATCGTGTGGGGCGCATGGTCTGTGGCAATAACGTCAATGAGATCAGCATTCACCGCGGCGCGCAGTGCGGCACGGTCAGCGGCGGTCTTGATGGCAGGATTGCACTTGATGTCCGTGCCGCGGGTTTCATAGTCCTCGGCGCTGAAGAAGAGGTGGTGTGCACACACCTCGGCGGTGATCTGCTTGTTGTCGATGGGGCCGGCGGTGAAGTGCGCCATCTCCTTTGCCGTGGTGAGGTGCAGCACATGCAGCCGGGTACCGTGTTTTTTCGCCAAGCTGAGGGCGAGTGACGATGACAGCCAACAGGCCTCTTCAGAGCGGATGACCGGATGCTGGCTACACGGCACGTTGTCGCCGAACTGCTCGCGCGCCTTTTTTTCGTTGCGGATGATGGTCGGTGTGTCTTCGCAGTGGGTTGCAACCAGATGCGGGGTATTCGCGAAAATCGCTTCGAGGATTGCCGGATCGTCGACCAGCATGTTACCGGTGCTCGCACCCATGAATACTTTTACCCCGCAGGCGAGATCCGGGTCATGTGATTTGATGTCTTCGAGGTTTTCGTTGGTTGCACCGAGATAAAACGCATAGTTGCCAAACGCCGAACGTTCTGCGCGAGCGAGTTTGTCCGCGAGTGCCGCATTGTTGATGGTCTGGGGGGAGGTGTTCGGCATCTCCATGAAGCTCGTGATACCACCCGCCACCGCCGCGGATGATTCTGTTGCGAGGTCACCTTTGTGCTCAAACCCGGGTTCACGGAAGTGCACTTGGCCGTCAATCATGCCGGGCATGAGCCAGGCACCCTGCAGATCGATGACCTTGGCGGAATCCGGTGCGGGCACGTTGATACCGGCGATGCGATCGCCCCGGATCAACAACTCGCCTGTCGTGATCCGGCCTTCATTGACTATGCGGGCGTTGACCAGGCGGATGGTATTCATGGCTGAAATGAGCAGTGGCAGGGCGTCCAGTATACGTTTCTCGTCTGCTGCGTGAACGCCGCGCGTGAACGCCGTCACAGTGTAGTCGGGATGGCGTTCTATACTGATTTCGATAGCCTACAAAGGACGTGGCGAATGCGCGCATCAAAACACCTTCTCCAAACCTCCGCCTTCGTGACCCTGATGTCTTTCTCCGCTGGTGCGCTGGCGGACAGCCTGTTCGGTGTTGACGTCGGCTTCGGTGGCTGGTACTAGGATCCTGATGGCCATTTCACCGCCAACAGCACGGAGGTCGATACCAAGGAAGACATATCACTTGGCGATGGTAATGACAACGTGTTGTGGCTGGCTTTTGAACATCCGCAGCCGTTTGTTCCCAACATCCGCGTGCAACAGACCAAGACCGAGCTGAGCGGTGGGACTGAGCTGGTTCGGGCCGTGACCCTCGACAGTGTGAGCTTCGCACCGCCGGTTACTGTCGACACCGGTTTTGAATTCAAGGTGCAGGACGCAATCCTCTACTACAACCTCATGGATGGAGACACCTTGAGTCTCGATGCCGGTCGAGCCGCACGGCGTATCGATGGCAGCGCCTTTATCAACAGCGGTGTCCGGTTCGCTGAAATCGATTTCGATGGCTCAGTGCCCATGCTGTATGCCCGCGGTGAGTGGGAGGTGCTCAGCGGCTTCTGGTTCGGCGCGGGTGGTCTGTATGTTGAATACAAGGGCGACAGCTACATTGATCTTGATGGTTCCTTTGGCTGGCAATCCGAGTGGGGTATGGGTGCCGAGGTGGGCTACCGATACATGCGGATGAAGGTCGAGGACCTCGGCGACATCGATTGGGCGCGTCTCCTCGTCGACGGGCCGTACGCGGCGCTTAACTTTGAGTTCTGACCCTCCGCTTCTGCAACGGGCTGTTACACTCCGGCCCGTCATGTCCCTCGAACCCGCACGCGCTGAACTGTTATCCCTGCTCGGCCCGGATCTCATTCTTGATTCGGCGGGTAAACGTCCCTACGAAACCGATGGGCTGACGGCCATTCGGGAAGAGCCGTGGGCGGTGGCGTTACCACGCAATCGCGAAACGGTGCTTCAAATCCTCGACATCTGTCATCGCCATCAGATCCCTCTCGTACCGCGCGGCGCGGGTACCGGCTTGTCCGGTGGTGCGCGACCCATGCGTGAGGGGCTGCTTCTGTCGCTGGCCCGTTTGAACCGTATTCTGGAAATCGATCTGGAGAATGGTGTCGCCCGCGTTGAACCGGGTGTGCGCAATCTCGCGATCAGCGAGGCGGTTGCGAAACATGGACTCTTCTACGCTCCGGATCCTTCGTCACAGATTGCTTGCAGCATCGGCGGCAATGTCGCCGAAAACGCCGGCGGGGTGCATTGCCTCAAATACGGGCTGACGGTTCACAACGTAACGGGGCTTGTATATGCCACGCTCGACGGAACCGTGCGCACCATTGGCGGATCGTCAGTAGATCCCTTCGGCTTCGATCTGCGTGCTCTGCTGTGCGGTTCTGAAGGGTTACTCGGTATCGTTCTGGAAGTCACCGTGAAGCTCACGCCGCTTCCAGCCAGCAAGGCGGTGATGCTCGGTGCGTTCCACTCATTGGCTGCGGCCGGCAATACCGTGGCTCGCATAATCAGCTCAGGGCTCATACCCGCCGGGCTCGAGATGATGGACAAGAGGGCGATTCACGCCGCGGAGGATTTTGTACATGCCGGCTACCCACGGGACGCTGCAGCCCTGTTGTTGTGTGAGCTCGACGGCACGCCGGAGGAAGTCGAAGCAGACCGTGAGCGTGTTGATGCCTGCATGCGTTCGGAAGGTGCGTACAGGGTGGATGTGGCAACCGATCCTGCCGCCCAGCAGCGTCTCTGGGCAGGCCGCAAAGCGGCGTTTCCGGCGGTGGGCCGGCTGGCTCCGGACTATTACTGCATGGATGGGACGATCCCGCGCAGTCGTCTTGCGGAAGTGCTCGAGACAATCGACAGGCTTTCCGGTGAATACAACCTGCCGGTCGCCAATGTCTTCCACGCGGGTGATGGCAACCTGCATCCCCTCATCCTCTACGATGCCAACGTCCCCGGAGAACTCGAGCGGGTTGAAGCTTTTGGCAGCCGCATCCTGTCCCTGTGTGTAGAAGTGGGTGGCGCCGTTTCCGGTGAGCATGGGGTGGGTGTCGAAAAACTCGGCCCCATGTGTGACCAGTTCACTTCTGCGGAACTGGAACAGTTCCATCGATTGAAAGCAGCGTTCGATCCCGACGGAATGATGAACCCCGGCAAGGCCATTCCAACACTGGCGCGGTGTGTGGAAGCCGGTGGCATGCATGTGCATTCCGGGGAGGAAAAGTTCAGGCATCTGGAGCGGTTTTGATGGCTGATGCCACCGAACGCATCCTGGATCAGATCACACTTGCCAGGGATTCACGTACCACGCTCACGATTGCAGGCCATGGCAGCAAGGCCCCACTGCTGGGCCAACGCCGAGGTGATGGGGTGATCGATCTGACCCGGCATCATGGCATCCTCACCTATCACCCCGCGGAGCTGGTTATTACGGCGCGTGCCGGAACTCCACTCGCTGACGTAAATGCAGCCCTGGTCGAACAAGGGCAGTGTCTCGCCGCAGATCCGCCCTGTTATCAGGGACGGGGTACGCTCGGTGGTGCGGTTGCTGCCGGCATATCCGGTCCCTCCCGTCCGTTTCGAGGTTCACTTCGCGACAGTGTGCTGGGGGTTGGCATGGTCAATGGGCTTGCTGAGCGGATGCGATTCGGCGGCGAGGTCTTCAAGAACGTTGCCGGGTTTGACGTGGCCCGATTGCTTTCTGGTTCCGAGGGAGCGCTTGGTGTGCTGCTTTCGGTGAGTTTGCGCGTTGCACCCGTACCGCAAACGATCGTCGCGTTCTGCCGTGAATCGTCAGCAGCTGAGGGCGTGATACTCATGCGCAAGTGGACGCTCGAGCCGTTGCCGCTGACCGGTCTCGCGTGGTCACAGGGCAAACTGCACTGGCGCCTCGCCGGCACTTCGACGGTGGTCGCGGCGGCAAGAAAGCGCCTTGGCGGTGATGAAGAAGATCCTTCGTACTGGCCAAAGCTCCGAGATCGTGAGTTACCATGTTTAGGCTCCGGCGTTTCCTATCGGGTTGTAGTTGCGCCCGCGACCCACCCGGATGATGGCGACGTTTGTATTGATTGGGCAGGTGGTCTGCGATGGCGATCAGCGGCCCTCGCGCAAGGCCAGTCCTGCCCGGTGGGACAGTCACCACTCACCACAAGCCCGGTTGATCCGTTGTTGCTTCGCATCAAACAGGCATTTGATCCCGGGCGGATCTTCAATCCGGAACTGCTTCGTGCAAACGCAGCTGCCTGAATCATTGCTGGCGACTGATCGCGGTCAACGGGCGCAGACTATCCTGCGTTCGTGTGTGCATTGCGGCTTCTGCAACGCGACCTGCCCAACGTATCAGCTCTTCGGCGATGAACTGGATGGCCCGCGCGGTCGCATCTATCAGATCAAATCATTTCTCGAAACGGGTGAAGCTACGCTCCGTATCAATACCCACCTCGATCGATGTCTGACCTGCCGCTCGTGCGAAACCACATGTCCGTCCGGTGTCGCCTATGGCGAGCTGCTGGAAATTGCCCGTGAATCCCTGCCTGACGACCGGGTGTGGTGGCGACGGCTGCTGATCTGGGGATTGAAAGCGGTTGTGCCTCGAAGGCAGCTGCTTCGTCCTGTGGCTGCGCTCGGCAACCTCATGAAACCACTCCTGCCCGGGTCACTTGCGCAAAAGGTGCCGCCGATGCGTGTGGCAGATCCGCTGCGCCTCGGTACGCATCCGCGCAAGGTTATTGTCCTGCAAGGCTGTGTCCAATCCGTGAGCACGCCGGAAGTGAACACGCATCTCGCAAGGCTGCTCGACGCGCGGGGCATTGAAGTTCTCGACGTGCGTGCGGAAACCTGTTGCGGCTCGCTGGCGCTGCATCTCGGTGATGAGCCGGCCGCAATCGGCGCGATGGTCGGGAACGTCCGGGCGTTGGCTGGGTATCTCGATTCCGTTGAAGCCGTCATCTCGACGGCCAGCGGCTGCGGCGTAACCGTGCAGGACTACGGACGGCATCTCGCCGGGACAGCGGAAGCTGCCGAAGCAGAATCAGTTGCGAAGAAAACACTCGATGTGGCGACATTTCTTGCTCAGTCGGGACTGCGCTTCAACCGGTCGCGCGAGGAGAAACGCATTGCCTGGCACACGCCCTGTACGTTGCAGCACGGTCAGCGTTCGCGTGGCGTGGTGGAAGGGCTCTTGCGCGCTGCCGGTTATGAGTTGACACCGGTGGCTGATCCGCATCTTTGCTGCGGCTCAGCCGGAACTTATTCGATTCTGCAGCCTGACACCGCTCAGGCGTTGCGGGATCGCAAGCTCGACAGCCTGGAAGGCGGCAATCCGGAACTGATCGCAACGGCGAACATCGGTTGTCAGCTGCACCTTGCTTCCGCTGCCGGGGTGCCGGTCGTACACTGGCTGCAACTGCTGAAGTAAAGCCCGGCAAGGGGAAATCAAAAAACAGCAGGCTTCTGTACCGGGACTCTTTTAGTTTCTTTGAGGGGTGGGGAGGATTCGTGCAGCAGGATGACGAACGCATCAGTGCGGGCAGCTTCGGATTTCTCGCATTTCTGACGCTGCTCAATGTCATGAACTTTGTTGACCGGCAGCTTCTCGCCAGTTTTGCAAACTTCATCGTCCCGGATCTCGGACTCACTAATACGGAGTTCGGCCTGCTCACCGGGCTCGTGTTCATCGTCTTCTATTCCACCGCCGGGCTGTTCATGGGGGCCCTCGCCGACATCTATAACCGTACCCGTCTCATCGCGTTCGGGCTGGCGGTCTGGAGTGCGCTGACAGCACTGTCGGGCATGGCGAAAGGATTTGTATCGCTAGCGATCCCGCGGATGTTCATCGGCATCGGTGAATCGATCATGACGCCAACGGCGATGTCACTCTTGAGCGACAGATTCCCGAGCCGCTCGCTCGGGCTCGCTTCGGGCATCTATTACATGGGTGTTCCGATTGGCACCGGGGTCAGCCTGCTCATCGTCGGTTACCTCGGCCCCGCGATCGGCTGGCGCAACTGCTTCTATGTGCTCGGTGCGCTGGGCATAGCGCTCGCCGTGGTAATGCTGTTCATGCGCGAAGCCCCGCGAAAACAGGTGCACGCGGCCACCGCGGAAATTCCCGGTCAGTCCTTCGGGCAGATGGTGTCGCAGCTCATCTTCGCCCTGAAAAACTGCCCCGCGCTGGTGTTGACCATTCTCGGTGGCGTCAGTTTTCACTTTATTCTTGGCGCTGCGACCTTCGATCAGCTCTGGTACGTCGAAGAGCGCGGTTTTGAACGCGCCGAAATCGCCCGCCTCACCGGCTGGATCGGTATGGCCGGTGGCATTCTCGGCAATCTGTTCGGTGGTGCGGGTGGCGACCTTTTCCTGCGCAGGACCGGGCTTGGCCGGCCGATGTTCCTGTTCTTCATCCTGCTGGTGCTTGCTCCGGTCAACATTGCCTATCGTCTGGTGGACGGCGACAGCATCTGGTTCTGGATCGGTGTGTTTGTCGGCTTCTTCCAGCTCGGCTGTTTCTATGGTCCGACGTTCTCCACCGTGCAGGAACTCGCGCCCGGGAAGATCCGCGCCACGGTCGTGGCCTTCCTGATCCTTACCCTCAATTTTGTAGGACTTGGCATTGGCGTCACGGCGGGCGGCTTTACGGTTGATCTGATGATCGAACGGGGTGTCGCTGAACCTTATACCTGGACGCTGCTGACCTTCACGCTGTTATCACTGCTGGCGATTCCGCTCTTCTTCGTGGCCGGGCGGCGATTCCGCGCGGACAAGGCGCGACTTGAGGCGCTGCTTGAAGGTCGCACGATCTGAGTGTGCCCAGGCCGGTTTTGAGAGAACGGTCCTCCCGGACGGTGCGCGACTTTGTCTCCGATCTTGGTGAGGTGTTCGCAGTGTTCGACCGCACCCAGGACTCGGGCAACGTCTCCTGGGGGATACGGCGGGATCACGTGCGCTGGTTTGTCAAATCCGCCGGGGATCCGGGTGACGATCGACCGGCGCTTCCATTCAGCAAGCGGGTAACGCTCCTGCACAACGCCGTCGAAATCGCGGAGTCGGTGCAACACCCCGTGCGCCCGGTCTTGTATCGGATAGTCGAGTGTTCTGATGGTCCGCTGCTGGTGGGTGAATGGGTCGACGGCGAACTGCCGCGCACGTCGCAAGCCGAGCGATCATCACCTGAGAGTCCCATCGCCCGTTTCCGGACGCTTCCCGTCGAGCGAATCGACGAGGCTCTGGATGCTCTTTTCGATCTGCACATAAGGCTCGCGGAAAAAGGCTGGATTGCGGGTGACTTCTACGATGGCTGCCTCATGTACGACTTCGAAGCCCACCTGTTGCATGTGATTGATCTCGATGGCTATGTGCAAGGTCCCTCGAAGAACCTGATGGGCCGGATGTTCGGCTCCAGCCGGTTCATAGCGCCGGAGGAGTTCAGGCTCGGCGCGACCATCGACGAGCGCACTACCGTTTTTAACCTGGGGCGGGCGATCTTCGAGCTCCATCCACAAGCGTCGTCGCGAGTGCGCGCCGTGGCACTCAAGGCGTGTAGTGAAGAGCCATCGGAACGTTACGACTGTGTTGATGCGTTTGTCAGTAGCTGGCGTGAAGCTGTATCTCGCGGAACAGTCAGTTGAAAACGCTCGACTGAACCGTTGTTGCGTTCAGTTCGATTGCCGGCATCGTGGTCTAAAGGCAGTTGTGATCAACGTGAGTTCGGGCCAGGACGTTGCGGCTCACTCCCGCCGATACAGCGCCCGAATCCGCTCGGCCTCGTCGTAGTTCCCCACGTGTTCTTCGATGGCGGCGACAGCGAGTGCGGCGGATCGTTTCCAATCCACACGTGGTCCCGCGAGTGTGGTCGCCCGATTTGCGTACTGCCGCGCGAGATTCACGCGGCCTTCCCGTAAACAGGCGACAGAGAGCCGTGCCCACAGGTCGGCATTGCGACCGTCGATACGAAGCGCCCGTTCAAGCGCGCCGATTGCGCTGCGGTGATCACCCCGCTTGGCTGCCTCTTCACTGAGGCGCACCAGTGAATCGGTTGCGTCGCTGCTGGCTGAACGAGCCGGTTCAGGCGCGACCACTGCCGGAGCTTTCGGGCCGGCACCGGGTTGTGGTGCCGGAGCCGGAAGCGGCCGCTCCACCACGGGAGGTGATGGTGGCGCGGAATGGCCTGGACCGGTTGGTTGTCTCGGCGTCGGCGCGCTCATGCACCCACCCAGAATCACGAGACTGAGTATCAGGAGATGTTTCATCGGTTATCCCAGAACGGCCATCGCCAGCCACTTTCTTTGGTGGTCGCCGGCGCTTCGATACCACAGCCCTCCTTGTACGGCAAAGTCTCCGGCTCGTTCACCGGGATCTGTACGGTGATCGCACAGTGTGGTGCAGCGAGCAGGCCGGTGCTGTATTCCACGTAACGTACCCGGGACATGTCCGCATGGGTGATGGGTTCAACGCCGAGGTCGGAGAAGATCGGATCCCACAGCGTAAGTGCACCGTTGGCACCTGCGAGCCCCGTTACCTTGTTATCGTCACGGCCGATCCAGACGATGCCGACCTTGCGGGCATCGAATCCTGCAAACCAGCTGTCGCGAAAATCGTTGGATGTGCCGGTTTTGCCAGCGACGCCCTTGCCGCTGTGACGGGAGCCACGACCGGTACCGAGTTTCATGCCAGCCTCCAATACCCAGGTGAGCGCGTCGGCGTGTTCTCCTTCGATGGCCTTTTCCATTTCGAACGGTTGCTGATACAGCGTTTCACCGCTTTCGGTGACCACGGCAGTAACTGCTTTCACCCGGGTACGAAAGCCACCGTTCGCAATCGAGGCGTAGAGTCGAGCCACGTCGAGGGGGGACATGGGTTCAGCGCCAAGCACGAATGACGGGTTGGGGTTGGAGGCCTTGAACCCGGTCAAGCGCCCATAGAGGTTGATGATGCGGTCCATGCCCACATGTTGTGACAATCGTACGGTGCCCAGATTCAGCGAATTGCCGAGCATTTTCACGATGGGTACGGGGCCGTGCACCTTGCCGTCGTAGTTCTTCGGCGTCCAGCTCTTGTTGCGGGAGAGAGGTACGGTGATCGGGGCGTCATCGATCACCTCGACGAGTTGCCAGCCTTCTTCCAACGCACCAAGAACCACCAGCGGCTTCATGAGCGAGCCAACCGGTCGGGTGTCGTTGGTGGCGCGGTTGAACCCTTCGAAGCCCGCCTGCCGCCCACCGGCAAGCGCGAGGAGCTCACCGGTCTGCACATCGAGGATGACCACGGCGGCTTCAAGCTGTTCTATCTTGCGGGTTTTTTCCAGTGCCGAAAGGCGTTCGGTGATGTGGCGCTGGATGCTTTCCTGCAAACGCGGCTGCAGCGTGGAGAACACCCGTAAGCCCTGGGAGGCCAGGTCTTCGCGGCTGTAGTTGCCGATGAGGGATGCCCTGACCACATCCATGAACGCGGGATAGTAACGACCCCCGCGGCGCTGTTTGCCGGTGACACCGAGCGGCTGGGCGAGTGCGTCTGTGGTGGTTTCCGCATCGATCAGGCCATCCGTGAGGAAGGTCTGCAGCACACGGTTGCGGCGCTCAAGCGCGCGGTCAGGAAAACGGAACGGATCGTAATAACTCGGTCCCCGGATGATGGCGATGAGTGTCGCGATCTCGTGTGGAGCCAGCTCGTTCAGCGGCTTGTTGAAGTAGAACTGTGCACCGAGGCCGAATCCGTGGATGGCGCGATTGCCGCTTTGCCCCAGAAAGATCTCGTTTACGTAGGCGTTCAGCAGGTCTTCTTTAGAGAAACGTGCTTCGAGCACGATGGCCATCGCCACTTCATGCAACTTGCGTTTGATGGTGCGACTGTTGTCGAGGAAATAGCTCTTCACGAGCTGCTGGG
>Ga0194132_10004804_pt1 | contig 22653 bp, 25 predicted proteins | sample TA2KigOf80mmetaG_FD_148612 | JGI IMG/M metagenome (GOLD analysis project Ga0194132, IMG submission 148612) | Freshwater microbial communities from Lake Tanganyika, Tanzania - TA2015054 Kigoma Offshore 80m | ecosystem: Environmental > Aquatic > Freshwater > Lake | place: Tanzania: Lake... | reverse complement strand
GACTTCGAGATCGGACACCGCGGTTTGCAGCACCGGATCCCAGTTCACCAGCCGTTTGCCGCGGTAGATGAGACCGTCTTGATACATGCGCACGAAGGTTTCGCTGACCGTGCGCGACAAACCTTCGTCCATGGTGAAGCGCTCGCGCGCCCAATCACACGAGGCGCCGAGCCGGCGCATTTGGCGCGTGATGGTGGAGCCGGATTCTTCCTTCCATTGCCACACGCGTTCCAGAAATTTCTCGCGTCCCAACGCATCGCGCGTCACGCCTTGCGCTTCGATCTGACGCTCGACCACGATTTGCGTGGCGATGCCGGCGTGGTCGGTGCCTGCTTGCCACAGCGTGTTGTCGCCGCGCATGCGGTGAAAGCGCGTTAACGCGTCCATCAACGTGTGCTGAAATGCGTGGCCCATGTGCAGCGTGCCGGTGACGTTGGGCGGCGGCAGCAGGATGCAGTAGTTGCCGGTTTTGTTGTTGTCGGCGCCGGCCTTGAAGTGGCCGCTGGTTTCCCATACGGGGTACCAGCGCGCTTCAATCGCGGCCGGCTCAAAACTCTTGGCGAGTTCGTTGGCGCTCATGTTGATGATGGTGGTGTCTGCGGCGGGGGACGCCGGCGGGGTGACGATTATAGCGGAGGCGGGTGCCGCCGCTGGCGCGGTTTGCGGTGTCAATTCGGTGGGTACATCGGGCTTGGGCAGCGCCGGCGCGCCGAACTGATTGCGCATCGCGTCTTCAATCGAGGTGCGCACCATGTCGCCGATACTCTGCTTAAGATCGCTGGTGATGCGCGCCAGCGCCTGATCGAGCGCGGAGCCCAGCTCCGGCATCACTTGCGCGCGCACCACGTTGCCGATGCGGTCATCGACTTGATGCATCACGCGCAAGTACGCGGCGTGTTCGATGTTTTGATTTTGCACGCGCGAGATGACTTCGGCCGTGGGTGTTTCGACTTCAGGCCCTTCGGCTTGCGGCGGCGCTGCCTCGACGACGGGCGCACCTTGGGCTTTTAGCTCGACGACGTCGGTGAGCAGTGGGATATCGTCGTCTTCATCGGGCGCTGGCGGTGGCGGACCGGCCGACGGCGTGGGGGCGGCGGTTGCGGGCGGCGCTGGCGTGGGCGTGACGTCGATGGTCACGGGCGCCGGCGCCGCGCGTCTATGGCGGCCCAGAAAAGCGTCCGCGCGTGCCAGAAGTTCGTCGTTGTTGTCCGCGCCCGGGGTTTGCGCCATGACGTGCGCTAGGCCAAATTGTGCGTGCGGATTTGGTAACCGCGCTCGTGATAAAACTTGTAGCGTTCACGCGCTGCGGCGCGATCGTCCTCGTCTTCGCTGACGATTTCCAGCAGGCGTTGAAAGCGGCTGAATACCGGCGGCCATTGCGCTCGCAGGTTAAGCAACACTTCATCGTGTGCGGGCGCGGCGTTTTCGTGATCGATCACCACCGGCGTGCGCGCGGCGAGCGGATGCGAGGCAAAGCAATGTGGGACAAAAGCGAGCGGCGGCGAGGTCCACAGCATACGATCGAGACTTTGCGCGCTCGCCGCGTCGGGGCACAGTACCGCCACGCGCAAGCCCTGCGCGTGCGCCTTGGCGGCGAGTTTGCACGCCACTTGCAGTTTGTTCGCGACGTGCGTGTAAAAATCGATTTGGGTCATGTCCCGCGCTGGCACCCCGTGTAGCGGCGATTAATTGGGTAACGTAACCTATTGATTTAATTGAATATTTTTATATGCTATGAACGGTCCGCGCGGCTGATCAAGAACTGTGTGAGCAGCGGCACCGGCCGTCCGGTGGAGCCTTTTTCCCTGCCCGATTTCCACGCGGTGCCCGCGACATCCAGGTGCGCCCATTTGAATTTTTTGGCGAAACGCGACAAGTAACACGCCGCGGTCACCGCGCCGGCGGGGCGCCCGCCGATGTTGGCGAAGTCGGCGAAGTTGCTCTTTAATTGATCTTGATATTCGTCGTGCAGCGGCATGTGCCAGGCGCGGTCGTGCGCGGTTTCGCCCGCCGCGAGCACTTCTTGCGCGAGTTTGTCGTCGTTGGCGAATAAGCCGCACACCACGTGGCCCAACGCGATCACGCACGCGCCGGTCAAGGTGGCGATATCGATCACCGCGGCCGGCTCGTAACGCTCGGCGTAGGTGAGCGCGTCGCACAACACCAAACGGCCTTCGGCATCGGTATTCAAAATCTCCACCGTTTGTCCAGACATGCTCTTGATGATGTCGCCGGGCTTGGTGGCGCGCCCGCCGGGCATGTTCTCCGTCGCGGCAATCAGCCCAACCACGTTCACCGGCAGGCGCATTTCGCCCACGGCTTTGAATGTGCCCAACACGCTGCCCGCGCCGCTCATGTCGAATTTCATTTCGTCCATTCCGCCGCCGGGCTTTAACGAAATGCCGCCGGTGTCAAAGGTGATGCCCTTGCCCACCAGCACGACGGGTTTTTGCTTCTTCGGGCCGTTCAGGTATTCGAGCACGATGAACTTGGGCGGTTCGGCACTGCCCGCCGCGACCGACAGCAGTGTGCGCATGCCGAGTTTTTCCATGTCCTCGCGCTCGAGCACTTTGACTTTCATGCCGGTCGAGCGGTAACGCTTGGCCAGTTCGCGCGCCTGATCGGCGAGGTAACCCGGCGTGCACACATTGCCCGGCAGATTGCCCAGATCCTTGGCGAGGCTCACGCCGTGGCCGAGCGCGAGCCCGTGTTCGAGGCCGCGTTCCGCGCCCTGGCGATCGCCCGCGCGCGCGTAGGCGAGCGTGAGGCGCTTGATCGCGCGCGCGTTGGCGTCGGGCTTGCTTTTCATGTGCTCGAAGCGGTAGGCCGACTCGATGGCGAGCGCCGCGGCTTGCGCCACGCGCCAACTGATGGTTGAAGCACCCGCGGCGAGCGAGGTCAAATGCATTTCAGCATCCGCGGCGCCAGTGGCGTTGACCGCGCCAAACGCGGCAGCGAGCGCCTTGCGGTAGGCTTTTTCGTTGAACGATTTTTCTTCGCCGAGGCCCACCAGCAGCACGCGCTCGCAAGCGGTGTTGGGCACGTGGCGCAACAATAACGTGGTACCGGCGCGTCCGTCCATGTCGCCACTTGCTACGGCTTTTGAAACAAAACCTTTGGCGGTGCGATCGAGCGCCGCGGCACTCGCGCAGAGCTTGCGCGATTCGAACACGCCGACGATGACGCAGCCGGTTTTGGCGAGTCCCGGCGCTATGTTTTTTGTGCTAAATTCCACGTGAGACTCCTGGGCGAAACGCTGGAAACTATTACGACAAAACTATTAAACTATTCCGGCTGTTACGCCAATGACGAGAAAGTTTTCAACAAGATTCCAACAAAAAAAGCCGTGCTGAAAAGCCGTGCTGATCGAGTCTTCATTATCGGACGTTTTCCGCTGAAAAGCAAAACGCTGTCATGATTTTTCACCGCTCCGTGCTGCGCGAATTGACGGGCAACGCGCTGGCGGCTTTCCTGGTGCTCTTGGGCATAGTGTTGGCGACTCAGTTGGTGCGGCTGCTGGCGCTCGCCGCCGGCGGCGCGATTACCGCGGCCAGTGTCACCGCGCTGCTGTCGTTTGTGATTGTCGGTTATTTGCCCACGCTGCTTTCGCTCACCTTGTTCATCGCGGTGTTGCTGACCCTAAGCCGCGCCTATCGCGATTCCGAAATGATGGTGTGGTTCTCCGGCGGCTTGAGTTTGACGCGCTGGATACGGCCGGTGCTTACCTTCGCGTTGCCGCTGGTGCTGATCATCGCGGTGCTAGCGCTGTACCTGGCGCCGTGGGCCGCGGGACAAGCCGAAACACTGCGTAAGGCGCTGGATAGCCGCGATGACGTGTCGACGGTGATGCCCGGCGTGTTTCGCGAGTCGCGGCATGCCGATCGCGTGTATTTTGTCGAGGGCGTTTCAGGCACGGCCAACGAAGTGGCCAACGTCTTCGTGAGCGCCACGCAGCAGGGTAAGTCGGGCGTGATGGTGGCGCGCAAGGGGTATCAGGAAACCGCGCCCAATGGCGAGCGTTATCTCATTTTGGAAAACGGTTATCGTTACGAGGGCGAGCCGGGGCGCGCGGACTTCAAGACCTTCGAGTTCGAGCGCTATTCCTTGCGTATCGAGGCGCGCGAAGTGCCGCGCGCCGTCGGCACCAAGGTGCTCAAAACCGGGGAACTTACCGGGTCCGGGGAGCCGGCGTATCGCGGCGAACTCGCCTGGCGCATCGGTTTGCCGGTGAGCGCGCTGCTGCTCGCGCTGCTGGCGATACCGTTGTCGTACGCCAATCCGCGCGGCGGGCGCTCGATGAATTTGATCGTCGCGGTGCTGGTGTACATGACCTATGTCAATCTGCTGTCGATCATTCAGGCCTACATCGGGCAGTCGCGCATCCCGTTCGGGCACGGCCTTGTGCTGGTGCATGTGGTGGTGATTTTGGTGCTGCTTGTGCTGTTTTACCGCCGCTTGAGCGTCACTTCGCTCAAGCGCTGGTTCGCCCGATGAGCATCCTTGGCCGCTACTTGATGCGCGAGATTTTTCTCGCCACCGCGCTGGTGATGGCGGCGCTGCTATTGCTGTTCGCGTTTTTCGATCTGGTGGAGGCAGTCAAGGATATCGGGCGCGGCACGTATCAATTGCGCCATGCGCTGCGCCACGTGCTGCTGTTGGTGCCGGGGCACGTTTATCAGATCTTTCCGATTGCGGTGCTGATCGGCACGCTGTTTGCGCTGGCGCAATTCATGGCCAGTTCGGAGTACACCGTGATGCGCACTTCCGGCGTGTCGGTGACGCGAGTGATCGGGGTGTTGTTGGCGGCCGGCACGGTGCTTGCCGGCATCACCATGATTTTCGGCGAGTACGTCGGGCCGTACACCGATCAGTTGGCGCAGCGGCTGCGTTCGCGCGCGATCACCGGCATTGTCATGCAGGAGTTTCGCTCGGGCCTGTGGCTAAAAGACGATAAGAGTTTTATCAACGTGCGCGAAGTCACCGACAAGGGCGAACTCAAAGGCGTGCGTATTTACGAGTTTGACGAGGGCCTTAAACTGTTGACGGTGAGCGAGGCGCAAAGCGGCGCCTATGATCGCGAGCGCCGCTGGGTGCTCTCCGATGTCAAACGCACGAGCTTGACTGAGGTGCGTGCCGAGGTGAGCCATTTGCCGTCGATCGAATGGCATTCGGTGTTGGAGCCAAGTCTGCTCAACGTGCTGCTGATCAAGCCCGCGCAAATGTCGGCGGCGAGTCTTTACACCTTTTCGCGGCACTTGCGCGATAACCGCCAGCGTTCGTTGCGTTATGAAATTGCGATGTGGACCAAGATCGCGTATCCGATCGCGGTGCTGATGATGATGGTATTGGCGCTACCGTTTGCGTATTTTCAGCGGCGCCAGGGCGGCGTGGGCGGCCGCATTTTCGCCGGCATCATGCTGGGGCTCGCGTTTTATTTGGCGAATCAGCTCGCGGCGCATCTGGGCTTGCTCAACGATTGGCCCCCGCAAGCGGCGGCGTTGGGGCCAACGGTGCTGTTTTTGGGGGTGGCGCTAACGATGATCTGGCGGCAGGAACGGCGCTAAAGTGAGGCCTCGCTCACCACCACGCGCGTGCCGGCGAGCCGGTCGTGTAAAAACTGCCGGTCGCGATCGATAAACGCCCACAAAAATCCCAGCCCCAACATCAACAGGCCGCCGAGCGCGGCGAGGTAGCGCGCCAGCGCACGCCGTCTGTTTAGCGGCGAGCCATCCACCGTGACCAGCTTCATGTGCCAGGTTTTCATCGGCAAGGTTTGGCCGGTGGCGCACCATTGCCACCCGTAAAACGCGCCGCACAGCACCAGCAGCCAGAATTGCAGGGCGGTGCGCGCGGCCAACGGCGGCCAGCTTTGCGTCACCATCACGGCGGGTAGCGCACCTGCCAGCACAACGGCGGCAAGAATCAGCGCTTCGTAGATCAGCGCGAGAAAGCGTCGTCCGAGGCTCGCGAACTGCGCGGTGGATTGACCGGTCGCAGCGCCGGGAGCCGCGTTCACTGCGCGGGCGCGGCGGCGTCGGTTTTGGATGGCGAGGGCGCCGCTTGCTGCGCCTGCCACTTTTGCCTGACTTCGCCGCGTTGCGCGCGCGGCAGTTGCTTTAACTGCTGGTAGTTTTCGCGCGCGACCCGGCGCTCGGCCGGCGACAGCGCGGCCCAATCCTGCATGCGGCTGCGCAGGCGCTGCTGTTCGTCCGGCGTCATCTTGGGAAAACGGTTAGCGATGGTTACCCATTTTTTGCGCCGCGTGGTGTCGAGGTTTTCCCATTCGGCGGCGACGGGCGCGAGTATGGCTTGTTGTTTGGGCGACAATTCCGACCACAATGGCCGCGCCGATTTGGTATCGCCTTTTGTACCTTGAGTGCCTTGGATGCTTTGGCTACCTTGAGTGCCAGTGCTTTGAGGCGTTTGCGCAGCGGCGTTCAACGCGAGCAGCGCGCCCGCGGCGAACGTGGCCAAGGTCAAGGCCGTCTTACCCACGATTCGAACCCTTTGTCGAGGAAGGCGTTGATCGGCAACTCGTCGGTCAACAACGCTTGGTCGAGCTCGGCGATTTCACTGCCTTGCTGGCCGGCATTTTGCCAAGCGATAAACCCGCTCAGGCAGAGCAACAGCGCTAAGAGCCCGACGCTCGCGCCCAAGTGGTTGCTAAACGGCTCGGTGATGCGGCCCAGTGTGTTGGTGGCCCAAGCCGGCACCCAAGCATGGGCAGGTTTTTCATCATAGTGAGCCAGTGCTTGCTTACGGGCTTCGAGCAGCTTGGCGGCTATGGGCGCGTCCAGTTCACGCGTACTCTGATCCAGTAGATTGGAAATTTTTTGAGCGAATTCAAGCTCTTGTTGCGTATTCATAGGGTGATGCCCAACTTTTTTAACGTCTCCGCCAGCGCGTGGGTAGCTCGGGAACAGTGCGTCTTGACGCTGCCTTCGGAGCAACCCATGGCCTGCGCGGCCTCGGAAACGTCCATTTCCTCCCAATAACGAAGTATAAACGCCTCGCGTTGACGAGCCGGTAACTTTGCCACGGACTTTTCGATGGTAGCGAGAATTTGTGAACGTTCCAACTGCACCGGCGGCGGGGCGTCGTAGGCGGATTCGTTTTCGACTTCCAGGGTCTCCAGCGGGTCGTGTTCGCCTTCGGCATCCTCGTTGACCAGCGACGATACCGGCGTAGTCCACATTGAGCGAACCTTTTGCCGCCGATAATAATCGCGGATTGTGTTTTGCAGTATGCGCTGGAACAGCAGTGGCAGTTCCGCGCTCGGTCGGTCCGAGTACTTCTCGGACAGCTTCATCATCGCGTCCTGAACGATATCCAGCGCGGCATGCTCATCGCGCACCGCGAACATCGCTTGCTTGTAAGCGCGGCGCTCGACTTCGGCGAGGAAGTCCGCGAGTTCTTTGTAAGTGGCCAGTTCGGTCGCCTCTGATCGGTTCTTGTGGAGCGATGGCACCGCGTTGCTCGAAACGCAGCCGTGCCGTTGTTCTTAGCGTGGGATTCTGAAAAGCGGTATCGCGAGGGTGACCTTCGCCCGCATCTTAACAAATGCCCGGTGGGGTGCGAAGCGCGCACCCTATTCGAGGCCTAAAAACGCCGCTATCATGCTGTTTCCAAAATGGTTTTACTTGACCCGCCTCGCTGCAAACGGTAACCTATAGAGTTTCCGCGTTGTCGGGCCCGCCTTTGGGTTGATACCTTGAGCCGCGGGGTGCGCGCCGGCTTTCTTGGGCACCCGCGATTTTCAAGCGTTCCGTAGCGTCCAATTTTTACCGGGGTTCCAACTGCCATGTTATTGACGGGTGCCGAGATTGTCGTGCGTTGTCTGCAAGAAGAGGGCGTCGAGCATGTGTTCGGCTATCCCGGAGGCGCCGTATTGTTCATTTACGACGAAATTTCCAAGCAGGATAAGGTCAAGCACATCCTGACGCGCCACGAGCAAGGCGCGTTGCACGCCGCCGATGGCTACGCGCGCTCGACCAACAAGGTGGGGGTGGCGCTGGTGACTTCCGGCCCCGGCGTGACCAACGCGGTGACCGGCATCGCCACCGCGTATACCGATTCGATTCCGTTGGTGGTGATCACCGGCCAGGTGCCCACCCATGCCATCGGTGAAGACGCCTTTCAGGAGTGCGACACGGTGGGTATCACGCGCCCCTGCGTCAAACACAACTTTCTGGTGCGCGACGCCAAAGACATCGCCGCCACCATCAAAAAAGCGTTTTACATCGCCTCCACCGGCCGTCCCGGACCGGTGGTGGTGGATATCCCCAAGGATGTCACCGCCAACAAAGCCGAATTCGAATACCCGGACAAAGTGGTGATGCGCTCGTATAACCCAGTGGTGAAAGGCCACGCCGGGCAAATCAAAAAAGCGCTGCAGTTGTTGGCCGCGGCCAAACGGCCGGTGATTTACACCGGCGGCGGCGTGATCTTGGGTGACGCGGCGGTCGAGCTCACCCAGCTCGTGAAAACGCTGGGCTTTCCCTGCACCAACACGCTGATGGGCCTGGGCGGTTATCCGGCGACCGACAAACAATTCCTCGGCATGCTCGGCATGCATGGCACGTACGAAGCCAATCTCGCCATGCAAAACTGCGACGTGCTGTTCGCCATCGGCGCGCGCTTTGACGACCGCGTGATCGGCAATCCCAAGCATTTTTTCGACCCCAAGCGCACGATTATTCACGTCGATGTCGATCCGGCGTCGATTTCCAAGCGCGTGCGGGTGGATGTGCCCATCGTCGGCAATGTGCGCGACGTGTTGAAAGAGTTCAACAAGCAGCTCGAGGGCGGCAAGTTCAACAAAGATGCGGCGGCCGTCAAGGAGTGGTGGGCGCAAATCGAGGAATGGCGTAGCCGCGATTGTTTGAAATACGACCGCGCGAGCCCGATTATCAAGCCGCAGTACGTGGTGCAAAAGCTCTACGAAATCACCAAGGGCGAAGCCATCGTTACTTCCGACGTCGGCCAGCATCAAATGTGGGCCGCACAGTTTTATAAATTCGTCAAGCCGCGGCGCTGGATCAACTCTGGCGGCTTGGGCACCATGGGTTTTGGCATGCCGGCGGCGATCGGTGCGCAGCTCGCCAACCCCAAGGCGACGGTCGCGTGCGTTACCGGTGAAGCCTCCATTCAAATGTGCATCCAGGAACTTTCCACCGCCAAGCAGTACCGGTTGCCGATCAAGGTGGTGAATTTGAACAACCGCTACATGGGCATGGTGCGGCAGTGGCAGGAGTTTTTCCATGGCAACCGCTACGCCGAATCGTACATGGATGCGCTGCCCGATTTCGTGAAACTCGCCGAGAGCTACGGCCATGTCGGCATGCGCATCGACAAACCCGCCGACGTCGAGCCCGCGTTAAAAGAAGCCTTTGCCCGCAAAAAAGACCTGGTGTTCATGGATTTCATCACCGATCAAACGGAAAACGTTTATCCGATGGTGCCGGGCGGCAAGGGCTTGTCTGAAATGATTTTGGTGTAACCATGAAACATATCATCTCCGTGTTGCTGGAAAACGAAGCCGGCGCGCTGTCTCGCGTGTCGGGGCTTTTTTCCGCGCGCGGCTACAACATTGAATCGCTCACCGTCGCGCCCACCGAAGATCAAACGCTGTCGCGCATGACCATTGTCACCAACGGCTCGGATGAAGTGATCGAGCAAATCACCAAGCAGTTGAACAAACTGGTGGACGTGGTGAAGGTGGTCGATTTGTCGGAGGGTGAACACATCGAGCGTGAGCTGATGCTGGTGAAGCTGCGCGCGGTGGGCAAGGACCGCGAGGAAATGAAGCGCATGTCGGATATTTTCCGCGGCCGCATCATCGACGTTACCGACAAGGATTACACCATCGAGCTCACCGGCACCGGCACCAAGCTCGACGCGTTTTTAAAAGCCATCGACCGCACCGCGATATTGGAAACCGTGCGCACCGGCGCGTCGGGTATCGGGCGCGGCGATCGCGTGCTTAAGGCCTAAATCGTAGTCGTAGCGGGACTAAATCGAAGCGATTTGCCGATATTCTGTAAGTATTTGATTTTATTGAATATTTTTTAAGTCAATTTTGGCGGGCGCATAGCGATAGGCCTGCGATGTTTAACCTAGAGGAACTCCCATGAAAGTGTATTACGACAAGGACGCCGATCTTTCCCTGATCAAGGGCAAGAAGGTGACGATCATCGGTTACGGCTCGCAAGGCCACGCGCACGCGCTGAACTTGAAAGAATCCGGCGGCAAAGTCACCGTCGGCTTGCGCAAAGGCGGCGCGTCGTGGGACAAGGCGAAAAAAGCCGGCTTGTCGGTGCAAGACGTGGGCGATTCGGTCAAAGGCGCCGATTTTGTGATGATGCTGATGCCCGATGAACACATCGCCAAGGTGTATCGTGAAGACGTCGCGCCCAACATCAAAAAAGGCGCCGCGCTGGCGTTCGCGCACGGCTTTAACATTCACTACGGCCAAGTGGTGCCGCGCGAAGACCTCGACGTGGTGATGGTGGCGCCCAAGGCGCCGGGCCACACCGTGCGCGGCACCTACGCGCAAGGCGGCGGCGTGCCGATGTTGATCGCGGTGCATCAAGACAAATCGAAAAAAGCGCGCAGCATGGCGATGTCGTACGCCGCGGCAATCGGCGGCGGCAAGGCCGGCATTATCGAAACCACGTTTAAGGAAGAAACTGAAACCGATTTGTTCGGCGAACAAGCGGTGTTGTGCGGCGGCTGTACCGCGCTGGTGCAAGCGGGTTTCGAGACGCTGGTGGACGCGGGCTACGCGCCGGAGATGGCCTACTTCGAGTGCCTGCACGAACTGAAGCTGATCGTTGATTTGATGTACGAAGGCGGCATCGCCAACATGCGCTACTCGATTTCCAACAACGCCGAGTACGGCGACTTCACCCGCGGGCCGCGCATCATCACCGATGAAACGCGCGCCGAGATGAAGCGTATCTTGAAGGAAATCCAAACCGGCGCCTACGCCCAGGAATTCCTGCTGGAGAACCAAACCGGCGCAACAAAATTAAACGCCATGCGCCGCATCGGCCGCGCGCATCAAATCGAAGTGGTCGGCGGCAAGCTGCGCGATATGATGCCGTGGATAAAGCGCAATCGGTTGGTGGATCAGTCGAAGAACTGATTGCACCTTAGTAAACAGTAAACGGTGAACAGATAGCACGCTGCGCAACCACGGTTCATCGTTCACTAATGAATTACCCCCACCCCCTAATCGCCCGCGAAGGCTGGCCGTTCATCGCGCTATCGGTGGCGGTGGCGCTGGGCGTGCATCTCTACGCGGGGTGGGCCGCGGCGTTGTTCTTCTGGATCGTGGTGGCGTTCATGATCCAGTTTTTTCGCGATCCGCCGCGAGCCATTCCAGTCGAAGCCCATGCGGTGCTGTCGCCCGCGGACGGGCGTGTGGTATCGGTGGAGCATGCGCACGATCCGTATCTGAATCGCGAGGCGCTCAAAATCAGCGTGTTCATGAATGTGTTCAACGCGCATTCCAATCGCAGCCCGGTGGATGGCGAGGTGCACAACACCTGGTATCACGCTGGCAGCTTTTTGAACGCGGCGCTCGCCAAAGCATCGCTGGAGAACGAGCGCGCGGCGCTGTGGATCAAAACCGACAGCGGCGCCGACGTCACCTGCGTACAGGTCGCTGGCCTCATTGCGCGGCGCATTCTGTGTTACGCCCAAACCGGCCGCAAACTCGCGCGCGGCGAACGTTACGGCTTTATCCGCTTTGGCTCGCGCGTGGACGTGTATTTGCCGCCCGATGCCACGCCGCGCGCGGCAGTCGGTGATAAGGTGTACGCTACTGTGTCGATCCTCGCGGTGCTGCCATGAGCCAACCTTCGCCACCCCGCCGCCCGTTTTCCAAGCACCGCTTTCGGCGGCCCGGCATTTACTGGCTGCCGAATTTGTTCACGCTGGCGGCGCTGTTTTTCGGCTTTTACGCTATTGTGCAGGCGATGAACGAGCGCTTCGAGTTCGCGGCAATGGGGATTTTCGCGGCGATGGTGTTGGACGGCCTGGACGGGCGCATCGCGCGCTTGACCCGCACGCAAAGCGATTTTGGCGCGGAGCTGGACAGTCTTTCCGACATGGTGGCGTTCGGCGTGGCGCCGGCGCTGGTGGTCTACACCTGGGCGTTGCGCGATTTTGCGTTCGCCCAAACCGTGCCGGTGCTGGGGCCGTGGTTATCGCATCGCCTGGGCTGGATCGCCGCGTTTATTTACTGCGCTTGTGCGGCACTGCGGCTGGCGCGCTTTAACACCAACATCGATGTCGTCGACAAGCGCTTTTTCCAGGGGCTGCCGAGCCCCGCCGCGGCATGCGTGCTGGCGGGGCTGGTGTGGGCGCTCAACGAATGGCAGATCAAGGGCGTGGATGTGAAGTGGCTGGCCTGGGGCCTCACCGTGTTTACGGGGCTTACCATGGTGAGCAATATCAAATTCTACAGCGGCAAGGATATCAACCTGCGGCGCAGCATTCCGTTCTCGGTGCTGGTGGGCATCGCGATGGTTTTCGTGTTTTTGTTCGTTTCCGCCAACACGCTGCCTGAAATGCTGTTCACCGTGTTCGTACTGTATTTGCTGTCGGGCTATGCGATGTGGGCCTGGGAATACTTAAAAAAGCGCCCTACGCCACCGGCGCCGCCCGCGCCGCCGGCGGGTTGAGCTCACGGCGCGCATCATGGCGAACATGGCGATCGAACCGCCGGCCCGCGCCTAACCCACGTTAGCAGAAACGATGGAATCGACCCAAGCGCGCTACGCCCAACTCGGCTGGTGGCTCGCCATCGCCGCGATCAGCGGCACGCTGCTGTACTTTCTAAGTCCGATCCTCGCGCCGTTTTTGGCGGCGGGCGTGCTGGCCTATATTTTCAAACCGCTGGTCGCACGCATGTCGCGCCGCGTACCGCGCACGCTGGCGGTGGCCATCGCCATGGCTCTAATCGCGGGTGTGATCGTCGTGCTGTTGCTGATTTTGCTGCCTTTGATTGGACGGCAGTTGAAATCGATCGCGGGACAGGTGCCGCAGTTTATCGATTGGATACGGCTCCATCTCGGCCCGCTGGTGCAACAACACTTTGGCGTCGAGCTCGATACCGCGCTGTTGAAAGACTGGCTCATTCAGCACACCAAGGAGATTCAAAGCGTCGCGTTAAGTTTGTTGCCCACGTTGCGCAGCGGCGGCCTCGCGCTGCTGGAGTTTTTCGCCAACCTGGTACTGGTGCCGGTGGTGCTGTTTTATTTCATGCGCGATTGGGATCGCATGATCGAGCGCGCGGCGCAGTTGATACCGCGCGATTGGAGCGCGACGGTGTCGGGCCTGCTCGGCGAGATCGACGACGTGCTCGGCGAATCCCTGCGCGGCCAGTTGCTGGTGATGCTGCTGATGGCGGCGTTTTACTCAATCGGGCTGTGGCTGGTGGGCCTGGATTACGCGTTGTCCGTGGGCTTGATATCCGGTTTTCTCACCTTCGTGCCCTATCTCAGCGTCATCATTGGCGTGCTGCTGGCCACCTTGACGGGACTTTTGCAGTTCGGCGAGTTCACGCCCTTGTTGTGGATCTGGCTGGTGTTCGTAATTGCCAACGTGCTCGAAGGTAACGTGTTGGTGCCGTGGCTGGTGGGCGAGCGCATCGGGCTGCATCCCGTCGCGGTGATTTTCGCGCTGCTCGCGTTCGGCCAACTGTTCGGTTTTGCCGGCGTGCTGCTGGCGCTGCCGGCAAGCGCGGCCTTGCTGGTGTGGCTGCGCCATGTGCGCGTGAAATACCTGGCGAGCGGCATGTATCAGGGGGATGTTAAGCGTGAGGCCTGAGGCGGTGAACAGCGTGAGGCGTGAAGCGTTGGGGGTGAGGCGTGGGCCGGTGGTTGCCTTGCGGCTCGATGCCAAGCTTGCGCAGCACCACAATCGTTGCATCGTCGGTGCGTTGCCGTTACGCCTCACCCCTCACCCCTCACGCCTCACTCCCACATGAAGCAACTCGCGCTGGATATCATTGAGCCGCCCGCGCCGACGTTCGACAATTTCGTGATGGGCCGCAACGCCGAAGCGCTGGCGCACGTGCGCGCGGCGGCGGCGGGCCGCGGCGAGCGCTTTGTTTATTTGTGGGGCGGGGCGGGCAGCGGGCGCACGCATTTGCTCAAAGCCGCCGCGGCGAATGCGACGTATGTGCGTTGCGAAGCGAATAGCGTGTTTGACGATGACGTCTCATTACTCGCCGCCGACGATGTCGAACGCTTGGGCGCCGACGCGCAAGTCGCACTGTTTAATCGCTACAACGCGTTGCGTGAACAAGGCGGTGGCTTGATCGCGAGCGGCAGCGTGCCGCCCGCGCAACTCAAACTGCGTGCCGATTTGGTGACGCGTCTGGGCTGGGGGCTGGTGGTGCAACTGCACACGCTCACCGACGACGAAAAAGGTGAAGCGCTCGCGCAACAAGCGCACGCGCGCGGCGTAAAGCTCGCGCCTGATGTGATCGCATATTTTCTCTCACACACCACGCGCAACATGGGCGCGTTGTTCGCCACGCTCGATGCGCTCGATCGTTACTCGCTGCAAACCAAACGCGCGATCACCGTGCCATTGGCGCGCGATTGGCTAAAAATAAAAAAGTGAATAAAATCAACGTCTTATGAAACTAGCGCTATTTGACCTCGACAACACCCTGCTCGCCGGCGATTCCGATTTCGAGTGGGCGCAGTTTTTGATCGAGCAAGGCGTGCTCGACCGCGAAGTGTACGAAGCGCGCAACCAGGCGTTTTTCGATCAATACAAAGCGGGCACGCTGAACATCCACGAGTTTTTGGATTTTCAGTTAAAGCCGTTGTCGCGCCACCCGCGCCAGGTGCTCAACCAGTGGCACGCGCAATACATGCAGCGAAAAATCGAGCCCATGCTGCGCGATAGCGCGCGTGCGCTGGTCGCTAAACACCAGGGCGACGTGCGCGTGGTGATCACCGCCACCAACAGTTTTGTCACCGCGCCGATCGCGCGCGTGTTCGGCATTGAACATTTGATCGCCACCGAGCCTGAACACCGTAACGGCGAATTCACCGGCGGCGTGACGGGCTTGCCGTGTTTTAAGGAAGGCAAACCCAAGCGCCTTGAAGCCTGGCTTGTAGCGCGCGGGCAGACACTCGCCTCGTTCGAGCAAAGCTGGTTTTACAGTGATTCGCACAACGATCTGCCGCTCTTGGAAATGGTGACGCACCCGGTGGCGGTCGATCCCGACGCGACGTTGGAAGCGCATGCCAAAGCACGCGGCTGGCCGGTGATGTCGTTGAATGATTGATCGACTTCACACTTGATGCGTGCTACCGGCATTCTCGTCGCGGGTGTGGGCGTTGCTGCGTTGAGTCTGTCGGCGGCGCTGTTGTGGGGCTCGGCCCCGCTCAGCGTGCACGAAGTGTGGCGCGGGCTGACCGATGCCAACGCTGGCGCCGCCCGCGACATCGTGTGGCATCTGCGCGCGCCGCGCGCATTGGCGGCGTTCGCCTGTGGTGGCCTGCTCGCGCTCGCCGGCGTGCTGTTGCAGGCCTTGTTGCGCAACGCGCTGGCCGATTCGTACATCCTCGGCGTGTCGGGCGGTGCCTCACTTGGCGCGCTCGCTGCGACGATGCTGGGGCTGGGTTTAGCCAGCCTGCATACGGCGGCGCTGGCGGGCGCGGTGGCGGCGATCGCGATTGTGTTCGGCGTGACGTTTCGCGGCGGGCAGTGGAATATTTACCGGCTGCTGCTTTCAGGCGTGGTGTTGTCGGCGGGTTTCGCGGCGTTGACCAGTTTGATTCTGGTGCTGTCGCCGGCGGCGCAAATCAAGGGCATGCTGTTTTGGTTGATGGGTGATTTGTCGTATGCGGGAAATCCGTGGTTCGCAGCCATGCTATTGATCGCGCTGACGCTCGGCGCGGCGGCGCTGGCGCCGCGGCTCGACATCCTCGGCCTGGGCGAAACCAAGGCGCGTTCGCTCGGCGTGGGCGTGGCGGCGCTGCAATTGACGGTGTTTTTCAGTGCCGCGCTGGCGACGACGGCGGCGGTGATGCTGGGGGGCGCCATCGGCTTCGTGGGTTTGATGATGCCGCATGCGGTGCGCCTGCTCGGCGTCACGCGCCACCGGCTGCTTGCGCCGATGGCGGTGCTCGCCGGCGGCAGCTTTCTGACGATCGCCGACACTTGCGCGCGCACGCTGTGGGCGCCGCAGCAACTGCCGGTGGGCATATTCACCGCGCTGATCGGCGTGCCGTGCATGCTGTATTTGCTGACGAGGCGCGCGTGAGCCTCGCGTGCGAAAACCTCACGTTGGAAATCGCCGGGCGTGTGTTGTGCCGCGATTTGAGCTTCAGCGTCGAGCCGGGCCAGGTGTGGGGCGTATTGGGCCCGAACGGCAGCGGCAAGACGACGTTGATCAACGTACTGGCGGGGCTGGCACAACCCGCGCGCGGCAGTGTGATGCTCGATCAACGGCCTGTTGCCGTACTGGGGGATAAATTGCGCGCACAGGCCATCGGCGTATTGCCGCAGCACGAAGAAAGCGAATTTTGGGGCAGCGTGCTCGACTACGTGTTGTTGGGGCGTTACCCGCACACAACCGTGTGGCGGGTTTGGGGGCATGCTGACGAAGCAGCCGCGTTGTCGGCATTGCGGCAGGTGGAGCTTGCCGGCTTCGCCGCGCGCCGTTACGCCACGCTCTCTGGCGGCGAGCGCCAACGCGTGCGCGCGGCGCAGTTGCTGGCGCAGGCACCCCGCTACTTTTTACTCGACGAGCCGCTGCAACATCTGGATTTGAGCCGCCAAATCCAAATGCTCGACAGCGCCGCGGCGTTGGCGCGAGAGCGGAACAACGCCGTGCTGATGGTGCTGCACGACGTGTTGTGGCCGGCCCGCGTGTGCACGCATGCGCTGCTGCTTGACGGCGCGGGGGGGGCAAAAGCCGGAACGGCGGGCGCGGTGCTCACCCAGGCGAACCTTGAAGCCCTGTTCGGGTGCAAGCTGCTACCGGCGGCGGCCCAGGCACAAGCCGGATTTGTGCCCGCGCTATAATTGGCGGGCCTGACATCATGATTAAAAAACTCATCGGTCGCGTTCTATCGGGGAAAATCTTCAAGCCGCGTACGCCGCGCGCGCAAGTGATTCCGTTTAAATCGCACGGCGTGGCGCGCGAGCAAATCAGCAAATGCGCCCTGAGCGTTACCGACACCTTGCAGGCGAAAGGCTTTGCTGCATTCGTGGCGGGCGGCGCGGTGCGCGATTTGCTGCTCAAGCGCGCCCCCAAAGATTTTGACGTCGCCACCAACGCCACGCCCGAGGAAGTGCGCGCCCTCTTTCGCCGCTCGCGCATCATCGGGCGGCGTTTTCAGATCGTGCACGTGATGTGCGGGCGCGAGACGGTGGAGGTGTCGACCTTTCGCGCGGGGCACGACGAAGAAGACCGCGAGAACGGCAATGCGAAAGCCGACGAACACGGCCGCTTGTTGCGTGACAACGTGTTCGGTAATCAACAGCAGGATGCCACGCGGCGCGATCTGTCGATCAACGCGTTGTTCTATGACCCGGCGACGCAGACGGTGCACGATTACCACGGCGGTGTCGCCGATCTGCATAAAAAGCGCCTGCGCATGATCGGCGATCCGGTGACGCGTTACCGCGAAGATCCGGTGCGCATGCTGCGCGTGGCGCGTTTCGCGGGGGCGCTTGATTTTGAAATCGATCCGGCCACACGCCAGCCGATCAAGGAACTCGCCGATTTGTTGTCGAACGTGCCGCCGGCGCGTTTGTTCGATGAAATGTTGAAGCTGTTGCTCTCCGGCCACGCGGTGGAGACGGTGAAACGGCTGCGCAAGGAGGGCTTGCATCACGGCCTGCTGCCGATGCTCGATGTGATTCTGGAGCAGCCGCTGGGCGAACGTTTTGTGATGCTGGCGTTAAAAAACACCGACATTCGCATCCGCGGCGACAAGGGCGTGTCGCCCGCGTTTTTGTTCGCAACGCTGTTGTGGCACGAGGTGTTGGCGGCGTGGAAAGTTATTGAAGCCGAAGGCGTGCCGCCGATACCGGCGCTGTATCGCGCGATGGATCAGGTGCTGCAGCAACAAGCGGAAAAACTCGCGATCCCGCGGCGCTACGGCGGCGACATGAAAGAGATCTGGGCGCTGCAGCCGCGCTTTGATCAACGCGCCGGGCGCGGGCCGTATCGGTTGCTTGAACTGCCGCGCTTTCGCGCGGGTTACGACTTTTTGCTGCTGCGTTGCGAAAGCGGCGAACTCGATCAGGAGATCGGCCAATGGTGGACGCGCTTTCAAGACGCCAACGCCGATGAACGCGAGCAAATGCTGTTGCCCGAAAGCGCCGGCCCCAAAAAGCGCCGGCGCCGCCGCAAACGCAAACCCGGCGACGCCACCGCGCCGGCCGCGGCCCAGGAAGCGCCACAGCCGTGAGCGACGCGAGAGAAACCGCGTACATCGCCTTGGGCAGCAACTTGAACGACCCGCTGCGCATGGTGCGCGCGGGCTTTAACGCCCTGGCACAGCTCCCCAACACCGAATTGATCGCGCGTTCATTGCTGATGCGCAGCGCGCCGGTGGGTTACGCCGATCAACCCGATTTTGTGAACGCGGTGGCGGCGATCCGCACCGCGTTGCAACCGCGCGCGCTGCTCGATGCGCTGCTCGCCATCGAGCGCGCGCATGGGCGCGAGCGCGAGTTTCCGAATGCGCCACGCACGTTGGATCTGGATATCCTCGTCTATGGCGAGCGCCTGATCGACGAACCGGGGCTGACGATTCCGCATCCGCGCTTGCACCAGCGCGCGTTTGTGCTGGTACCGCTGGCACAACTTGCGCCCGGATTGATCGTGCCCGGCATGGGACCGATCAGGAAATTGTTAGCGGGCATCGATACGAAATGCGTGACGCCCATCGCGGACGCTGCCCTATGAAACTCCCCGAGCGCCTGCGTTACGTGGTGGTCGAAGGCCCGATCGGTGCGGGCAAAACCAGCCTCACGCGTTTGCTCGCCGAGCGCTGCGGTGGCGCCACCTTGCTGGAAGACCCGGCGGCCAATCCGTTTCTCGACAGCTTTTATCGCGACCCCAAGCGCAACGCGTTGCCGGCGCAGTTGTTCTTTTTGTTCCAGCGCGCCAATCAGGTGCGCGATCTGGCGCAGGTCGATATGTTTCGCCAACTGGTGTTCGCGGATTTTATGTTTGAAAAAGATCCGCTGTTCGCGCAACTCACGCTGCGCGACGATGAATACAAGCTGTATCAGCAAATCTATGCGCACCTCGCGTTGCAATTGCCCACGCCCGACCTGGTGATTTATTTGCAAGCCACGCCGCAAAGGTTGACCGAACGCGTGCAAAAACGCGCCGCGAGTTACGAGCGCGCGATCACCGATGACTATCTCACGCAACTTTCCGAAACCTACACGCGTTACTTTCACCAATACGACTCGGCGCCGGTGCTGATCGTCAATTCGGACAATTTAAACTTTGTTGATTCGGCCGCCGATTTTGATTTATTGTTGCAGCGCATTGCCGCCATGCGTGGCCCGCGCGAGTTTTTCAGTTCCGGGCGCTGAAATTAGCCGATAAACGTAAGTAATTGATTTAATTGAGTATTTTTTATGCGCATCACACTCTCCACACTGCAGAAAATGAAGCACGACGGCGACATGATCACCATGCTGACCTGTTACGACGCGTCTTTTGCTGCGCTGCTGGAGGCGGCGGGCGTGGAGACCTTGCTAATCGGCGATTCGCTGGGCAACGTGCTGCAGGGGCATGAAACCACGCTGCCGGTGAGCTTGCGCGACATCGTCTATCACACGGCGTGTGTGGCGCGCGGCGCCAAGCGCGCGTTCATCATCGGCGACATGCCGTTCGGCACGTTTCAATTGAGCCCGCCGGAAACCTTTCGCAACGCGGCGCAGATCATGGCCGCCGGCGCGCAAATGGTAAAACTCGAAGGCGGCGCGCCGATGGCGGAAACGATTGCGTACTTAGTGCAGCGCGGTATTCCAGTGTGCGGGCATTTGGGCCTCACACCGCAATCGGTGCATCAACTCGGCGGCTACAAAGTGCAAGGCCGCCAGCAAAGCGACGCCGAGCGTTTGCTCGAAGACGCGAAGTTGATCGAAGAAGCGGGCGCGGGCATGCTGGTGCTGGAGGCGATACCGTCGCCGCTCGCCAAGCAGGTGACCGACGCGCTGGCGATTCCCACCATCGGCATCGGCGCCGGCGTGGATTGCTCCGGCCAAGTGCTGGTGCTGCACGACATGCTCGATGTTTTCCCCGGCAAAAAAGCCAAATTCGTCAAAAACTTCATGCACGGCGCGGGCTCGATCCAGGCCGCGGTCGAGCGTTATGTGAAGGAAGTTAAGGCGCGCACGTTTCCGGATCGGGAGCATTCCTTTGTTTAGTGAACGGTGAATAGTGAACAGTGAACCGTGGCAGTGCCAGGCGGTTCACTTTTAACTGTTCACCGTTCACGGTTTACGGTTCACTCAACCATGGACATCATCCACTCCGTCGCCGCCCTGCGCGAACGCCTGCAACGCGAGCCGAACAACGTGTTCGTGCCGACCATGGGCAATTTGCATCGCGGGCATATCGAGCTGATCAACCTCGCCAAGCCGCGCGCGGCATGCACGGTGGTGAGCATTTTTGTCAATCGCTTGCAGTTCGGGCCGCTGGAGGATTTCGATCGTTATCCGCGCACACTCACCGCCGATTGCGAAAGATTAAGCGCCGCCGGTGTCGACGTGGTGTTCGCGCCGGATGAAGGCGAGATCTACCCCGAGCCGCAAACCTACACGGTCGAGCCGCCCGATTTGCAGCACATGCTCGACGGCGCGGTGCGCCCCGGACATTTTCGCGGTGTCGCCACCGTGGTGCTGAAGTTATTCAACATGGTGCGCCCGCACTCGGCGATCTTCGGCAAAAAGGATTATCAGCAATGCCTGGTGTTGACCAGCATGGTGCGCCAGCTTGCGCTGCCGATTGAAATTATCCTCGCCGAAACCGTGCGCGCGCAGGATGGGCTTGCGCTCTCCTCGCGCAACAGCTACTTGACGCCGCAAGAGCGCAAGGAAGCGCCACGCTTGTATCGCTTGTTGAGTAAAGCACGTGAAGAGCTGCTCGCCGGCGCGCACGATTATCAGCGTGTCGAACTCGATGTGATGGCCGATCTCGCGCACCACGGCTGGAAGCCCGACTACATCGCCGTGCGCCGCCAAGCCGATTTGTTGCCGCCGCAAAACGGCGAGCGCAAACTGGTGGTGCTGGCCGCGGCGCGGCTCGGTAAAACACGTTTGATCGACAACGTCGAAGTCAATCGCGAGTAGTGGCTGCAAAACATTGCATCACGTAAGTATTTGATTTAATTTATATTTTTGTGGAGGATGCATGGCGGCGATCAGTAGCGAACAGGCGTTACGCGAGCGTTATTTGCCGGCGAAGGAACGCGCGGTGAAAAAACAATTATCTAAACTCGATCAACACTGCAAACGGTTTATCGGGCTCTCGCCGTTTCTGGTGCTGGCCACGGCGGATGCCGAGGGCAACATGGATGCCTCGCCGCGCGGCGGCGAGCCGGGTTTTGTCAAAGTGATCGACGATCACACCATTATCATTCCCGACTGGACGGGCAACAACCGGCTCGACACCTTCAGCAATGTCGTCGCCACCGGGCGCGTGGGCGCGATATTTTTGGTGCCGGGCGTGGACGAAGCGTTTCGCGTGAACGGCGCGGCGGCGCTGCGCAACGACGAAGCATTGACGTCGTTGTGCGAAGTCAACGGGCGCTTTCCCAAGCTGGTGCTGCACGTCACGGTGAAAGAAGCGTACCTGCACTGCGCCAAGGCGATTATGCGCGCACAGCTGTGGCAGTCCGAAGCCCAGGTGCAACGCAGCGTATTGCCGACCATGAACGAAATGCTGCGCGATCAAATCGGCGGGCGTTACGCGAGCGAACCCGCCGAGCCGCAAGAAGTTCTGTTGGCGCGGTATCGAACCGAGTTGTATTCGAACCAATAACCAACTGCGCATGCAGTGGGTCATTGAACTTAACGGATGGGCGATCGCCGCCGCGGTCGCCGCCAACATCGTCATCGGATTTTTGTGGTACGGCCCGTTGCTGGGCAGCGCGTGGATGCGCGAAATGGGCCTGCCGTACGACTTCAAGCCCGACGCAACGAGGATGCAGCGCTCGCTGCTGCTGATGGTGCTGAGCGCGGTGGTTTTGGCCTGCGCGATCCAGGTATTGCGGCCCTCCACTTGGGCGGCGGGCGAAGATGCCGCCAACACGTTTTACGCCTTGCTGGGCGCGGGCGCGGTGTGGATCGGTTTTTACGTGCCGGTGCTGTTAAGCGGCGTGGCGTGGGAAAACCGCTCGTGGAAACTCTTCGGCATTAACGCGGGGTATCATCTCGCGGCGCTGCTGGCTGCGGGGATGATCTTGGCGCATTGGCGATAAGGCTCACAGTTTCGAATGGTGCTTACTTAAGGAAGCGCTGAATAAGTCCCCGATTGCTCTGTAAACGCGAATTCCAGTGGTACGTTCTGATTGGGAGGACGTATTCGCGAGCCACGAGGCAAGACATGAAACAAATGACGCTGGCAGCAGTGAGCGGATTTGAAAA
>Ga0194132_10004803_pt1 | contig 22660 bp, 19 predicted proteins | sample TA2KigOf80mmetaG_FD_148612 | JGI IMG/M metagenome (GOLD analysis project Ga0194132, IMG submission 148612) | Freshwater microbial communities from Lake Tanganyika, Tanzania - TA2015054 Kigoma Offshore 80m | ecosystem: Environmental > Aquatic > Freshwater > Lake | place: Tanzania: Lake... | reverse complement strand
GCCGCGGGGCCCGCTCGCGACGCGCCCGACCCGGGTCCGCCGCCGATCGCCGCGCCCCGGCCCATTGACGACAGGCGTGTTGCGGTGGCGGCCAGCGAATCACGATATCGGCCGAGAACCTTGAGCTTGCCCTCAAGAACGTCGACCTGGGCCTGCATCACGGCCGCTCGCCGTGTCAGCGTGGCGAGCAGCGCCGCGGTCTCGAGTGCCGCTGCCTCGTTCCCCGGACGGCGGATGGACTCAAGACGGGTGGCCGCCTGACCCCGCTTCTCTTCGTGCCGAGCGGCTTCCATCCGGGCCTGGTTGGCCAGCAGGCCGATCTCGTCGAGCTCGGCCTCGAGCGACGATAACTCGGACCCGAGGTAGTGCTCGAGGGCCGCAAGCGGCGATGTGAGCAGCCCGCCGGACGCCAGTGGCCCGCCGGCTGTCGCAGCCGGTGGGACGTCCTGCTCGGAACGCGGCTCGGTCAATCCTCCGGCATCCGGATCCAGCCCTGTCGCATCGCGTAGACGACGGCTTGGGTCCGATCGTTCACCGACAACTTGCGAAGGATGGAGCTCATGTGGTTCTTGACGGTCTGTTCGCTGATGGAGAGGGCGTAGGCGACCTGCTTGTTCGTCATCCCCTGGGGGATGTTGTCCAGGATCTCCACCTCGCGGGGCGAGAGCGGCGCGAAGATCGGCGCGGCCTCCTGGCCGTACACCGCCAGCTCGCGGAACTCCTTGAGGACGCGCGACGCGACGGCTGGCTTCGCAAAGACCTTGTCGTTGATCAGGTACTCGCCCGCGGCGACGCGGCGGATGATCGTGACCAGGTCGTCCGGGCCGACCTCCTTGAGGATGAATGCGGCCGCCCCGGCCTTGATCGCCTCGAACAGCGCCTCCTCGTCCTCCTGGACGGCCAGCACGATGATGCCGGCAGGCTGGAGCTCGCGCTTGATCCGCTGCGTCGTTTCGACCCCGCCCGGCGAGGGCAGGCTGAGGTCCATCAGGATGATCTCGGGCGAAAGAGCGATGGCCTGGTCGATCGCGCTCCGGCTGTCGGCTGCCTCGCCGACGACCTGGAAGTCCGGCTCCCGTTCCAGAATGTTCCGCATGCCCACGCGGAATAACGCGTGGTTGTCCACGAGCAGGATCTTGACCTGCTCGCCGGTGCCCCGGCGGTCCGGACCACCTCGCCGGCGCTCCGGGCCGCTGTAATCCATCGGCGTCATCTGCTCTCCTCTCCCATCGGGATCGCCAGTGTGACCAGGGTGCCGCCCTCGGCGCCGGACCGGACCTCGAACCGCGCCCCGATCAGTTCGGCGCGTTCGCGCATGAACTGGAGGCCGAAGTTCCGGCCCTGTCGCGTTGCCATGGCGGCCGGGTCAAATCCCCGGCCATCGTCGCGCACCTCCAGCTCCCAGGCATCGGGCGCCTGACGGGCGGAGATCACGACATGATGCGCCGCAGCGTGCTTGCGCACGTTCTGGAGCGTCTCCTGGACGACGCGGAACACGACGATCTGCTCCGCGTCGGTGAGTGGCCGCCTGGGCGGAGCGAGTTCCGTCTCAATGGCCGCCCCGGTCAGCGCCGCCATGTTCTCGGCGGCCTCCCGGATCGAACCCTCGAGGCCGAGCTGGTCGAGGACCCGCGGCCGGAACCGGCTGATGAACGAACGGACATCACCCAGTTCGCGCCGCAGCAGCTCGCGCAGAAAGCGAAGCTCGTTGCGCGCGAGGACCGGATCATCGTCGAGGACCCGCTCGATGTACTCAACCTGGAAGATCGCGTTGGTGAGGGCCTGGGCGGGTCCGTCGTGGACCTCCTGCGCCAGTCGCGAACGCTCGGCCTCCTGGGCCTGGACGACCCTGATTCGGACCTCATCGGACAGGTCCGTCGCGCCGCGCGTCACGTCCATCACGGCCGAGTATACGTGCGGCCCGCTCATGGACAGACGATCTCGAAGAGCCGCACGCCCTCCAGCGATGCTGCGTCGGCCGCGTCGGCAGGGCTTCCGAGGGGGACCTCGCGGAAGCAGGCCACATCCGGGTCGGCGGAGTCCAGCACCGCCGGCCAGCGCCCGTGCTCCTCGGCGCTCAGCAGCAGATGGCGGGTGCCCGGAAACGCGCGCGCCAGGTCGAGAATGCTGGCCGGCGGCTCGTCGGGCAACGCGAGCGTTGGGATTCGCTCCGCCTCCGAAAGCCAGATCGGGAAATCCGAGATCACCGGGCCCATCGTCGCAGGCGACCGGCCGATCGCCTGGAGCTGCGCGCCCAGGACCCGGTAGCGATCGGCGCGTTCCTGTGACTGGGCGCCGAAGGCCGGCACGAACGCGAGGGCGAAGACGAGGGCCGCAACTGTCGTGAGCCCCGGTGCGAGCCAGGCGACGGGTTTCGTCCAGCCGCGCCAGCGGCCGACCCGGGCCAGGAGCGCGTCCAGGGCGACCAGCGCGGTCAGGATGAGCAGCACGTGTGCCGGGCCCGCGGCGTGCAGATACGTGCCCCACGTGGTGGCCACCGGGAACGCCAGCGTGGTCACGGCGAACGTCAGAGCGGACACGATGAGCAGCGGGCGCAGGGTCCGGCTGCGCCAGACGAGTGGCAGGGCAAGCAGTCCGATCAGACCGATCGGGAACGACGGCAGCAGCAGGACCGTCAGCAGGTTGTGCAGGAAGCCCTCGACGCGCATCTCCAGCAGGCGCGCCGGCCCGACGGCCAGGTGCCGCGACACCGTCGGTGGGTCCGACCATGCGAAGATGTCGAAGCCGGTCACCGACAGCGCGTTGGCAACCGCCTGGCCCGGCAGCGGGTTGCCGAACTCGATCCAGTTGCGGACGGCCCAGGGAGCGAAGATCAGGATCGCGACGACCGCCGGGACCGCGATCAGCCGGAGCCGCTCCGCGCGTGACGGTCGCACGCCGCCCGAATCGCGGTCGCGCGTCGCAAACCACGCGACCGCCGCCCACGCGAGGGCCAGCCAGACGGCCTCGTTGCGGGTGAGGGCGGCCAGGCCCAGCAGCGCGCCGATCGCCAGCAGGCGGCGGTCGGTCAGCCGGCCACCTCGCGGTCGATCGACGACGCGGGCCATCAGGATGCAGGCCGCCAGGGCAATCGCCGCGAACAGGGCCGTCGAGTCGAGCAGCGTGCTGTGCAGGATCAGCGGCAGTTCGACCGCGGCGGTGAGACCAGTTCCGATTGCCAGCGTGCGACGCCGGCCACCGTCGAGGCCCCGCTCGGTCGCGAGGTCCCAGGCCAGGCGCCAGGCCAGCACCGGGATCAGCGTCCCGAACGCCACTGGCACCAACTGGGAGACACTGTAGGTCGCCCCGAAGATCGCCATCGGCATGACGGCCAGGAACGTCGGGAGCGGCAGCCAGACTTCGAAGGCCGGCCGCGGGAAGACGAGCGGCGGGGTCTGGAAGCTCCACAGCGCGTCGCTGACGAGGCCGCGTCCCTCGAGGAGGTTGCGTGCGACGCCGTAGTAATACGCGGTGTCCTCCGGGATCGGGAAGACCACCACGGTGGCTGCCGCGACCCGCACCAGCAGCGCCACCGCCGCCACCAGCGTCACGCTGAGCCACAATTCGCGCGGCCCCGATGGATGCCGCTTCGAGCGAACCCGCGAGACCCGGCGATCCCCGCGCCGGCAACGCCAGCGAGGCACGAGGCAGGCTCATGATCCGGACCCTCCCAGGGCAGTGGTGGCGCACCGCGTGTCGGCCGTCGTCAGGCAGACGGGGAAGAGTGCGACGGCCGGGTATCCGGCGGTCGTTTCCGGCGCAGCGATCGCGTTGATCTCGTCGTTCGGATTCGCGGGGGCCTGGAGCGTGAAGATGGGTGTGCCGATCCAGCCGGGTCGCGTGCCGCCGAGGACCGGCACCATGGCCCGGACGATCTCCCGCCGCTCCAGCACAAGCCAGCGAATGTCGTAGGCGCGGGCGACCGCCTCGATGGTCTCGATCGGGTCGTCGGGGGTGACGACGCCGCCGCGGCCGGTCCAGTAGCGGTAGCCGCCGGCGTCAATCGACATCACCCGGTCGGTCGGGGCGGCACCGGCCTCGGCGAGGGCGGTCGCAACGGCCTGGCGGTGGATGCGGACCTGCGACCAGTTGTTCACGACCGCGAGACCGTAGATCACGCTGGTCGCAATCGTCAGTGCGACTGCGCCTCCGACGAACACACGGCTTGCGGCACGGACATCCCACGCGGGACGGCGCCGGGCGACCCAGACGACGATCGCCACAACCGCCTCGAGCGCGAGGATGTAGGCGTGGGGTGCGAGGGCCACGGCACTGTGGATGAACGTGCCGCCGGGCACATGGATCGCCGACACGAGCGCGGAGAAGGCGAACAGGATCACGGCATAGAGCAGGAACGGCCGGAATGCGACTGAGCGCCGCCGGAGCCAGGCGCCGACCACCATGAGCGGCGCGAGGAACACCGAGCCGACCAAAACCGAGAAGATGCCCACTGCGGCAACGAAGCCCAGAACGCGGCTCTCGACGAGCGCCGCCAGCCCCTGGTCGAGGAAGGCCGAGAACGAGACGTCGGCGGTCACGCTGTTCATGTCGGCCATGGAGCGGATGAACAGGATCCGGCCCGATGCCGACGAGGGCGACAGGCTGCCGAAGACGTCGAGCTGGCGCAGCCACCAGGGCGCCATCACCAGCAGGAACAGGCCCGCGCACACGACGGCGGCCCAGAACGGGATGGTCGGGCGCGGACGGGGGCGGACCGACGCGCGGATCCAGCGCCAGCGATCCCAGGCGAAGAGCAGTCCGACCGCCAGGCCCACCAGGATGCCGTCATTGCGCGACAGCGTGGCGAGCCCCACGAGTAGGCCGGCGAACGCATACGACCGCGCATCGCCGCGGAGACCCCGGGCGCCAAGCCAGAGCGCGCCCGCAACGAGCGGCTGGTACAGCGAGAAGTTGTCGGGCTGGGTCATGAATACGGCCGACGCGGCCGGAGCCGCAGTGAGCAGCCCGGCGCCGATCTGCACCAGGCGCGGCGCGCCCGCGTCACGTGCGATGGCGAACGTCAGGGGTGCCGCGAACGCGCCGATGAGCGCAAACGGCAGGCCGGCCGCGAAGCCGTTGAATCCGAGAACGGCGAAGAAGGGCACCTGGACGATCGACGCGAGCGGCATCCAGTGGGCGTTGCTCGGGATCGGCAACTGTGGATCCGCCGGGAGCCAGCCGCCGATGTCCACGAAGACCCAGATGAAGTCGATGTTGAAGCCCCGGCCGGCATGGAGCGCCTGGGCCACATCCACGTAGTAATAGGAATCGGGATACGCGGGGTCCGGGAAGAGGGCCAGGAAGGCCAGTCTGACCAGGAGGGCGAGCCCATAGAGGGCCAGTACAGGGCGCATCACGGTGCACGCTAGCACCGGACTTCGGGCGGCCCCATAGGACCAAAGAGCCATCGCAGTCGACCCCCCGGAGCAGCCCGGACGTCTCGCCTGCGAGCCTACGATTGCGCCGATGTCCCTGCTCCAGGCGTCGCCGGGTGCGAGCGCGCGGTCCACAACCCGATCCCCGGCCGCTTCGGCCGCGATCCGCGCGTTGCGCGACGGGGCCGTCGTGGCCGGACTGCTGTTCACGGGCTACCTGTTCGCGGTCGTTGCGCCGCGGGCGGGCACGCTCGGCTTCGACGCGTTCGCCTATTGGTCGCTTGACCTCGCCGATCCGTATCGAGCACCCGTCGGCGGCCTCGCAGCCTTCAACTACTCGCCGCCGATCGCCTGGCTCCTTGCCCTGGCCGGCCTCCTGCCGTGGCACGCGTTCCTCACCCTCTGGCTCGGCGCGCTGATCGCCACGGTCGTCTGGCTGCCATCGCCGCGGCGGCGCGTCCTCTGGCTCCTGGCGTTCCCGCCGGTGGCCCTTGAGCTCTACCACGGCAACGTGCACCTGCTCATGGCGGCGGCGATCGCCTTGGGGTTCCGCTACCCGGCCGCATGGGCGTTCATCCTGTTGACCAAGGTCACCCCGGGGGTCGGGCTGGTGTGGTTCGCGGTCCGCCGTGAGTGGCGCTCACTCGGGCTCGCGGTCGGTGCCACCTCGGCCATTGCCGCTGTTTCGTTCGTGCTGGACCCGCCGCTCTGGGCAGAGTGGCTGAGGCTGCTCTCCTCGACCCGGGACGGGGGCACCGTCGCGCAGTTCCAGCTGGCCGTCCCACTCCTGCTCCGGCTGCCGGCAGCCGTTGTGCTCGTCGCATGGGGCGCCCGCACCGATCGGCGCTGGACCGTGCCGCTTGCGGCAACGATCGCCCTGCCGATCCTGTGGGTGAGCGGCTTCGCGATCTGTGCGGCGCTGGCGCACGCTGAGCTGCAGTCGGGTCGGGCGCCTGCCCGCCACCCGCGCCCCGAGCCGGCGCCGAGCCCGATCTCCAGCGTGGTGCCCGGTGACCGCAAAGGCGACCGCGCAGGGGCCCGGCGGTGCGACCGCGCTTGCGCCCCGGCTGGGCCGCGTCGGCGTCCGCCTCGCCGTCGTGGCCGGCGTCTCGGTCTTCGCCGTCTATCTCGGCCTCTGGTTCGGTCTGATCCGGAGCGGCGGCTCGGACGCATCGGACCTCACGCCCTTCTACACCGGTTGGACGATCGTGGCCGACGGACGCGGCGCGTTGCTCTACGACCCCGCGGTCCAGGCGGAGGTCCAGCGCGAGCTGCTGGGCGGCCGCACGTTAGAAGCGGGCCTGGCGCCGTTCACGAACCCGCCCCACCTCGTCCTGCCGTTCCTGCCCCTGACCCTTGCCCCGCTCGGCGTGAGCTACCTCGTCTGGGGGCTGCTCCAGGCCGGACTCCTGGCCTGGCTGCTGTACCGCTTGCTCACGCGCGTGGCGATGGACTGGCAGGCCCACGAACGACTGCTCCTGCTCGCGGGCGTACTGGCGATGCCCCCGCTGTTGCTGACGCTGCTGCAGGGCTCGTTCTCGCTGCTGTTGACCGTCGCGCTGACCGAGCTGTACATCGCCGCTCGCGCCGGCCGTGATCGGCGGGCGGGCGCCTGGCTGTTCGCTGCGTCGCTGAAGCCGCAGGCGATCGTCACGCTAGGGGTCGCGGCCCTCGTCGCACGCCGCCGCGGCTTGGTGCTGAGCGCCGTTGGCCTGGGCCTTGCCTCAGCCGCGGTGGCCACGGTGATGCTCGGCCCGGGGATCTGGGCCTCGTATCTGCAGTTCCTCGGCCAGTACCTGGGCACGTACGACCAGTTGAGCGTGCGGCCCACGGTCATGTGGAACCTCCGCGGCACGGTCGCACTCCTTCTCGGCGGGTCGCCGAGCGCGGCCGACACGTCGCTGATCAACGGGATCGCGCTTGCGGGCCAGGCCGGAGCGATGGCCGCGACGGCGTGGCTGTGGCGCCGCCCGGCGTGGTGGAACCCGACCGACCCCGGATTCGACCTGCGTTTCAGCGCGACGATCGTGCTGGGCCTCCTCTCCAGCCCGCATACGAACCCGCACGATGGGCTGCTCCTCGTGCCGGCGGCCGTCGTCGCATACCGCGCCCTGCGCGAGCGGCCCAACCACGCGCTCGCCGCCACCGCGCTCTTCGGCGCACCGTTCCTGATCCTCGCCACCAACTCGCTCGATGCCAACGAGGTGGGTGGGCCGCCGGTCCGGGTGCCGGTCGCCCTCATGGTCGCCCTCCTCGTTTCGGCGGTCGCGCTCTTGTGGAACCGGCGACCGGCCGCCGAGCATCGGCCGAACCCATAGACTGCCCCGGATGTCAACGACCTCGCCCTCGCTGACGATCGTGCTGCCCGCCTACAACGAGGAATCCCGCCTGGGTCCGGCGCTCGACGAGCTCTTCGGCTACCTGCGACGCAGCGGCCCCGGCCGTGACGGCCTGCCTGCCCCGCAGGAGCTGCCGCCGGTGGTGCGTGTCCTGGTGGTCGACGACGGCAGCACCGACGGCACGGCGGCGCTGGTCCGCCACCGCCCCGAGACGCACGCGGAGCCCGAGCAACGCGGTGCGCTCGAGCTGCTCACCGTGCCCCATGGCGGCAAGGGCGCCGCGGTCAGGGCGGGGATGCTCGCTGCCGACTCGGATCTGATCGTCTTTGCGGACGCCGACATGGCAACACCGCCTGACCAGCTGCCGTTGCTGACGCGCGCGCTCGAGACACACGACGTCGTGCTGGGGAGTCGGATCCAGCCCAACGGGCGCGACATGCGCGCGACGCAACCGCGCTACCGGAGACTCCTCGGGCGTGTCTTCCATTCCGTGGCGTCGGCATGGGTCGTCGGTCCGGTCCAGGACACGCAGTGCGGGTTCAAGGGCTTCACGCGCGAAGCTGCCCACGACCTGTTCGCGCGCCAGCGGGTTCGCAGCATCGTGTTCGACGTGGAGCTCATCCACCTCGCTCGCCGGCGTGGCTATCGCCTGGCGGTGGTGCCGATCCAGTGGAGTGACCGGCGCGGTTCGCGCATGCAGGCGCGACCCGGCCTCGCCCTGCGCGTCCTGTGGGACCTGTTCCGCATTCCGCTGCTCCATCGTGGCGTCCACCGGCGCGACACGGGCGGCTGACGGCGTGCGTGGCCCCGGACGCTGGCTGCCGGCGTTCGCGGTCGCGGCCTTCGCGCTCGGCGTGGCCGGGATCGTCGCCATCGCGGGTGACACCCTGGGCTACGACTTCCGAGCCTATGTCTCTGCGGCCGACCGCGTCCTGGCCGGCGAGCCCCTCTACGATCCGGGCGTCTCGGTCGCGGGCGGCTTCGCGATCTATCTGTATCCGCCGCCCTTCGCGATCGCGATGTTGCCCTTCGCGCTCCTGCCGGACCCGATCGGCCTCGCTGCATGGCTGGTCCTTCTCGTCGGGGCGTTCCTGGCCGGGGTGGCCCTGCTGCCCGTGCGGCTCGAGCTGCTGCGCCGGGTCTCGACGCCCGTGACCACGCCCCACAACTTCACGCCGGGCGCGATCGCCTTCCAGCTGGGAGTCCCGGAGGCGGTCGCCGGTGGGGTCCAGCTCGCCGCCATGGCCGGCGCGCTTGCGGCCACCGGTGTCGCCTGGGTCCGGCTGGATCACGAGGCGAGCCTCGCCGTCACGGTCGTCGCCAGCCAGGTCCTCTCGCCGCTGCTCTGGGACCACTACGCGATGCTGCTGTTGATCCCGACCGCTCTGCTCCTGGAGCGGCGCCACCGGTGGGCCGTCCTCATCCCGATTGCCGGCTGGCTGCCGGCGCCGGCGTACCCGGTCACGTTTGCGATCGCCCTGCTCGCCCCGTTCCTGCCCTCGAGGAGTGAGCGCCGGCCGGCCGCTGACCTCGGCCCGCCACGCTGACCGGTCCTCGACGGGGCGTCTGCTACGTTCCGCCCGTGACCGTGCGGACCGACCCTCCCAGCATCGGCGCCCGCTCGCCGGCGCTGGTCGGCGGGGCGGTGACCGGCCTCGCCTTCGTCATCTACCTGCTCTGCAACCACCAGTTCAACGCAGGCCGGGGCGACTTCCTCTACCTCGCCGACGCGTTCCTCCAGGGCCGGACATGGCTGGCGTTCCCGCTGGGTCCCTACGACGACGTCTTCATCGGCGAGCGCGTGTACGTCCCGTTCGCGCCCTTCCCTGCCATCCTGCTGATGCCGCTCGTGGCCCTGGTGGGTCCGGAGCAGGCTGACGCCTGGCAGCCCATCATCAACGCGGGACTGGCGGCGGCCGCCGTCGGCATGGCGTGGGCGCTGATCGGGCGGCTCGGCGTGCGCTCGCTCGTCGATCGCCTCTGGCTCATCGCCCTCTTCGGGTTCTCCACCGCGATCTGGTGGGTGACGACCCGCGGGGGCGTCTGGCACACCGGCCATCTCGTCGCGGCCCTGCTGACCCTGCTGGTGATCCACGAGCTCTACGGCGACCGGCGGGTATGGCTCGTCGGCCTGCTGGGCGGGGAGGCGTTCCTCACGCGCTCGCCGCTTGTGCTGGCCATGCCGTTCTACGCCTTCTGGTACCTCGCCGATGGCTCGCGCACGGCACTCGTCGAGCGCGCCCGCGGCGTTGCCGGGCGCATCCCGTGGCGGCCCTGGGTGCAGATCACGGTTGCATTCCTGCCCGCCCTCCTCTTCTTTCTCTGGTACAACGCGGTGCGTTTCGGCTCACCGCTTGAGTCCGGGTACGGCCTCGCCACATTGCCGGAGTGGCTGGCGGCCAGACGTGATCTGGGCCTCTTCTCGCCGGTCCACCTCGCCCTGAACATCGACCTGCTGGTCTTCCACCTGCCGACGCCGATGGCGGAATTCCCGTGGTTCCGGCCCGACGGCAACGGTCTGTCCATTCTGTTCACATCGCCCGGATTGCTCCTCGCCCTGCGCGCGGACTGGCGCACCCCCAGGCCCTGGCTGCTGGCCGGCGCCGCGATCGCGGCGCTCATCCCGAGCCTGCTCTACTACGGCGGCGGCTGGCTGCAGTACGGGTATCGCTACGCGCTCGACTCGATCCCGTTCGTGCTGGCGCTGTGCGCCCTCGCGGCGGCCCGCCAGGGCATCCACCCGGCCTTCAAGGTGCTGATCCTCTTCGGCGTGGTGGTCAACGCGGCCGGGGTGTACTGGGCCTACAACCTGTAGGCGTGAGCAAGGGGCCGGCCGTCCACGCCGCCGGCCGACGATGCGACGTCACGCGGTCTGCCGGGCGATCCTTGCTCGCGCAACCAACTCGGGCCTCCCCGTGTACCATCACGGCGTGACCACGAGCACCCTCGATGCGGAGCCTGCCTGTCCGGGCTCGGACGTGATTCCGCAGGATGCCGAGGGCGGCTCGCGCCCGGTCAGTCGGCCCGTCGCACTTCGTCGGCCGTTCGATTCCATCCCCGCGGCGACCTGGGACGCGCTGGCGTCCAGAAGCCCGTGGGCCACGCCCTTCGCGCGCTGGGCCTTTCATCGCTCGTGGTGGGATGCGTACGGCGCGAGCGCCCACGACCAGACGGTCGTCGTGGTCGACCCGACCGCACCGACCGCACCGCCACTGGCCATCGTGCCGCTCATGCACCGCCACCAGGTGGAGCCCGACGACGGGGCCACGCGGACCTACATGCGCCATGCGGGCGGAACGCTCACGCCCGTGGAGCCCACGGCGACGGCGGTCTTCTTCGGTGCCTCCTATCACGCCGACTACGCGACGGTCCTGGCCGATCCGGCCGTCCTTCCCGCCGTCGCAGAAGCGCTCGTGGTCCTGCTGGCACGTGACGCCAGGCATGGCGAGGTGCCGGCCAGGCCATGGGACGAAGTCGACCTGCGGCGCCTCCGCTGCGGCGATCCGGCCGCCGATGCGCTCGAAGACGCCTTCCGAGGACGCGCCGACGCGGAACGCTGGACCGTCGTCCGAGAGCGCGAAGACGTCTGCCCGGTCGTTTCGCTGCCCGACACCGCGGACCTCCAGTCGTTCCTCTCGACCCTGGGCAAGAAGGAACGCCACGAGATCCGGCGCAAGGTGCGCCGGGCCGAAGCTGCGGGCGAAGTCCGGCTGGATCGCTCCACGCAGCCGCTGGCGGACCTGGACGCGTTCATCGAACTGCACCAGAAACGCTGGGGGGCCGAGGGGCTCTTTCCGCCGACGCCCGGCGGCGACTGCAGCCGGCGATTCTTCCGCCATCTGTTCCGGCACTTCGGTTCGAACGGACAGGTGGGGCTGATGTTTCTCACCGTCGGTGGCCGCCGGATCGCGGCGGGCATCCACTTCGACGACGGCGAGGCCATCTACTACTACAACGCCGGCGTGGACCCCGACGCCCGCGACCTGTCACCGGGAGTCGTGATGGTGCAGCGATACGTCGAGATGGCCCTTGCGCTGGGACGCCGACGGCTCGACTTTCTCCGGGGGGACGAGTCCTACAAGTACGAGTGGGGCGCCGTGGACGAGCCGATCCAGCGGATCCTCGTCGAGCGTCGGTGATGGTGGCCTGATGGCACTTCAATACTCATCAGCGACGGTGATCCCGTGCGCGACGCCGCGGCAGGCGCGGCCGGTCCCCGGGGCCGGCCGCGTGCGTGTCGCGGAGATCCTGGCCACCGGCACCAACGGCGGCGCCCAGGAGCATCTGTTCTCGCTGCTCGCCAAGCTCGACCGGACGCGCTACGACCCGACGGTCATCGCGCTGTCGCCCGGCAACACGGTGCGCAAGCTCCAGCGCGAGGGCATCCGGACGATCGTGATCGATGAGCCCGACGATGCGGTTGCAGTGGGCATCGTGGCCGCGCATCTCGCCCGGCTCGCGCCTGACGTGATCCATAACCACATGTATCGGGCCGAGGTGGTCGGCACCAAGGCGGCGATCGCCCTGTCGTCGGCGGGCTATCCACGACCGTACGTCGTCTCGACCGTGCACTCGAGCCGGGTCCGCTCGAGCGAGGACCGCCAGGAACTTTGCCGGCTCACCCCGTGCATGGACCGGCTCATCGCGGTCTCCAGGGCCATCGTCGCCAAGATCGAGGACGAGGGCCGCACGGGCGCGAAGGTCTCGCTCATCTACAACGGCGTGGATCTGGAGCGCTACGACCACCAGGAGGCCTGCTGCACGCTTCGCGAGGAGTACGGCATGGAGCCGGGCAGCCCGATCGTCGGCGTGGTCGCCCGGCTCGAGGCGGAGAAGGGACACCCGACCCTGATCGACGCGTGGCCGCTGGTGTTGCGCTCGGTGCCGGCGGCGCACCTCCTGATCGTCGGCGAGGGCAGCCGCCGAGAGGCCCTGGAGCGCCAGGCGGCAGAGCGCAAGGTGGCCCACCGCGTCGTCTTCACCGGCCGCCGCGATGACGTTCCCGCCGTCACGGCCGTCCTCGACGTGGCCGTCCTGCCGTCATATCGCGAGGCGCAGGGCCTCACGGTGCTGGAGGCGATGGCCCTCAGCCGGCCGGTCGTCGCTTCCAACGTGGGCGGGATCCCGGAGATGATCGAGGACGGCATCAGCGGACTCCTCGTGCCCCCGAACGATGCCGGAGCGCTGGCGGCAGCGATCGTCCGGCTGCTGACCGATCACTCCTACGCCGACCTGCTCGCCCGAGCGGGTCACAACGTCGTCCGCGAGCGGTTCTGCCTCGAGCGCATGGTGGCTGACATCGAGGAGGTCTACGACGACGGCGCCCGGGTGGCGCGCCTGAGCGAACTCGCCGCCGTCTGAAGGCCCGCGCCGGCGCGCCAAGCCGGGACGGAGGCCTTGTCCGAGGGGCGATCACCCTGCTGAGGGGTGTCGTGGGGTACTACCGCGCCGTTGTGCCCGCGCCCAATCGTCGGGTATGGTCGCCTGGATGACGCCGCCGGATTCCCGTGCCTCGAAGCGGATCCTGGACCGCTACGGTCGCGCGCTGCGCGTGGTGGCAGTGCCCTGCCTGCGCGCTCTCACGGTCGTGGCGACCGTCGTCATGATGGTCGTCTTCTCGCTGCAGTCGCCCATCTTCGCCACGCCTGAGGCCATCGGAACGGACGCCTCCAACTACTACGCCGCCGGGCTGCGCCTCAACGACGGCCATCCGCTCTACGAGCTCTCGCCGGGGGACCGCCCCGTTCCGCTGGATCCTTTGTACTGGTCCATTCCGCTCCTGGCACCGCCGCCGATCGCCATCCTGTGGCGCGGGCTCGCCATCCTGGGCGATTCATCGATGACCCTCTGGTGGCTCGGGTGCATCACCTCGACGCTCCTTGCGACGGCGGTGATCGCCACCCGCGGCACGGTCCCGGTCCTGCTGGCCGCGATCGCGATGTCGCCCGCGTTCGCCGCGAGCGCCCTCTCCGCGAACGCGAACAGCTACCTGCTCTTCGCACTGGCGGGCGTCTGGCTGCTGCGCGGCCGGAGACCGGCCCTCGCGGGCGCACTGGTGGCCGTGGTTGCCGCGGTCAAGCTCGCGCCGCTCCTCGTCGGGGCCTGGTTCCTGGTCCGCGGTGGTGCTGCGGGCCGTCGCGGCCTGACCGGTCTCGTGGCCGGCGGCGCGGTGATCGGCGCAGTCAGCCTCGCCGGCGCCGGCCTCACGAACCACGTCGCCTACCTGGCGTCCATCCGGGGCACTGGCACGGGTGCACATGGCTGAGCCCGCCCGGGATTGCCGCCGCGCTGGGTATCCCGGACCCCCTGGCATTCCTTGCCATTCCCGCCCTGGTGCCCGTCGCGCTGGCGCTGGCCGTCCGTTGGCGGCGCGATCCGCGCCGGTCGTTCGCGGCCCTCGTGGCCGTTGCCGCGATTGCGACCCCGGCAGTCTCGTTCTCAGGTGGCGCTCTTTTCGCCGCCGCTGATGGCCGTGGTCGCCCGTCCACTCGCCGTGCTGCCCGACGGGCTCGGCATGTCGGTCTGGCTCGTCGCGATGGCGGCCTGCGCGGTCACGGCAATGGCGATGTTGCTCCTTCGCTCGCCGGCAACGACCGGGATCGCAATGGCCGTGCTCGCGCCCTCGATCGTCCCGACGCTGATCGTGGGCAACGTCGACGCGCTGGTGCTGCTCTCGATCGTCGTCACGTGGTGGCTCCTCCGCGACGGCCATGACAGGGGCGCGGGCCTCCTGATCGGCCTCGTCGCGTCCCTCAAGCTGACGCCGGTGGTGCTCATCTGGTGGATGCTCGCCACCCGTCGCTGGCGGGCAGCGGCGTTCGCGCTGGGTGCCCGTGCGGTCCTCGCGGTCGTGGCCATGCTCGCCAGTGAGCCGCTCGTCTTCGTCCGGTTCGTCGAGGTCACCCTCCAGAACTTCGGCGGATCGGCGGGCTACCTGAGCATCGCCAATTTCGGTGAGCTGCTCGGGCTTGAGCCGGCGGTGGCGGCCTGGCTGCCGCGCCTGGTCCTTGTCGGCGGCCTGGTGCTCGTGGTGGCCCTGCGGTCGCGCCCGGCTGCGGCCTTCGCCACGGCCGTGTCGCTGATGGTGCTGGGATCGCCGGTCGCGGCGTTCCACACGCCGGTCCTCCTGCTCGGCATGCTCGCACCGTTCGCGGCCGAGCACGTTCGCCGCATCCCTCGTCCGACGGGCCTGCTGGCCCCGGCCGGATCGCGAGCGGTGTCGTCATGACCTTCGTGGGGCGCCTGTTGCGGCGCGGCCAGGACGGAGACGATGGGCCGATGCTGGACCCCCACGGATGGCTGGAGAGCCGAACGTCGGTCGGCTCCAAGCGGCCCGAAGGCTGGGAGCCAGAGGCGCTGATCGTCCGCCGCGGGGTCCGAACGGGCGCGGCGCCGAGGATCACGCCGCGCGTGATTCAGATCCGGGTCGACACCCAGTAGCGTTCGGCCATCGAGCCGGTCGCGCCGATCGCGGCGACCTTGCGGGCATGGGCACGGACCGCGTCGGCCATCTGGCGCCGGCCGCCGAACAGCCGGTCGATCTGGCTCGCGTAGAGCGTGACGCCGCTCACCTTGCGCTCCACCTGATCGCTGATCTCGGCGTACTCCGGGTAGAGCGACACGCCGTCAGGGAGCGCGTCGAGCGTGCCGGCCGGCAGGTCGGCGAGGTGGTTGAAGTCGCGCCAGAGGGCGTACGGGAAGTCCTCGTAGAACACCACCCGGCCGACCCAATCGGGGCCGGGCATGATCCACGCCGGGGTCTCCTCGAGGAGCGCCAGGCCCACTTCGCGCATCAGCTGGTGGTCCACGTGGTTGCCGACGCCCAACGGCAGGTACACGCGCTGCGGCTCCAGGCGCGCGATTTCGCGCCGCAGCAGATCGACCGGCGCCGCGTCGTCTGGCCGCGGCACGCCCAGCAGTTCCGCGTCGCCCTCGTAGCCGCGGTAGACCGCGTCGGCGAGGTCCAGGAACACGACCGAAGCCTCGGCGAACAGCGCGTATCGCTCGTCCTCGAGCCGCCGGGCCGCGGCGATTGCACCCGCTTCCTCGGCCTCGATGAGCTCCGCCGTCAGCACCGCGCCCTGCTGGGGCACGTCGTCGACAAGCGGCTGGCCCTCGGTGGCGCGGTTGTGAATGTCCGCCCGGCGATACCACGACGAGCGTTGCCAGAACCGGCGCGCCGAGGCGTCGGCTTCGCGCTGGGTCTCATCGAGGCGGTCGGGGGAGGCAGCCCAGGGGGCCTGCGTCTCGTCGATCGGGTAGTCATTGGCCAGGTTGGCGCGGTTGAACGCCTCCGTGGCCGGCCAGATCGCCTTGCTTCCGAAGCCCAGGGCCTCACGCTGATAGGCGGTCAGCAGGTTGGGGTCACCGGTGCCCGAGAACACCGTGAGGATCGAGACGTTCTGGCCCAACTCGCGCAGCCCCGCGATCAGGCCGCCGCAAGACAGGGCCACATCGTCGGGGTGCGGGGCGACGAAGACGTGGGTCATGGCGGCCGAGTATATCGACCGCCGCCGCCCACCCTCTGGGGCGTAGGACCATTTGGCCGTTGCCTGAACGCGCCGCCGGACCGATCCTGCGCTTCGTGACCAGCATCCCTGCTCATCCGGTGGCGCAGCCCCGCGCGTTCAGCCCGCTCGCGACGCTGACCTCACTGGTCGCTCGTTTCTGGCTGCCCGCCTGGTTCGCCCTCTGGACCGTTGCCGACATCCGGCATCGCCTCGGCGAGTTCTTTGCTTCGGACACCCGGATCTATGCCCGTGGCGCCCTCGCGTTCTTCGAGGGGCGAGACCCGTGGACGGCCGCTGTCGGTCCGTTCCATTTCGCCGGCCTGCCGACCACCGTCCAGCTGTTCGTCCCGTTCGCGCTCATTCCCGAGGACACGGCGGTGGTGATCGGGTTCGCCGTGGCCCTGCTCGCCGCGGTGGCGATCGTCCGGACCCTTGGCCTGCCCTGGTGGTGGCTGCTGTTCCCGCCACTCGCCCACGGCGTCGTGGTCACCAACCCGCACGTCCTGCTCACGGCGCTTCTGCTGACGAACCGCAGCTGGGCCGAGGCACTCGCCGGCCTCGTCAAGATCTACGCCGTCGTTCCGTTGGGTGGCCGGTTCCGCTGGCGCGCACTGGCGCTCACGGCGATCGGCATCGGTGTCTCGTTCGCGCTGGCGCCACACCTGTGGTTCCAGTACGCGGCCTCCATGGCGGAGACCACGGCGCGCCTCAACGAGGAGGCCGCAGGCGGCTTCAGCGCTGCGATCGTGCCGATGCTGCTGGTGCCGATGACGCTCCTCGTGTTCCTGTTGTGGCTGCGGGATCGCCGGGCCGGCAGCTGGCTCGCTGTCCCGGCCCTGTGGCCGGCCAGCCAGTTCTTCACGCAGACGTTCGCGATGCCGCTGTTCGCGCGCGGGCCACAAGCCGGTGCCGGCGGGCCCGTGGCGCCCGCCTGGTTCGCCGCGCTGCTCGCGATCCCGTCGCGCGGCGTGGTCCCGATGGCGATCGCCGTCTACGTCGTGACGCGGCTCTGGGGCGCCCGGCAGGCGGCCGCGGAGGCTCGTCGCTCAGGGCTCCCGCCACCCGCGCTCGATCGGGGCGAGTCGGGCCAGTAGTTCAGCCCAGCCATCCGCCCCGACCAGGGGCACGAACACGCACGGCCCGTCGTCGATCTCTCGCCACTCGTCGCCGTCGCGGATCACCAGGAACAGCTCCTGGCGTTCCCGCGGACCCACCGGGATCACCAGCCGCCCGCCCTCGGAAAGCTGCTCGCGCAGGGAGGTCGGGATGGCGGGCGCGCCCGCGGTCACGATGATCCCGGCGTACGGCGCCCGGTCCGGCGCGCCCAGTGTCCCGTCGCCGACCCGCACCTCCACCCGGTCGGTGTAGCCCAGCTCGGCCAGCCGTGCGCGGGCCGTCTCGGCGAGCTCCACGTGCCGTTCGATGGAGATGACCCGCGCGCCCAGCCACGCCAGCACCGCGGCCTGGTAGCCCGACCCGGTCCCAGCCTCGAGGATGAGGTCGCCGGGCCGAGGCGCAAGCAGGACCGTCATGCGGGCGACCATGTAGGGCTGACTGATCGTCTGCCCGCCGGCGATCGGGAGCGCGGTATCCGCGTACGCCGCGTCGGCCAGGGAGCGCCGGACGAACCGCCAGCTCCGCGATCGCGCCCATGGCGCCGAGCACGGCCTCGTCCAGGATGCCCCGTCCCCGGAGCTGCGTGGCAACCATCGCCGATCGTGCAGCGGCGGGTTCATCCGCCCCGGCGACGGCCGGCAGGATCGGGTCGGTCCGGCGTCGCATGATGCCGCCGGCCTGGCGGATGTGGCGCGTCAGCTCGACGCGGGCGATGCCGCGGGCGAGCCGGACGGAGCCGGAGAGGCGGGCGAGGCCGGCGCCGAGCCGCTTGGGACGGGCGATGCGCTCGGGGCGGCGGTGACACTGGGAGCGGCCGTCGGACGGGCGGTTGCGGCGGGAGTGGGCAGCGGGGTGGGTGTCGGCCGGGGTGAGAAGACCCCGTTCGACCCCAGGAAGATCCCGTAGAGGAAGATCAGGACGAAGACGCCGACCACGATCCCGACGAACGCGACCGAGATCCGGTCGTCGATGTGGACCGCGACTTCGCTGGGCGTGGGTGCGGCCACCTTCGCCTGGACGGCGGCGGCCGCTCGACGGGCGGCACGGCCGGGGCGACCGGCCTGATCGGGTGGCGCGCCGGCCCCCGGTCCGGATTCGCCGGCGCCCGACCGCTCGGCCTCGGAGTCGAGTGGCTCGCCGCCGGTTTCGGTCTTGTCGCCGGCCGACGCGACGGCGTCCTCGGCGTCCTCGGTCTCGGCGTCGGCCGGCACCTCGTCGCGCTCGCGTTCGGTCATGGTCGGGTGGATCTCCGAAGGGTGCGCGGCGACAGGGGCCAGCCGCGCGCGCCAGTGTACCGAAGCGCCCGCTCAGGCATTGCGGACGGCCGGGATGAACAGGCCCGCGAGACCCGCCAGCACGGTGCAGAACCCGAAGATCCCGATCACAGGGGCAACGCCGATCTGGCTGGCAATCAGGCCGCTTACGGCCATGGCGATGGTCATGGACCCGAAGACCAGCGAGAAGCGGAAGCCGACCACGCGACCGATCAGATCCGCCGGGGTGCGCTCCTGGAAGAGCGTCTGGCTGGGGATCACGTAGATCATGTTGGCGACGCCCGAGCCCAGCATCAGCGCAAGCGCGAGGCCGAAGTTGCCCGTGGCGGCGAGGCCAACGGTGCAGAGTCCCCAGGCCGCGTAGCCCAGGATCACCATCCGCCCGCGCGCAAGCCGCGCCCCGATCAGGCCGATCACGAACCCCCCGACAAGGTTGCCGATGCCGATCCCGGTCTCCAGGAACGCGTAGGCGGACGTGGCGTCGAATGTCCGGCCGGCCGCAGCGTCCAGCGCAAGCAGGTCGCGCGCGTAGAACGGGGTCAGGGCGAGCAGCACGCCCACGGTGAACTGGCCGACTGTCGCCTGGAGGGTGTTGGCCAGCAGCACGGGCTCGTGGCGCAGGAAGTGCCAGCCTTCCAGCATTTCGTAGGCGAACGTGCGAAATGGGCTCGGCGGCGGGGGAGGCCGCTGGTCCATGCCGGCGAGCTCGCGCTCCACGTCGGCCCAACCGGTCAGGCCGGCGCGGCCGGCGTCGGCTTCGTCCACAGGGTGGTCGTGATCGGCGCCTGTCGTGCCGGTTTCGGCCGCGGCGACGCGCCCCGTGTTCGCAGCGCGGTGCCGTGCTGCCTCCGCGGCCTCGCCGGTGCTGGCGTGCTGTGGAGGGATCGACATGGTGGTCACCAGGACGGCCGACGCGACGTAGGTCGCCGCATCCAGCCAGAACGCGAGCGGCAGCGACGTGCCCAGGAATGCGACGAACAGCCCGGCGATCGGGTAGCCGATGACGTCCGCCAGCGTCTCCGAGATCCAGGTGGCGGAGTTCGCCGTCAGCAGTTCGTCCTCATCCACGACCCGCGGGATCACGGCCGTCCGGGCCGGCCGGAAGAAGATGGAGACCGTGGTCAGCAGGAACACCAGCGGGAAGATCAGCAGGATCTCGATCACGGCTGCGATGGGGACCAGCAGGACCAGCGCGGCGCGCAGCAGGTCGCTCACGACCATCACCTGCTTCTGGTCCCAGCGATCCACGAACGTGCCGGCGACCGGGCCCAACAGCAGGTTGGGGATCGTGGCCGCAACAAAGACGAACGCCACCGCGATCGGCGAGTTGGTGATCGCAACCACCAGGAACGCCAGCGCGATCTGGTGCATCCGGTCGCCGAACAGGCTGATGAGCTGGCCGGTCCAGAGGGCAGTGAAGTTGCCGTTGAGCGCGAGGCGGACATACGGGTGGTGCCGCGCCCGTTCGAGCAGGCTCGGCAGCGCCCCTCGCCGCCGCTCCGGGAAGGGAATCGCCCCAACGGCGGGGCCCTGCAGGCCGGCCAGGCTGCCGCCCAGCATCGCCGGTCGTTCCAGGGCGGCGGCCTGCGCGAGGTTGGGACTGAGGCCCGTCTCGAGCGGGGCAACGAACACCACCGGCCCCAGCGCGGGGCCCTCCACCACCTGGCCCAGCCGCGCGCGGAGGCGCCCGCCGGCCGTTTCGGCCTGGAGCTCCAGGGGTCCCCGCAACACCGTTGCGAACAGGAAGAAGGCGAGGCCGGAGGCAAGGAACACGTCGCCGATGGAGGCAACGTTCTGGATGATCGGCAGGGGGATCGGGATGATGTCGCCCAGGAAGCCCAGGTGGGTCAGGAAGGACTCGTCCAGCGGCGCCGGAACCACCACGTGCAGCGGCGAACGAACGTCGCCCAGGCCGAAGCCCGCCGCGGCCAGGCTGGGCTGCCAGATGGGCATGTAGCCGCCGTTGGCGGCGATGGCGATCGCGTGGCTGGCGATGCCCACGAACGCCATCGCGATGCCCGGTCGCTGGCGGTTCACGTACAGCCCGATCAGGAGCAGGCCGTACGCGGTCAGGAACAGCGGCATCCGCAGCTGCTCCACGGCCTCGGCCCGCTGGATCAGGAAGAACTCGGTCGCAAAGCGGAGCAGGGCGGCCAGGAAGAGCAGCCAGATCCAGCGCAGCCGGACCGCGATCAGGTTGTCCAGTCGGCCGCCCAGGAGCAGCCCCGCGACCAGACCCAGTGCGACGCCGAGAATCAGCACCGCGTCAGGCTCTCACAGGGGCCGGTCGGCGGTCTGATGTGCGCGGCTCACCGGCTGCGCGTCTCTGCGAGGTCAGCGCAGGTCGGGCGTGCTGCTCGGCCGCTCGGAGAGCGCGCTGGCCTGGCTGATCCGGCCGGCCGCCTGCGAGATCAGGGGCACCGGCCGCGGCTTCACATCGCGCCCGGGGTCGTCCACCCCGTCCACCCATTTCGTCTTCACGAACGCGTCGACCACCGCTGGGTCGAACTGGATCCCCGCGAACTTGCGCAGTTCGCCCAGCGCCTGCTCCGCAGTGAGCGGCTTCATGCGGTACGGGCGGGCGGCCGTCATGGCCTCGAACGCGTCGGCGACGTGCAGGACCCGCGCGAGCTTCGGGATCTCGTCGCCGATCAGTCGGTCCGGGTAGCCCGAACCGTTGTACCACTCGTGGTGATGCCGGATGATCGGCAGTTCCGGCGCAAGCTTGGTCACCGGCGCGATGATCTCCGCTCCAAGCACCGGGTGGGCGTTCATGAGCATCCGCTCCTCCCGCGTGAGCCGCTCCTGCTTGAGCAGCACTGCGTCCGCCACCCCGATCTTGCCGACGTCATGCAGGAGGCCGCCCCACTCCAGCGCCTCCAGCTCCTGGTCGCCCACCCGCATCTCGCGCCCAATGTCGACCGCGATCTCCTTGACCCGCAGGCTATGGCCGCTGGTGTACTTGTCCCGCTTGTCCACGGCCTGGGCCAGGCTGGAGATGGTCTGGGTGAACATCTCGCGCATCTCAACGAACTGCCGGTTCGCAACTCGTGTGGTGTAAAGGGGCAGGGCGAACAAGAGGGTCGCGAGCCAGCCAATGCTCTTGAGCGTGTAGACCTGCGCCATGAGCCATGCCAGCGGCGCCAAGGCAAGGAAGTTGATCCAGAATCCACGAGCGTCACCGAACAGGACCACGCGGAGGGTTTGGCCGGAGCGCAGCGACACGACAGCCGAGGTGATTGACACGTTCAACACAAAGAAAGCGGCCGCGCCGACGACTGTCGCAACGAATGTTGTCCACGCCGCTGGACCAAGTGCGCCAATCAGAAACCGATGAAGCTCGAAGGCCGCAACTCCTCCGACAGCCGCCGGTAGAGTCAGGGCGGCGTGGTTGGCCAAGGAGCCATACCAGGGAACCCGTCCTCGAAGCTCACGCCATTCTGTTGTGCCCAGGGCGGCCACCCATGTTGCCGCAGCAGGCCCGCCAAGGATCATGGTCGCGACGATCGGCGCGATCGAAACGCTGACCACTGTCCCGCGTGGCATGCGCACGGGCAGAGCGGAAGCGAATAGAGTGGCGGCCACCCAGAATGTGACGCCCAGAAGCCTCTCGACCGAGTCGGGCTTCTTGACCCAGGGGGCAATCCCGTCCTGGATCGGATACACAAGAGCCGTGGCCAAGAGTGCGAAGGCACTCCAAGCCACGGCTCCTGCAATGAATACGCCTAGGGACCTAGTCATGTGGCCCTAAGGGTACCCGGCACATTTATCAAGCCGTACCGGGTGGGGCGAAGACCCAGACGAGTCGCTAGAACCCCCTAAGTGAAGCTCCACCGGCCAGAACTGAACCGTACTGACTTCGGTGGAGACTCCATCGCTTGGAGGAAGATGGAGTCATGCCAGAGCATCAGCAGTCCCATCGTTCACGACGACGCTATCCGCCCGAGCTCAGAGAGCGGGCCGTCCGGATGGTCGGCGAGGTTGCCGTCGAGCAGGGCGAGCGCCACGGGGCGATCACCCGGGTGGCCCGGACCCTGGGCATCGGG
>Ga0194132_10004801_pt1 | contig 22666 bp, 24 predicted proteins | sample TA2KigOf80mmetaG_FD_148612 | JGI IMG/M metagenome (GOLD analysis project Ga0194132, IMG submission 148612) | Freshwater microbial communities from Lake Tanganyika, Tanzania - TA2015054 Kigoma Offshore 80m | ecosystem: Environmental > Aquatic > Freshwater > Lake | place: Tanzania: Lake... | reverse complement strand
CCCGCGCGCGCGCCGTCGAGATCGACGACGTGGATCCAAACCGCGCCCTCGTCGACCCAGCGGCGCGCCGCGGCCGCCGGGTCGTCCTCGTAGGTCGTGGCTTGCGCGTAGTCGCCTTGCCGCAGCCGCACGACGCGGCCGCCGAGCAGATCGATCGCGGGATACAGGATCATCGCCGGACGCGCGCCGCCGCGACGAAGCGCGCGAATCCGAGCAGCAGCGCGGCGCCGACGTCAGCGCTCTTCTCCGGATGGAATTGGAAGCCGACGACGCGCCCCCGCGCGACAATCGCGGGAAAACGGACGCTGTAGCTCGTCCAGGCGATCACGTCGGCGGCATCGGCGCGCGCGTAGTAAGAGTGCACGAAGTAGGCATGCGCGGCGGGCGCGAGCCCGGCGGCAATCGGCGACGCGGCGCCGACTTCCAGCTCGTTCCATCCCATGTGCGGCACCTTGCCGCCGGCCGGCAAGCGCGTGACATCTCCATGCAGCAGGTGAAGTCCCTCGTGATCGCCGTCCTCGTCGCTGCGCTCGAAGAGCAGCTGCATGCCGAGGCACAAGCCGAGCAGCCATCCACCGCGATCGACGAGCGCCGGTAGCGCGTCGAAGAAGCCCGCGGCGCGCAACCGCGTCGCCGCCGGTCTGAACGCGCCGACGCCGGGGAGGACTACGACGTCGGCGCCGGCGAGACCCTCCGGCGAGACCGTCAGCGCCGTCTCGAATCCGGCGCGCGCCAGCGCGAGATCGACGCTGCGCAAGTTTCCCGCGCCGTAATCGACTATGACGGCGCGCACTACAACGTGCCCTTCGTCGACGGCAAGACGCTGCTTTCGAGCCGCACCGCGCGCCCGAGCGCAACGGCCAATCCCTTGAACGATGCTTCCGCCAAGTGGTGGCTGTTGCGTCCGTGAACGCCGACGACATGAAGCGTCACGCGCGCGTGCGTCGCGAAGGCGCGGAAGAATTCCTCGAGCAGCTCGGCGGGGAAAGTTCCGATCGTCGGCGTGCGCAGCGCCACGTCGAAGTGGAGATAGGGCCGCCCGCTGACGTCCAGGGCGCAGAGAACGAGCGCGTCGTCCATCGGCGCGTGCAGACTGGCGAAACGGGCGATGCCGTGCGCGTCGCCGAGCGCCTGCCGGAACGCCGTCCCGAGGACGATGCCAACGTCCTCGACCGTGTGGTGCGCGTCGACGGCGACGTCACCGTCGGCGGCGACCGTGACGTCGAATCCGCTGTGACGGGCGAGTTGCGCCAGCATGTGATCGAGGAACGGCACGCCGCTGCGCGCGTCGCAGGCGCCGCGGCCGTCGAGGTCGAGCGCGACGCGCACGCGCGTCTCGGTCGTCTCGCGTTCAAGCGCAGCGCGCCTCATGCCGGCACCTCCAGCGCCGCCCGCATCGCCGCCAGGAATCGGTCGTTCTCTTCGGTGGTTCCGACCGTTACGCGCAGGCACTTCTCCAGCGACCAATACGACGTGACGTCGCGGACGAGCACGCCGTGCTCGACGAGCCGGAGAAACGTCTCGCGCGGGTCGGCGAGCTCCATCAAGAGGAAGTTCGCTTCGCTGGGGTAGACGGTCACCCCGAGCGCGCGCAAGCCGGCGGCGACGCGCTCCCGCTCACGGAGAACCTCGACGATGCGCGCGGCGACGAGGTCGCGACGCGCCGTCATAACCTCGCTGGCCACCTGCGCGAACAGGCCGACGTTGTATGGGAGCGCCGCTCGGTCGAGGATATCGACGATCGCGGCCGAGGCAACGATCCAGCCGACGCGCGCCGCGGCGAGCCCGAACGCCTTCGAGCCCGTGCGCACGACGGCGACGTTGCTTGCGCCGTCCAACAACGAAAGCGGCGTCTCGGGATGGAACCCCCAATACGCCTCGTCGACGACGACGAGCCCGCCGAATCCGCGCGCCAATCGCGCCATTGCGTCGTTGGGAAAGCGATTGCCGGTCGGATTGTTCGGCGACGCGACGAGGATCATCGCCGCGTGGTGCTCAGTGGCGGCGGCGCGCATCGCGTCGACGTCGAGCGCGAACCCGTCGGCGAGCGGAACCTCGACGACGCGCGCGCCGCCCGTGACCGCGAGCGGGCGGGACATCGAATAGCTCGGCTTCGCGACGACGACTGTTCCACCGGCCGCGTACGCCTGCGCGAGCACGAGGATCGCCTCGTTAGAGCCATTGGTCACGAGGACGCGGTCGTCGGCGACGCCGCACAACGCCGCCAGCGAAGCTCGCAAGGCCTGCGCGCGCACCTCCGGATAGCGGTTCCACGGCGCCTCTCCGAGGCGCCCCAAGATCTCGCGCTTGACCTCCGATGGCAGGTCCAGCGGCGACTCGTTCTGATTGAGCTTCACGGGAACGTCTTCACGCTTCAGCCGGTACGGCGAAAGCGCGCCGATCTCCGCGCTGGGCGTCGGCGTCACGGCAGCCTCCAGGCAGTGGGCATTTACGAGCCCCCCGAAACCGTGCCCGGCCGATCGCGGACGGCCATGACGTGGGCAGGGAAACCTTCATATCGTCCGAGGTTCTCCACGACCGGGCGCAGGCGGACCAACGCCTCGCGATCGAGCGCCGCGATCGACGTTGCCTTCAAGAACGTCAGCACGGTGACGCCGCCGTCGCGGCGCGCCGCGCCGCCCGTCGGCAGGCACGCCGGCACGCCGATCGCGTAGTTGCCGGTGGAGAACGTCGCGTGAGGCCCGACTAGGATCTCGCCGGCGTGGACGATCCGCGACGCGACCGCCCAGGGGTCGCGCAAGTGGAGCATTACGTGCTCGGCCGCGTAGGCGTTCGCGAACGCGATCGCCTCGTCGAGCTCGTCTGTGACGAACAATCCGCCAAGATTGGTCAGTGCGTCGCGCGCGTAGGTCCGGCGCGGCTCGGGAAGCTTCGACAGCAGGTCCGCCAGACGGTCGGCGACGGCGGCCGCCAGCGCCCCCGACGGCGTCACGAGCAGCGACGCGGAGTCGCTGCCGTGCTCGGCTTCCGCGAGAAGATCGAGCGCGACGAGGTCGGGGGCGGCGTCCGCGTCCGCGAGCACGAGCGCCTCCGTCGGGCCAAGCATCGCCAGCATGCGAACGCCGCGCGTCTGCGCTTGGATCTGCATCGCGGCGACGTAGGGGTTGCCCGGCCCGACGATCGTGTCGACGCGCGGAAACGTCGCCGTTCCCACGGCCAGCGCCGCGATCGCCGCCGGCCCATTCGCGCGGTAAACGCGATCGAGCCCGAGCTGGTCGACCGCGTACAGCACGGCGGGATCGACGGTTCCATCGGGCCGCGGCGGCACGACGACCGAGATCTCCGGCACGCCCGCGACGACAGCCGGGGTGATCATAGTCGCGACGGTCGACGGAAAGCTGCCCTTGCCGGCGGGGACATAGGCGCCGACCGACGCGACCGGAGAGAACCGGACGCCCGCGCGCAACCCGGGCTCCAGCTCCTCGATCGACAGCTCGCGCGGGCGCAGCCACTCGTGATACCGGCGCGCCCGCAGGATGGACTGGCGCAGCGCCGCCGCGACGCCGTCGTCGATCGCATCGCGTGCATCGCGAAGCTCCTTCGGCGACACGAGCAAGCGATCGACGGGCACCGCGGCGCCGTCGAACCGTGCCGTCGCTTCGACGACCGCTTCGTCCCCGCGCCGCGCCACGTCATCGAGCAGCGCCGCCATCTCCCGCTGCCGCTGCGCATCGAACACGTCGGCGCGCGACCGGTCGAGGACGCGGCGCAGCCGCTGCGGTGGGACCTCGCGGAGGTGGACGACGTTCATGACCGTCCGCCGCCGGCCAGGGCTGCCGCCTGCGCGCCGGCGAGCAACGCCTGCACGCGCGCGCTCTTCGCGCGCAGACTGACGTGATTGACGACGAGCCGCGCCGTCGAGACGAAGACCTCCTCGACCTCGACGAGCTTGTTCGCGCGCAACGTCTCGCCCGACATCACGAGGTCGAGGATGCCGTCGGCCAGCCCCGCGCGCGGCGAGAGCTCGACCGAACCCCACATCTCGATGACCTCCACCGGTTGACCGCGATCGGCGAAGAACTGCTCCGTCAGGCGCGGATACTTGGTGGCGATCCGAAAGTGATGCCCCGCCTCGCGCCAGGCGCCGGCGCGCGCGGCCGGGAACGCGATGACGCCGCGGCAGGGACCGAAGCCGAGGTCGACGAGCTCGTAGACGTCATGTCGCTGCTCGAGGAGCACGTCCTTGCCGATGATTCCGCAATCGGCGGCGCCGCGTTCGACGTACGTCAACAGGTCAACGGGCTTGGCGATGAGCACAGAGGTCGCCAAATCGGACCACGTCAGCAGAAGGCTGCGGCTTCCGGCGGTGACGTCGCCGGCGAAGCCGGCGACGCGCAGGAGATCGAGACTCTCCTTCTGCAGGCGCCCCGAGGGGACGGCGATCGTCAACGGTTCGATGCACGCACCTCGTTTGCGTCCGCGGGTTCCAGGGACAGTGCCGCGGCCAGCGCGCCGGGATCTCGCCAGGTGGCATCGTCGACGGGACGTCGCGCCCCCGTGGCATCGACGCGGGACGCGCCCCCGTCGTCGAGGATCAAGGAGCCCTCGCCGAGCGTCGTCTGCGGCGCGATCGGATCGGCGGCGACCGCGTGCCCCCGCGCGCGCAGACTACGCGTCACCAGTAGCGCATCGCGCCGCCGCGACGCCGTGTAGGCGACGCGCAGCGGCGCCGACGCGAAACCATCCGCACCACGCCAGGCGAGAACGCGCTCCGTCTCGATCGCGAATCCGATCGCCGGCAGCGCGCGCTCGAACCGCGAAAGCAAGCCGTCGTATCGTCCGCCGCCTAGCAACGTCAAGCCGTGACCGCGCGCGTAGCCCTCGAACACGACGCCGCTGTAGTAGTCGAAGTCGCGAATCAACCCGAGATCGATCTCGACGCGGTCCGCGACCGCGTAGGCCGCGAGCGCTTCGACGACCTCGCGCAATTCCGCCAGAGACACCGCCGCCGCCGGCACTGCCGCTGCGCGGCGCAACGCCGCTTCGCCGCGCAGCTCCGGCAACGCCAGGACCAGATCGGCGATCGGCGGCGGGCTCTCGGCGAGCAGCGCGCGCAGCGTCACGAAGTCGCGGCGGATGAGCAGGCTCTGCGCTGTCTGCTGATCCTCGGTGTCCAAGCCCGATTCCGCGAGCAAGGCGCGCAGGAAGCCCGCATGTCCGATGCCGATCTGGAAGTCTCCGCCGCCTGCGATCTCGAGCGCCGCCACCGCGAGGGCGATCAGCTCCGCGTCGGCGTCCGGGCCGCCGCGCCCGATCCGTTCCACACCAGCCTGATGGAACTGCCGCTGCCCGCCGCGCGTGGGCTCTTGGCCGCGAAAGACGGACGCGAAGTAGCAATAGCGGGCATCGGCGTCCGCTGGATCGCCCATCGCCACGAGGCGGGCCAGCGGCACGGTCATGTCCGGCCGCAGCACGAGGATCTCGCCGCTGCGATCGAGCACCTTGAACAGCGCGTCCGGCGCGACGTCACCGACGCCGCGTGACACCGCGTCGAAGGTCTCGAGCGCCGGCGTCGCGACCTCGCGGTACCCCCAGCGGGTGAACTCGCCCCGCAGGGCCGCTTCCAGCGATCGCAACGCCGCCAGATCCGCCGGTTTCCAGTCGCGCATGCCGCGCGGCAGCTGTTGCCACCGCGGCGGACGACGCCGAGCCGACATCGTATCCTCCTCCGAGCGCCGGGGGCCCGTGGTCGCCCGCGCTTCTTCAGTACTTTATCTTGCTAAAGTAGTGAAGAACTCAAACGGGAACGATAGCGGCTGCCGGCGGGGTTTGTCAACGGGGACGGGCGGCTCGGGCGCGGGTGTGACGAAGCTTGCCGCCGTCGCCGAGACGACCCAGGACGAGGCGATAGCCGTCGGCGCCGTACTCGAGGAACCGCTTGACGCGGCTGATCGTGGCGCTGCTGGCGCCGGTCTCGCGAACGATCGCGTCGTAGGTCGCGCCGTCATGGAGCATTTGCGCGACGCGAAACCGTTGCGCCAGGGCATGGATCTCGTTGGCCGTGCACAGATCCTCGAAGAACAGGTAACACTCGTCGATGCTGCGCAGCTGCAGCACGGCGGCGAAGAGGTGGTCGACCCGTGGATCGTGCAGCTTGGGGTTCGAGGGCATTCTCGGCTCCCTCAGACGCGGGAGCCGGTCGGCTCGGGCTCCCCGTCGGAGGCCTCCGCTGCGGCGACGGAAAGGATCGGCGCGTCCACCGGCTCGCCTTCGCCAGCGCGTGAGCCGCGCCACAGCAACCATCCGAACAACGCGACGGCGAAGGCGACGCGCGCGATCACCGCGGCCGTGCCATCAGCGACCAACCGAAGACCGGGATCCATGCCGAGCGTCAACGCGAGCGTCAGCGCGATGCCGCCGAGCAACTGCCCGCGCGCCGAGATGCCCGTGCCGAGACCGGTCGTCGCCGCGCTCAGCAGCACCAGCGACACCGCAGTTCCCACGCCTTGCGGCAGCGATTGGCCTCCCGGCAGCCCGAGCGACGCGATCATCAGCGCCCCCTCCAGGAACTGGGCGATCGGGTTCAACGCCGCCCCGGCGCCGATCGCCGCCCCGAGCCCTTCGCCGTGCCCGAACGCGGTGCGCGTCGACGACAACAACAGCAGCGCCGCCGTGATCTTGAACAATTCGGCGATGAAGCCGTGGACGCTGGAGCTGATGACGTACAAAAAGACGGACTCACTCTCCCAGCCGCCGAGCTGTCCCGCGATCTGAACGAACGGCCGGCTGACGAGCGAGACGAAGAACGCGACGACCGCGCCGACGACGAACGCGAGCCAGACACGGCCATTGCCGAGGCGCCCCGCGTTCGCGAGCCAAGCGGTACCGGCAGACAGTAGGAATGCGAGCGTGAGCGCCGTGGCCATCATCTAAGGACGATTCGAACCGCCAGAACTCCCTATCAGGACTCCCCGGAACCGGACACGACGGAGTCGCACTACGCCTCCTCGAACGCACCGGCATTCGACGTCGGTGCCGAAACGCCTGTCGGCGCAAGCGCAGCCCCCTCGGCGGCCGCCTCGGGCGCGCTCTCTTCGGTTGAGATGCCTTCGGATGGGCCTTGGTCAGATGGCGGCCCCTCGGATGCGGCCTCATCGGCGGGCGACGCCGGCGGCGCCACGCTCGCGGCACCGTCGATCCGCAGCGTGTCGAACAGCATCGCCCGCGCCCGATCGGCGTCGGCGGCGCGCACGAGGCGAACATTGGCGGCGCGACGCGACAAGCCGACGGGATCGAGGACGACGGAACCCCGCGTCACCTCGCCGCGCGCTTCCACGTCGACCCGCACGCGCGTCTCGTCCGTCGCGACGCCCGGCTCGATCGCGATCGCCGTCGCCAGAACCGCGCCGAGGTCCGACCCTCGCAAGCGCAACGTCCGCCGGCAATAATCGGCCAGCGGCCGCGTCGACTCCATGAAGAAACGGCATTCCTTGGTGCCGCTGGCGCGGATGCGGTGGATGTCGCCATCGCTTATCACCATCGCTGCTCGGGACTGGTCCCAACCCACGAGGACGATCGGCAGACCACTGTCGAGCACGATCTCCGCGGCCTCCGGGTCGGCGTGGAAGTTGTACTCGGCAGCAGGCGTGACGTTGCCGCCTTCGGCGGACCCGCCATAGATCGTGACCTGCTTCGGCCACTCGGCGAGCTTCGGTGTTCGGACCAGGGCCGCCGCGAGGTTGGTCAGCGGTCCAAGGCAGACGATCTCGAGCTCGCCGCGATAGTGCTTCGCCAGCGACGTGATCGCGTCGATCGCGTGCGCCGCGTCCGGCCGTTGGCGCGCGCGGCCGTAGTTGTGATTGCCCAGCCCACTGCGACCGTAGATGACCTCGAAGCTGACGTGCGGGCGGACCAACGGCTTCTCGCAACCGACGTAGACGGCGGCGCCGGCGGCGCCGCCCAGCTCGAGCGCGTGCAATACGTTTTCGGCGGCCTGCCAGACGCGTACGCAGCCGGCGACCGCAGTGGCCGCGACGATTTCCACGTTCGGATGACGCGCCGCCATCATGATGGCGAGCGCGTCATCCGCCGTGCCGTCGCTATCGAGAAGAAATCGACGCAATCGTCACCTCCGGGGCAGCGCCGATACAGAAACGCCGGCCGAGCGGCCGGCGCGACATTGCCCTCATTGTACTCTTCGCGCAACGCTCGTCGCCAGCCGCGCTCCTTTTTTGACAACCGCCAAGACGCGCCTTTACAAAGAATACGGTGCAGATCCTCCCTCCGTTGCGACCTTCCGCTCGTCGCGCCTTCGTCATCGATTTTCGCGCGGGTATTCTTTTTGGCGTCTTCGCCGGCGCCGTCATTCCGTTCCTTGCCGTGACGGCCAGACGCATCGGCGCTTCCCCACTGGAGGTGGCGATCGTCACGAGCGCGCCCGCTATCGGCATGATCCTCACCGCTTATTGGGCGACGTTCGTCATGGGGCGAAATCCCATCCCCTACGTGGTTTGGCCGGCCGTCGTCGGACGCAGCATGTTCCTGCTCGCGCCGTTCGTGCACACGCCGCCGCTGTTCGTCGCGATGGTGATGACTCATCACCTCGTGACGAGCATGCTCATGCCGCCGTACACCGAAACAGTCCGGCTCATGTACCCGTCCGACCGGCGGCAGACGCTCGTCGGCTTCATCCGCGTCGGCGTCAGCCTCGTCGGCATCGTAACGGCCGCGATCGCGGGGCGCCTGCTGGAATCCTACGGACATGGTATCGTCTTCGCGGTCGGGGCGGCCTTCGGTGTCGCAAGCGCGGTCGTGTTCGGTGGCATCCGCGCGCCGGCGCCGGAGTCGCCGGCGCCACGGCGTCCTCCGCTGAACGACGCCTGGCGCGCCTCCTGGGCCGACCCAACGTTTCGCCGACTGCTCCTTGTAGTGTTCGTCTACGGATTCGGCGCGTGGATGACGAACCCGGCGGTTCCATTGCTGCTCGTCGACGAGTTCAACGCGACCGACGCCCAGGTGGGGTTGCTTGCCGCCGCACACGCGGCCGCCCAGATGGCGGGGTTTCTCCTGTGGGGCCGGTTCATCGATCGACACTCCGGCCTGCGCGTCTTCCGGCTCATGTGGATGATCGGATGGCTCGGGCCGGCGGTTTACTACTTCGCGCCGTCAACGTGGTTCGCGCTGTTCCCATTCGCGCTGGATGGATTCATGAACGCAGCGTTCGAGCTGGCCTGGATGGCGACGGTCATCCAGCTCGCACCAGCGGATCGCGCCGCGCAGTACAGCGGCGCCTATCACTCGCTCGTCGGCGTTCGCGGCGTGATCGCGCCGCTCGTCGCCGGCGTCGCGATCCAACTGACCGACGTTCGCCTCGTCTTTCCGGTCGCGGCGCTGTTCATGGCTGCGGCGGCGATTCTCGGTTGGCGGTTCCTGCCGCTCCAACCGGCGGATCCGGCCTCGCCCCGCTGACGCAACGGTCGCGCGCCGGCCCGGTGCGCTTCAGGGCCCCGGACGGCGCGTCGCGAAGCGGGCTTTGACCTCACCGTCGGAGGCGACCGCACCTCCGACCACCCCCGAAATCGAAGCGATCCGAGTCATCAATGGATCGGCTTCGGATCCAATGAGCAGGCGGGCCTGTCCGGCACCGATCGATACGGGCCGCACACGCGCGCCGACAACTCCGGTGGCCTCGATCTGCAAGTCGATGATCGCAGATTCGCGAGCCAAACGCCCCCGCGGCAAAGCGACGAAGTTCCCCAGGCTATACGCGACGAACGTCCGATCGATCCACGTGAAGCCTTGCAGCACATGCGGGTGGTGACCGAGGATCGCGTCGGCGCCGGCCATCGCCAGCGCGCGGGCGAGCGTGGTCTGAGCGCGGTTCGGCGTGCTGGCTCCCTCGACGCCCCAGTGCACCGAAACGAAGACGACGAGCCCGCGTGCTTTCAGGGCCCGGACGCTCGCCAGCAGCGCCGCGCGCCAGTCGCGCCCACCGTGATGCCCTCGCGAAGCGGCGATCCCGGCGCCGCGGGGGGAGGCGACGGAGAATCGCGGTAGGATTTCGGAGGCAGCGAGCCAGGCGATCGCGACGTCACCGACACGGGTCACCGCGGCGCGCGTCGCTTCGAGATCGTCGGCGCCGGCACCCGCGAACTCGATTCTCTCCTTGCGCAGCGACTCGATCATCTCGAACAAACCGGTCGCGCCTTGGTCCATCGCGTGGTTGTTCGCGAGCGAGACGACGTCGAAGCCGGCATCGCGGATCGCGCGCGCCAAGCGCGGCGGCGCGCGAAAGACGTAGTCCCGGCCGGCGCGAACCGACGCGGGATCCTTGCCCGACGTTGGCGCGTCGACGCTGGTCAGTGGGACCTCGAGATTCGCGAACGCGACGTCCGCCGCCGTCAACGCCTCGGCGATATGACGAAACGGATAGTCATCGCCGTCGCGCTGAATCCGCGCCAAGAGGGAACCTGCCAGCAGCAAGTCGCCGACGGCCGCGATCCGCGCTGGAGGACCAGCAGCGCGGAGCGTGTGTTGCGACCGCGACACAGACCGACGCGGCGGGGAGGCCGGCCGCGGCGCCCCGCGCGCACGATCATCTCCCGCGATCGCCACGACGAAGACCGCGGCCACCAGCAACGCCGTCAGCCGGCGTCGGACGGGACGCTTCATGCGGTCGGCTCCCGAACTGCCAGCACCCAAACCCGAAAACGCGGATGGGCCTGTCCGCCGGCCCATCCGCGCAGACGGTCGATCAGCGATCTATCCGGGCGCGCGCTCTGTCGACTGAAAATTGATCGTTCGATGAGCAGCATCGCAGAACGGTTTATTGTTCGAGGCGCCGCACCGGCAAAGGAAGAACGTCTCCTTCTCGATGAGCCACTTCTTGCCTTCGGCGTCGACGACGGTCGCCGGACCCTTGACGAGGATCGGTCCGTTGTCGCGGAACGAGATGGTCACTTCCGACATCGAGAGCGCCCTCCCGGACGGCAGGATTCCTCAGTACAGACTTAGGCTATCACAGCCGTCGACACCGAGTTGGCCGCGCGATTGCGCGAACGTACCGTCAGGAGAGCCCGGCCGCACGTGCCCGCACCGCCCGCGTGACGACCGGACCCGCTTTGCTTACGATGGCCGCGTCCGTGAGGTACGCCGCGGCAGCAACGGCACCCGCCAGGCGCCGGCGTACCGTCGCGGGCAACAGGTCGGTCAGCGCGCGGGCGGCCTCCGCTGGTCCCGCAAGGACGATCGCTTGCGCATCCAGCGTGGCCACGGCACCCGCCGTGGCGTTTGCGACCTGCCGCCAGAACCGCCGCCGATGGGTTTCCAGTCGCGCCGCGAACGGGTCCCGTTGCGCGCCCCGCGTTCGTCCCACCGATTGTCCGGTGGCTCGTGTCGCGGTGGGGGCACGGCCTTCCTTCGGCCACCAGGATGCCGTATCCGGGGCGAAAGTCCAATCCTGCAGGCGCTTGGTGCGCGCGTTCGCACGGGCGATCAGACGCGCGTGATCCCGGTCAACGAACAAGACGAGCATGGGCGCGTCGGCATTGCTCGAAGCACTAGATGGACGATTCGACATCGGTGTCCCTCCCGCAATCCGCGTACGCCGCGCGGCGGGACGCGCCCTCGGGTCCGCGACCGATTCGCGGATCAGTACCAGTCTTCCGCGTCCGCATCGTTCGTCTGGATCGCCCTCAACAGGCCGCGCGCGAGCTGCGGATCGAGCCGGTTCAGCGTCTCGTAGTGCTCCATCGCCCGTTCGCGATTCCCCATCGCGACGTAGGCGCGGCCGATGTACTCGTGCGCCGGAGCATAGTCGGGACGCAACGCGAGCGCTCGTTGATAGGCATCCAGCGCTTGCGGATACTGTTTGAGCTTGCGATACGCGTGGCCGAGGTTCGACCAGGCCTCGACGAAGCTCGGCTGCATTCTCGCCGCCTCCCGATAGGAGGCGACGGCAAGGTCCCATCGGCCGCGGCGCCCATAATCGACGCCTTGCTCCAAGTGGGCGCGCGCCGTCGGCGGCGTGGAACTCGGCGCCTCATCCCGCTCGACGGCGAGCGCGGGCGCGAACGTGGCAGCTACGATCAAGGTCACCATCGCGACGATCATGCCATTCCTCATGGTTCCTCCTCCGCCCGGACGATGGGCGCGAACGCTCTAGAGAAGTACGGTAATCGTGTCTACAGTCTGCAACAAACCTGTTACACGGCGCTGAAGGCGTGCTCGCAGGTTCGACGTGGCTGACGCTGCCGAAGATCGCTGCGGTTCGAGCAGGCGACGTCTTGGTTCGTGCCGGGTGCGCGAAGGGGGGCCGGACATGAACAGGTTCTCATCGGATCAGCGCGCCGCCGCCCTGCGAGATCTAGAAGAATTTGGATGGGTCATGATCGACAGCAAGGAGGACGCAACCGAGGTCACCAATGCGGCGGCGCGCCGCGGAACGCTCTCCGAGGTGCAATCGCGCCGGTCACCGCGCGGGCGCACGTTCTTCGTCGTGTCGATGGTCGAGTACCACGTCAAGGACCAAAGCGCCGAGCGCGTCTCCTAACCATCACCCAGAGCTTCGGAAACAGATCGGGAACCGAATGTTCATTGGCGATCGCATCGAGGTGCAGATGGCCCATCGCGCGGTGCAGGGCGTCGGCCAACCCATTGAGCGACTCGGCGGACGCGCTGACCTCCCCGACCTGCGCCGCCATCTCCTGGGGGGACGCGCTCAGCTGTTGCGCGCTGGCGCTGTTGTTCTGGCTGAAGTCGGCCATACGGTGAATCGAAGCGGACACGGCGGCGATGGCGTTTACGCCCTCTTGAATGGCGTGGACGGCGGCGTTGATCGTCTCTTGGATGCCGTGGATCAGCTCGGCGATCTCGCGCGCTGAGGCAGCCGAGCCGCCGGCGAGCTTGCAAACCTCATCGGAGACAACCGCGAACCCTTTGCCGTTCTCGCCGGCGCGCGCCGCCTCGATCGCGGGGTTGAGGGCGAGCAAGTTGGTTTGGGGCGCCATGCCTTCGATCGCCTTGACGATGGCGCCGATCTGATCGGAACGCGCGCCCATCCCCCGTACGCGCTTGGCCGCGTCCTCGATGCGGCGGCGCAACAGATCCACGACCTCGGCGATCATGCGGTTGCTCGCCGCGTCGCCGTCGCCGATTGCCGCCTGGCTGCGGATATCTCCGACGGCCGCCGCGGTCGTCGCGACGTCGGTCGTCAGCTGCATCGTGCCGCGTGTGATCGCCTCGGCCGTTTGCATAATCTCCGACGTGGCTTGGCGCGCCTGCGACGAGGCGTCGGCGAGCTGCGCGCCGGCCGAGACAAGCCCGTCGCCGGCCCAGTTCGCTTCGCGCAGCACGTTTTGCAGGGTCGCCTTGATCGGCCCGTAGTAGTCGGAGACGTTCTCCTCGGCGGAGCGCACCGGAATGCCGGCGAGATCCACGCCGACCTATTCCCAGATGTCCTTGAAGAACGCTTCGGCGACGGCCTGCAGATCGTAATTGAAGACCTGGCAGATCGCCTGCTCACCTTTGCTGCGGAGCCAGGGATTCCAGAAGAAGGACCGGGCAAGATGCTTGCGCACGAGGAGCTCGTACGTGACGTGACTGCCGACGTGCCACTTCATGGGGAGATCGATGACATTGTGGAAGTGACCGACGCATAGCCGATTCTCCAAGAACGCCCGATCGAACGCGCCGGAAGCGGCGGCCTCGTCGAAAATCGCACGCACGTAGCCGACCTGCGTCACCTCCAGACGCTTGCGGAACTCATCGAGGGGCGCGCCATGATTCTTGACGCATGCCTCGAAGAACGCGCGCGTCGGCGGACATCCGAACCGAAAGTCGTAGAACTCGCGGGCGATCTTCGGGGCAACGCGACGTCCCTACGGGGCCAGCAACTTGAGCACGAAGACATTGGTTCCGCTGAAGCGGATGAATCGCTTGAGTAGCGCGAGCCCGGCGTCGGTGATGCGATGACGCGCACTGAGAGGTTCGCCAGCGGATGTGGTGGACACGATCCCTCCAGAATTTCGGATGGCGATGGCGCGGGGATGCCCGGCGCAGCCCTCCCCGGGCGCTGACGAGAGCTGCAGAAACGATGCCAGACCGAGTCAGGCAGCCTCGCGCGTTCGCGTGTTCGGGAGAATTCGGGCTGGTGGACGCGCCGTGATGAGAGGTTGGCGCGCCCGACAGGATTCGAACCTGTGACCTTTGGCTCCGGAGGCCAACGCTCTATCCGCTGAGCTACGGGCGCGTGCGCTCAGAATACCACGCGGTCAGGTGCGACCGTACAGGCGCCGTCGCTGATCCTCGCTGATCGCCTGGCGAATGCGTTGCGCGTACTCCGTCGCGAGGTCCCGCATCGGCCGCCCCAGCACGCGCGCATCCTCGTCGCTGAGCACGAGCACACGGTCGTCGTGGATGCGAACCGACCATTCGTCCCAGATTTGCAGGGCGCGCACGTCGAACGGCGACGGATCGTTGTTCAGCGCGCGATCGAGCCGGGCTGCGACCTGCTCGGCCCGCGCCAAGCCGCCGGCGAGACGAATTACTGCGCGATCGTTGAGGAGGATGACCCCGATCTTGACGCCGTCGACGGCCTCCTCGCGTACGTTCATGAGTAGGTATCCGGCGGTCAGCCGTCGCGCAGCGGGGACGCCGAAGCGCGACAGCTCGCGCTCGACGGCGTCGAGCCGCTCGGCCCACGTCGGGTGCGTACGGAACGCGCCGGCGTCGAGGCGGGCGGACAGGAGGTCCTCGTACGCGATGCGCTCGAGCAACGTCAGAACCCCGGCCGGATGCCACTTCGCGCCGCGCAGAAGGTAGCCGACGGCGGCGACGTCCGCTTCCCGCTCCAACGTCCGCGAGAATGCGGACAGGATGCCGCCCGAGACGTATTGCCCGGCGACCGCGACTCGAGGGTCGCGCGTGAGCAGCGCCGCGAGGATCACGAGCAGATTCGCGCGCGAATTCTCTTCTTGCATGCGCCGATGATGCCGCAGCGCGACGTGGGCGGCCTCATGTGCCAACAACCCGGCCACCTCGTGATCGGTGCGCAGCATCTTCACCATCTCGGACGTCACGTAGATGTAGCCGCCGGGCAGCGCGACGGCATTGGCGAACGGCGCCTGCACGACCCGGAACGACCACGGCATCTGCGGTCGCTCGGTCATCGCGGCGACGGCGCGTCCGATCGCGCCGACCCGTTCCTGCACGGCCGCGTCCTTGAGCAGCGGGAGTTGGGATTCGAGTTGTTCCGCCACGCGCCGCCCGAGGTCGGATTCGGCGCGGTCGTCGCTCGACAGTTGAGGCGCCGGGGTCGGCAGCGGGACGAGCCCGGTCGAAGGGGATGGGGACGCGGCTGGCGAGGGCACAGCGAACGCGGCGTGCGCGGCCCGACGGACCCACGCCGCCGCCGGCGCGGCCAACAGCACCACCGCGATCGCGAGCAGGCTCACGCGCCTCATCAGTTCTCTAGGATAATCCCAAAACAGGACTGCGCGTTGCTCGTCACGAGGTCCGCGATCTTCTGCGGCGTTGCGCCGCGTGCTGCCGCCACGGCTTCCAGGGTGATCGGGAGGTACGCCGGCTCGTTGCGTCGGCCGCGAAAGGGAACCGGCGCGAGGAACGGCGCGTCGGTCTCGATCAAGAGTCGGTCGTCGGGGATCGCCGCGGCGGCCGCGCGCACGGCATCGGCGTTCGGATATGTGACGACGCCGCCGATCGCGATCCAGTAGCCGCGCGCCACGCAGGCCGACAAGAACGCCGTCGGCCCGGCGAACGCGTGCATGACGACGCGGCGCGCGTTCTCCTCCGCCAGTATCGCCAGGACGTCGTCCTGCGCTTCCCGGTTGTGCACGATCACCGGCTTGTCCAGCTCGTTGGACAGCCGAACGTGGGCGCGAAACGCGCGCTGTTGCGCCGGCCGCGGACACCAATCGCGATAGTAGTCGAGGCCCGACTCCCCGATGGCGACGACGCGAGCGTGCGCCGCCATGGCCCGCACTTCATCCGCTGCATTCTCGTCGAACGTCGCGGCGTCGTTGGGGTGAATTGCGACGGCCGTATAGACCGCCGGATGCGCTTCCGCGATCTCGATCGCGCGACGACTGGAAGCCAAGTTCGTCCCCATGGTGATCAACGCCCGCAGGCGCGCTCCGACGGCGCGGCGGATGACGTCGTCACGATTGCCGTCGAATTGCGCGTGATCGAGGTGGACGTGCGTATCGATCATCGCCCGGCGCCGCCCTGCCGGGGCAGCGGCCGCGTCATGAGATCGGCGCGCCGGGGGGCGCCGGTTTGTCGGGATCGACGGCGAGCAGGCCGAAGGTGTCGTCGAATCCGGCCGTCAACAGCATGCCGCGCGATTCGACGCCGCGAACCGTCCGCGGCTGCAGGTTAGCGAGCACGACGATCGTCCGGCCGACGAGATCTTGCGGCTGGTAGTGGGGAATCAATCCGGTGACGATCGTGCGTACCTCGTCGCCGATGTCGACGCGCAGCTCGATGAGCTTGTCGGCCTTGGGCACCTGCCGGGCCTCGAGCACCTTGCCGGTTCGGATGTCGAGTTTGCGGAACTCGTCGATCGAGATCATCTCGGTCACGGAGGTCTCCTTTGCCGGAATTGGTGCCGTCGCCGGCGAGGCCGCCGGCGACGCGGCCGATGTCGCCGCCACGGGCGGCGTCGCGGCGAAGTTCTTGTCGGCGAGCGCCAGCTTCAGGTCGATGCGAGGGAAGATCGGCGTCGCCAGCGCGACGGGCACGCCGGCGGACAGACCCCGCCAGCGCTGCGCGTCCAAGCGCGACAAGCCCGTTCCCTGAGAAGCCCGCCCGGCCGCGCGGGCATCGCGAGCTCGTTCTTCATAGTGCGGCAGGCCGAGCTGCGTCCAGACCTTCAATGTCGCCGTCGGCATCACAGGCTCCAGCAAGATGGTCGCGACCCGCAGCGCCTCCAGCGTGTTCACCAGGATCGTGCCGGCGCGCGCGACGCGTCCGGCCTTGTGCTCGTTCCACGGCGCTTCCGTGTCCAGATACTTGTTGGCGGCCGCGAGCAGTTGCCAGACGACCGCGAGCGCGCGCTGGAAATCACAGCGGTCGACGTACGCGAGCACTTCGTCGGCGGTCGCGGTCGCGAGCCGGCGCAGCGCTTCGTCGCCGCCCTCTTCCGGTCCTGCCTCCGGTAGCAGACCGCCGAAGTACCGGGCGACGAGCGGCAGCGTCCGATTCAACAGGTTGCCGTAGTCGTTCGCGAGGTCGGCGTTGAAGCGGTTGAGCAGCGACTCGTCCGCCCAGTCGCCATCCTGCCCCAACGGGATCTCGCGCGCCAAGAAGTAGCGAATCGCGTCGACGCAGACGTCGACCTCGGCGCCGGACAATCGCGCCAGCGCCTGCGCGTGCTCCCAGGGGTCGATCAGATTGCCCGTCGACTTGCTGATCTTCTCGCCGCGGAACGACCACCAGCCGTGCGCGTACACCTGCCGTGGCGGCTCCAGGCCGACGCTGTGCAGGATGATCGGCCAGATCACGGCGTGGAAGCGCAGGATCTCCTTGCCGACCAGGTGGACGTCGGCCGGCCAATAGCGCGCGAAGCGCGCCTCGTCCTGCCCATACCCCGCGACCGTCACGTAGTTCGACAGGGCGTCGATCCACACGTAGATGACCTGCCCCGGATCGTCCGGCACAGGGATCCCCCAAGTGAACGTCGAGCGGCTGACGGCCAAATCGCGCAGGCCCGACCGCACGAACGATACGACCTCATTCTTGCGCGACCCCGGCTGGATGAAGGACGGGTTCTTCTCGATGTGCGCCAGGAGCCAGTCCGCGTACTTCGAGAGGCGGAACAAGTAGACGTCCTCGGCGTTCCACTCAACCGGCAGGCGATGCACCGGACACCGCTTGTCCTCGACGAGGTCGCTCTCGAGGTAGAACGACTCGCAACGCGGGCAGTACCAACCCTCGTACTTCCCCTTGTAGATGTCGCCGCGGTCGCGCGCCTCGCGGAAGATGCGCTGGACGACCTCGCGGTGCCGTGGTTCCGTCGTCCGAATGAACTCGTCGTATGAGATGTTGAAGCGTTGCCAGACGTCGCGGAAGGCGTCCGCGATCTTGTCGGCCCACACCTGAGGCTCGACTTCCTCGGCGCGCGCCCGGCGCTCGATGTTGATCCCGTGTTCGTCCGTACCGGTCGCAAACAACACGTCGACACCGTCGAGACGCTTGTAGCGGGCGAGGACGTCGGCGATCACAGTCGTATAGGTGTGGCCGATGTGCGGATAGTAGTTGACGTAATAGATCGGCGTCGTGATATAGAATCGCTCGGCTGCCATTTCGATCCCTCCGCAAACAAATGAAAGCCCTCCCGTCCACTTGGGACGGGAGGGCTGCCCGCGGTACCACCCAGGTTCCGGCTCCGCGCGCGGGCCGGCACTCTTCTCACGCCCGATCACGGTGGGCGGCCGGCGGCGGCTACTGTGACTTCACCCCGCGGCTCCGAAGCCATGTTCCGCGTGTGCTGGGCGCCGGCTCCCACCCTTCCGGCTCGCTCTTGGCCCGCCGCCCGCGCGTACTCCCGCTCCTTCGTCGCCGTTCCGAGAAAGCGTACGGAAGCCGCCGCCGATGGTCAAGGGCGGCGCGGCGCACGAATGGCGCGGCGCCACGTCACGCGTCGCGATCGTCCTCGATCGGACTCTCCAGGAATTCGGCAACGAGAACGCGCGCGCGATGCAGATCCGGCTCGCGGACGACGAGGTCCGCCCAGACCCCGCCGGCGCGCTCGAAGACGCCTTCATATCCGGGGATGCCGCGGCGGCGGACGAGCACCGGGACGCCCGCATCGACGAGCGCCGTCGCCAGGACGTCGGCTTCGACTTGCGTCGCGGCGGCATGCGCAACGACGAGCGGGGGCGCGTCGCCGTGAATCCACTTCTGCAGGGCGTCGAGAAAGTCGGGCACGGCGCTCCTCAGGCGGACGGCGTCGCGTCAGCCTGCCGCTGATCGCGGAGGGACAACGCGCGCTGGTAAGCGACGCGCCGCGGCACCCCGCATCGCGTCGCGGCGTCGGCGGCCGCGTCTCGCACGGCGACGCCGCCGTCCAGCAGCGTCCGCAGAACGGCGTCGAGATCTTCGCCGCGACCGTCCCGTTCCGCATTCTCCTCCAGCGCCGCCCCGGCGACCACGAGTGTGATCTCGCCCCGAGGATCGTCCGACGCGAAGCGCGCGCGCAGCGAGGACAACGAGCCGCGAACGAATTCCTCATGGCGCTTCGTGATCTCGCGCGCGATGACCGCGTCTCGGTCACCCAGTGTCTCCAACATCGCGTCCAGCGCCGCGCGCGTGCGGCCGGGTGACTCGAAGAACAGCAACGTTCCCGGCAGGTCGCGAAGCGATTGCAGCCGTCGTCGCCGTTCACCGGTTTTGCGCGGGAGGAACCCGATGAACGTGAACTGGTCCGTCGGCAGGCCGGACGCCGCCAGCGCTGCCAGTGCGGCGCTCGGCCCCGGAATCGGGACGACGGCGATCCCCGCCTCGGCGCAGGCGCGGACGATCGCCGCGCCCGGATCGGAGATTCCCGGGGTCCCGGCGTCGGTCACGAGCGCGACGTTGTCGCCGGCGCGCAAGCGCGCGAGCAGCGGCGCGACGCGCGCGCGCTCGTTGTGCGCGTGATAGCTGATCGCCGGCGTCGCGATCTGGAAGTGGCGCAGCAGGCGCGCCGTGTGGCGCGTGTCCTCCGCCGCGATGAGCTGGACCTCGCGCAGCACGCGCAGCGCGCGCAATGTGAAGTCCTCGAGGTTACCGATCGGCGTCGCCACGAGGTAGAGCGTACCCGTCGTCATCGCCGCACGCCACCGCGGCCGCCGTCGGGCCGGCCCGTGCGTCGGGCATCGAGCGCGATCGCGAACGCGTCGTGCCCCAGGATCATGCGCAGCAGCGCGATCGCGCCCGCCTTGTCGAGCGGCTGATTGCAGTTGCCGCACTTCGGCGACTGCACGCAGGACGGGCAGCCGTCCGCGTACGAACAGGCCGCGATCGCGTCCAGGGTCGCCGCCAACCACGTCTCCAGGACGCCATAGCCGCGGCGCGCGAACCCGGCGCCGCCGGGGTAGCCATCGTAGACGAAGATCGTCGGCGTAGCCGTCTTCGGGTGGATGGGATACGATACGCCGCCGAGATCCCAGCGATCGCACATCGCGTACAACGGCAGCAGTCCGATCGCGGCGTGCTCGGCGGCATGAATCGCGCCCGCGAGATCTTGCCCGCGATCGCGCAGGCGGTCGGCGGCCACGGGCGGGATCTCGAGCCATACGGGCGTGGTACGAAGGGTTTGCCGAGGCAGGTCCAACGGCTCGACGCCGAGGACCTGCTCGCTGAACAGCTGCTTGCGCGCGTATTCGAGCACCTGTGTGGTCACGTCCACCGGACCGAGGCGCGCCATGGTCGTTCCCAGCGCTCCCTCGATCGCCACGTGGCCGCTCGTCACGTCGGTCAGCGACCGCGTCTCCATGTACCCGTCGGCGCCGGCTCGGCGGACCCAAGCGGTGCGATCGGCGACGTCCAACCGCCGCACTTCGAACGCGTCTCCCTGATGCAGGTAACCGGCGCCCGGATGGACCTCCTCGTACGCTCGCGCTTCCTCCACCGTGCCCAGCAACCGCTGGCGCTCCTTGTCGACGATCCGAAACTTCGCGCCGCCCGCCGACCGAATGCTCACGGCCTTCGCCGGATACGGCCGGCCCCGCCAGCGCCGGCGCGCGCCCTGCGCCACGATCGCGCCGCTGGCCGTCAATTGGTCCACCACGCCCCGCCAAGTCGGGCCGAAGAGACCGTCCTCGGCACCGGTGAGCGGCAGCTCGGCGGCCGTGCAGCTCGCGTGCGCGGACAGCACGTGCGGATTACCGGGATCGATGACCGCGGCCTCGACGGGGCGGTCGAACAGATACGACGGGTGCCGCATCAAGAATTGATCGAGCGCGTCGTCGAGCGCGACGACCGCGGACTGCCCGGCGCGGCCGGCTCGCCCGGCCCGCTGCCACGTACTGGCGACCGTTCCCGGATATCCGACGAGGATCGCCGCGTCGAGCCCGCCGACATCGATTCCGAGCTCGAGCGCGCTCGTGGAGACGACGGCGAGAAGTTCACCGGTGAGTAGCCGTCGTTCGATGCGACGGCGATCCTCGACGAGGTATCCGGCGCGATAGGGGCTTACGCGTTCGGCGAAGCCGGGCGGGAGCGCCGCGATCGCGTAGCGGTGGACGAGCTCGGTGATCTTGCGCGCCTTCGTGAACGCGATCGTCTTGACCTCGGCCTCGACGACCCGCCGCAAGAGCCAGGCCGCGTCGCGGTAGGCGCTGCGGCGTGGCGCCTCGCCCCGGCCGCCGCGCAAAGGCGGGTTCCAAAGCACGAATCGGCGCGGCCCTTGCGGCGCGCCGTCGTCGTCGATCACGCGCGCGGGCTCGCCGATCAGCGTCGTCGCGAACGCGCCCGCGTCCGGGAGCGTCGCCGAGGTGCACAGGAACCGGGGATCGCTGCCGTGGAACCGGCACATTCGACTCAGGCGGCGGAGGACGTTCGCGACGTGGCTGCCGAAGACGCCGCGGTTGACGTGCAGATCGTCCAGGACCACATAACGTAGCCGGCGGAAGAACGCGCCCCAGCGGAGATGCTGCGGCAAGATGCCGACGTGCAACATGTCCGGGTTCGACAACACGATCCGGGCGCGATCGCGTACGCGAGGTCGCGCGGCCGCCGGTGTGTCGCCGTCGTAGAGGTCGACCGCTGGCGCGAGATCAAATGCCCGCAGCCGGTCGAGTTGATCCTGCGCCAACGCCTTCGAGGGAAACAGATACAGGGCGCGGGCGTCGCCGTCGGCGAGCACCTGCTCGAGAACGGGCAGGTTGTAGCACAACGACTTGCCGCTCGCCGTCCGCGTCGTCACGAGGATCGACTCGCCGTTTCGCGCCGCGTCCAGCGCCTGTGCTTGGTGCGTGTACAGCTCTTCGATCCCCTGCACGTGCAGCGCCCCCCCAGCGCCGGCGGCAGCGGCCGCGACGGAGACGGGAACCGGCCGCGGCGGGCGGGAAGGTCGCGCACGTGCACGGTCTGGTCTCGATACGTCGGGTCAGCCAGAACGCGATCGAGAATCGCGCCGGGGCTCGTCATCGCCACTCGCCGGCGGGCGCCCGTGCCCTTCTCTGAGTTGCCGCCGCCGGCGGCCACGTTGCAAATCGAGGGGTGGCTACTACAATAGGGAGGGTCCATTGCCGAAGTGGCGGAACTGGCAGACGCGCTACGTTCAGGGCGTAGTGAGCGAAAGCTCGTGGGGGTTCAAATCCCTCCTTCGGCACCACCGCGACCCTCCTCACCAGCGCCACCTCCGCGAACCTCCGCGGCCACCGCGCGCATCACCGCATCGATGAACTTCGCCTCGGGCACTGCGCCCTCGAACGACACGCTTTCATTGACGATCATGCGTGGGACGCCGCGGATTTGATAACGCTCCACGAGCTCGGGATATTCGCTGACTTCGACCACGTCGGTGCGAATGCGCGGGCTCGCGATCGCCAGGTGCCACGCCACACGGGCGGCAGGAAGACAGTGGGGTCAGGTCGGAGTGCTGAAGACTTGGATGTGCAGATCTTCCGTCAGCGACGCGACGCGGGCCAACGACGCGGCCGACAGCGCCGGCGTCGCGGCGGCGGCCGCGAAGATCGCTTCC
>Ga0194132_10004800_pt1 | contig 22673 bp, 22 predicted proteins | sample TA2KigOf80mmetaG_FD_148612 | JGI IMG/M metagenome (GOLD analysis project Ga0194132, IMG submission 148612) | Freshwater microbial communities from Lake Tanganyika, Tanzania - TA2015054 Kigoma Offshore 80m | ecosystem: Environmental > Aquatic > Freshwater > Lake | place: Tanzania: Lake... | reverse complement strand
TACCACGCGCGCCTGGCGCGGGCCGAGGCGGCGGGTGGGGAAGGCCTCGGCCACCACCACCTCGCCCGCGCCGGCGCCGCGCAAGTCGCGGCTTTCGACCAGGAAGTCGTGCTTGTCGCGCCGGTCGACCGAATGGATCCAGCGCCGGCCGTCGCGTTCGCGCACCACGCCGACGATGCGCGCGGGCGCGTGGGCGAGGCGGCGGATGACGCGCGCCGTGTAATCGCCGTCGGCCTCGCGCGAGAGGCGCGCCAGCACCTTGTCGCCGCGCCCGAGCGCGGGGCGCATGGCGCGATCCTCGGCGACGCGCACGCGGGGCGGCGCGCTCGCGCCCGCCCAGGCGACCGTCTCCGCCATCAGTTCGCCGTCCGCGTCGGTGCCGGTGACCACTAGCACCGCCGTTTCCGGCAGGCGGCCGGGATCGACGTAGCGGCGGCGGTGGCGTTCGAGTTGTCCCTCGCCCTCCAGGTCCTTCAGGACCTGGCGCAATTCGCTCTTCTGGCGGGAATCGAGGCGGAACGCGCGCGCGATTTCGCGCTTGCCGATGCGGCCGGTGCTTGCGCGAACGAAGCGCAGGATGTCCTCGCGGCTGGGAAACGGCGCGGGAGTCTTCGGCGGTTTGGCCAACGGGTTACGACGCGAGCGCGCCGGATTTCTTGCTCGCCGCCTTGCGCGCGGCCTTGGGCGGGACCGAGGTCGCGGGAGCGCCCCTGTTGGGACGCCTGCGCCCGCGCCCGAAGGCGGTGCCGGTCGGCGTCTTGCCGCGCTCGGCCAGCAGCGCGATCGCCTGGTCGAGATCGATGGTCTTGATGTCGACCCCCTTGGGCAGGTTGGCGCGGGTCTTGCCGTGCTGGGTGTAGGCGCCGAAGCGCCCGCGCCGCACGATCACCGGCAGGCCGTCGTCGGGATGCGAACCGAGAGTGCGCGCCGACGAACGCTGAGCGGCCTCGGCCAACAGCGCGACCGCGCGATTGGCGCCGATGGTCAGCACGTCGTCCTCGCCCTTGAGCGAGACGTAATGGCCGTGATGGCGGATGTAGGGGCCGAAGCGGCCGATCGCCGCCTCGATCGGCTCGTTGGTGTCGGGATGGCGGCAGACCTCGCGCGGCAGGCTGAGGAGCTGCAGCGCGCGGTCGAGGTCGACGCTTGCGGGCGAAACGCCCTTCGGCAGCGACTGGCGCTTGGGTTTGGGCGCGGCGCTCTTGCCCTTCTTTTCGCCCTTGGTCGCGGCCTTCTTTTCGGCGGCGGGGGTTTCGCCGAGCTGCACGTAGAACCCGTAGGGCCCCTTGCGCAGCGTGACCGGCTCGCCGCTCGCCGGGTCGCGGCCGAGCAGCTTGGGTCCTTGCGCCGCCGCCGCGTGCTCGCCGTCGCTTTCGCCGTTGCCGTTCTGCACCGCGAGCGGGCGGGTGTGGCGGCACTCGGGATAGTTGGAACAGCCGATGAAGGCGCCGAAGCGCCCGAGCTTCAAGGTCAGCCGTCCGTTGGCGCAGGCCGGGCAGGCGCGCGGGTCCTTGCCGTCCGCGCGCGGCGGGAAGAAATGCGGCCCGAGCGAGGCGTCGAGCGCGTCCAGCACCTGCGACACGCGCAATTCGCGGGTGCCTTCGACCGCCTTTCTGAATTCGTTCCAGAAATCGCGCAGCACCGTCTTCCAGTCGATCCGGCCGCCGGAGATGTCGTCGAGCTTTTCCTCGAGGCCGGCGGTGAAGCCGTATTCGACGTAATGGTCGAAGAAGCTGGACAGGAACGCGGTGACCAGGCGGCCGCGATCCTCGGGGATGAAGCGCTTGCGCTCCAGGCGGACGTAGTTGCGGTCCTGCAGGACCGACAGGATCGAGGCGTAGGTCGAGGGACGGCCGATGCCGAGTTCTTCCAGCTTCTTGACCAGGCTCGCCTCGGTGTAGCGGGGCGGCGGTTGGGTGAAATGCTGCTCGGCGGCGCACGAGCCGAGCTGGGCGGCGGCGCCTTCCTTGAGCGGCGGCAGGCGCCGTTCGGTGTCGTCGTCGGCGGACACGGGGGAGACGCCGTTGGTCTCGTTGTCGTCGCGGTCCTCGTGGTAGAGCCGGTAGAAGCCGTCGAAAGCGAAGGTCGAGCCGGTGGCGCGCAAGATGGTCTTGCCGTCGGCGCCGGCGATGTCGGCGGCGACCTGGTCGAGGACCGCGGCTTCCATCTGGCTCGCCAGCGTGCGCTTCCAGATCAGGGTGTAGAGCCTGAGCTGGTCGGCGTCCAGGAAGCGGGCGAGGCTGTCCGGCCGGCGGCCGAGGTCGGTCGGGCGGGTCGCTTCGTGCGCCTCCTGGGCGTTGGCGGCGCGACTCTTATATATACGCGGCGCGTCGGGCACGTATTGGCGGCCGTAATCGCGCTCGATCAGGTTGCGACAGGCGCGGATCGCCTCGTCGGCCATCTGCACGCCGTCGGTCCGCATGTAGGTGATGAGGCCGACCGTCTCGCCGCCGAGGGAGACGCCCTCGTAGAGCGATTGCGCGATCTGCATGGTGCGCTTGGCGCCGAGATTGAGCTTGCGCGAGGCTTCCTGCTGCAGGGTCGAGGTGATGAAGGGCGGCGGCGGGTTGCGCCGCTGCTGCTTGCGCTCGACGGCGGCGACCGCGTAGCGGCCGGATTCGACGGCGCGGCGCGCGGCCTCGGCCTTCGCCTTGTCGGCCAGCGCGAACTTGTCGAGCCTGGCGCCGTCGAGGTGGGTGAGGAACGCGGTGAACGGCTCTCCCGCGGGGGTGCGGAATTCGGCGGCGACGGTCCAGTATTCGCGCGGCACGAACTTTTCGATTTCCAGCTCGCGCTCGCAGATCAGGCGCAACGCGACCGATTGCACCCGCCCGGCGGAACGCGAACCGGGGAGCTTGCGCCACAGCACCGGCGACAGCGTGAACCCGACCAGGTAATCGAGGGCGCGGCGGGCGAGATAGGCGTCGACCAGCTCGCGGTCGAGCGCGCGGGTGTGCTCGAACGCGGCCTTGACCGCGCTCTGGGTGATTTCGTTGAAGACGACGCGGTGGACTTCGACGCCTTCCAGCGCCTTCTTGTTCTTCAGCACCTCGCGCACGTGCCAGGAAATCGCCTCGCCCTCGCGGTCGGGGTCGGTGGCGAGGTAGAGGCGTTTCGCGCCCTTGAGCGCGCTGGCGATCTCCTGCAGGCGCTTTTGGGCGCGGCCGTCCACCTCCCAGTCCATGGCGAAATCGTCCTCGGGCCGGACCGAGCCGTCCTTGGAGGGCAGATCGCGCACATGGCCGTAGCTGGCGAGAACCTTGTAGCCGGACCCGAGGTATTTGTTGATCGTCTTGGCCTTGGCCGGCGATTCGACGACGACGACGTCCATACGTTTTTCTGTCCGGCTTCTGCCGGCAACTCCGTTGTTGTTGACTTCGTTTCAAGCCCCCCGCAGGCGCGAAACCTGATTGCCGGGATGGCGTTCCAGTCGTCCCGCCAGTTCCAATTCGAGCAGAACGGTCAGCACGACGGCAGGGGAGAATTGGCAGCTACGGATGATTTCGTCAACCGGCAGGGGCGTAAAGCCCAGATTTTCAAAGATTTTTTTTGCGCTGCCGCCAACTCGGCCTCGCCGTGATCGACATTAACCATGTCGCGCGCGGCGAACGGCTGGGCGGGCTCGTCGATCTGCCGATCGGCGAAATGCGCGAGGTGCTGGATCACGTCGGCCGCCGATTCCGTCAGCACCGCGCCCTGGCGGATGAGGCCGTTGGTGCCCTGCGCGCGCGGATCGCCGGGCGCGCCCGGCACCGCGAACACCTCGCGTCCCTGGTCGAGGGCGAAGCGCGCGGTGATCAGCGAGCCCGACTGCGGGCTGGCCTCGACCACCACCACGCCGCGCGCGATTCCGGAAATGATCCGGTTGCGGCGCGGGAAATGGCGCGCGAGCGGTTGCGTGCCGCACGCCATTTCCGAAACGATCGCGCCGTGCGCGCGGATTTTGTCGTGGAGCGCGGCGTTCTCCGGCGGATAGACCACGTCGACGCCGCCGCCCTGCACCGCGACGGTGCCGGTTTGAAGCGCGCCCTCGTGCGCGGCGGCGTCGATGCCGCGCGCGAGGCCCGACACGACGGCGTACTCGGCGCGCCCGAGATCGGAGGCCAAGGCGCGCGCGAAACGCCGTTCGCCGAGGGTGGCGTTGCGCGCGCCGACCACGGCGACCGCCCTGCGCCGCAGGAGCGCGCGATGGCCGAGCACGGCGAGCAAGGGCGGCGCGTCCTCGACGTGGGCGAGCAGCGGCGGATAGTCCGGCTCGCCGACGGCGACGGTACTGCCGCCCAGCTTGGCGAGGGTCTCCAGTTCCGCTTCGGCCTCGGCCTTGGGATAGAGGGCGGGCGCCGATCCGCCGCCGCGCTTGGCGAGATCGGGAAGGCGCTCGAGCGCCCTGGCGGCGGAGCCGAAACGCTCGAGCAGGCGGAAAAAAGTGACCGGCCCGACCCGCTCGGAGCGGATCAGGCGCAGCCAATCCCGCTTTTCCGCCGCCGTCAAGACCCGGCTTCGTCCGCCGCCGGACCCGCCCGGCGCCTGATTCGCCATTCGCCAACTCCCGGAATTGCACCATCATAGTTCATGATTTGTTCTTTTTCAATGGGGTTGTTGAGCCCCCTCGTCTCACCCCCTGGCCTCGAAGTTGTCCGCCGATCGAGCAATTCGCCATCTTCGGCTTCGACGCCATGCCCGAGATCGTGGAGATCGGCTACGCCTATGCGGTTGAGCGCCTTCGGGGCGATCTCGACGATCGCATCGCCCGTCACATCGACCCGGCGTGGCAGTCGGCGGCCACGATCCCAACCGGAGAGGGTCATCTTCCAGCGGGGATCGGCGAAGACATGCGCGATCCGGCGTAAACGCGGAACGTTCCCGTCCCTCGCGCACTCATGGACGAAGCCCCTATCGGCCGGGGCGGGAGTCTAGGATTAGGACTTATTCGCCTCAGAATTTGTCGCGGCTTTTTTAGCCGTCGACTTCTTTTTCTTCTTGGCCGCTTTTTTCGGGCTGTCGCTTTTAGCCTTGGCGGCGGCCTTTCCCTTCGTTTCCGATTTCTTTTTCGCCTTGGCAGTGGTCTTGGCTTTGGCCTTGGCGGGCGGGGCGGTGTCCTGGGCCTGGGCGAACAGCGTCGGTGCGCTGGACTGCGCGTTGGCCGCGACGGCGGAGAAACCGAAGGCGAAGGCGAGGGCGGCGGCACAGAGGATGGCGGCGAAGTTTTTCATGGGAACTGTTCCTTGCACGATACGGTGACGTCATCTACGTTGCGCCCGGCGTTTCAAGATCATTTGCCGATGCGCGGTTCTTCGCCCTTGAGCAAGCGGCGAATATTTTGGCGATGGCGGACGAAGGCGAGCACGCCGAGGGCGGCGGCCAGCGCCGCGCCCGCCCGGTCGCCCATGAGATAGGCGTACAGCGGCGCGAGACCGAGGGCCGCTAGCGCCGCGAGCGAGGAAAAGCGAAACAACGCCGCGACCGCGAGCCAGGTGGCGCAGGCGGCGATCCCGACCGGCCAGGCGACGGCGATCAGGGTGCCGAGGCTGGTCGCCACTCCCTTGCCGCCCTTGAAGCGGAGCCAGAGCGGAAAATTGTGCCCGATCACGGCGGCGAAGCCGGCGACGAGCGCCGCCTCGCGCCCGAAAAGCGCGAGCGCCGCGAGCGCGGCGACCGCGCCCTTGGCGCCGTCGAGAATCAGCGTCGCGGCGGCGAGGCCCTTGCGCCCGGTGCGCAGCACATTGGTCGCGCCGATGTTGCCGGAACCGACGCGGCGGATGTCGCCCACGCCGGCGAACCTGGTCAGCACCAGACCGAACGGAATCGAACCGAGTAGGTAGCCGCCGCCTACGGCGAGCGCGATCGCGCCGGTTGCCGCCGTCATCGGCGGTCGCTTTCTTCGGCGAATACCGCGCGGCCGTCGACGTAGGTGGCGACCGCGCGGCCCTGCACGGCGCGGCCGTCGAAAGGCGAGTTCTTGGACTTGGAATGGAGATTGTCCGCGTCCACTTGCCAGGCGCGCTCGGGGTCGAACAGGACGAAATCGGCGGGGCGTCCCGCCGCCAACTCGCCGGCGGCGAGGCGCATCAACTTGGCCGGGGCGACGGTGACGAGCCGGAGGGCGTCGAGCATCGCGAGCTCGCGGTTGTGGACCAGTTCGAGGGTGATCGGCAGCAGGGTTTCGAGCCCGATGCCGCCGAAGGCCGCCTGCGGGAAGGGCAGGCGCTTGACCTCTTCGTCCTCGGGAATGTGGTCGGAGGCGACGGCGTCGATGGTCCCGTCCTTGAGCGCGGCGACGACGGCGCGGCGGTCGTCCTCGCTCCGGAGCGGCGGCGACAGCTTGGCGAAGGTGCGGTAGTCGCCGACATCGGCCTCGGTCAGCGCGAAATAGGGCGGCGCGGTGTCGCAGGTGATCTTGAGGCCGCGGTCCTTGGCGCGGCGGATGGCGGCGAGCGATTCGGCGGTCGAAACGTGGGCGAAGTGCAGCCGCGCGCCGGTCATCTCGGCCAGCCGAATGTCGCGCTCGACCATGATCGCCTCGGCCGCGGCCGGAATGCCGGAAAGCCCGAGCCGGGTCGCCATCGAGCCGGCGTTCATGGCGCCGCCCTGGGCGAGCGCCGGTTCCTCGGCGTGCTGGACGATCAGGAGATCGAAGCTGGAGGCGTAGGCGAGCGCGTTCTTCATCACCCGCGCGTTGGCGACGGCGTTGAGGCCGTCGGTGAAGGCGAGCGCGCCGGCCTCGGCCAAGAGCCCCATTTCCGCGAGTTCCACACCCTTGGCGCCCTTGGTCGCGGCGCCGTAGACGTAGGCCTTGCTCATGCCGACTTTCCGCGCGCGGCGGGCGATGAATTCGGCGACCGACATGTCGTCGATCACCGGCGTGGTGTTGGGCAGGCACACCAGGCTGGTGACGCCGCCCGCGACCGCGGCGCGGCCCAGCGAATCGAGGGTTTCCTTGTGTTCCTCGCCCGGCTCGCCGGAAAGCACGCGCATGTCGACCAGCCCGGGCGCGAGACAGAGCCCGCGGCAATCGACTTCGGCCGCGCCCTCGGGGACACGCCATCGGGCGCCGTCGCGGAAGAGGTCCTTGCCGACCGCGGCGATCTTCTCGCCCTCGACCAAAAGGCCGCCCATGGCGTCGAGCCCGCTCGCCGGATCGAGCAGGCGCGCGTTGACGTAGGCGGTCGGGCGCGAGGGGCTCGGGTGTTTCGGCATGCGCGCCCTACAGGTTCTTCTGCGCCGTGCGGGCTAGGTTGGCGGTGAGGATTTCGAGCACCGCCATGCGCACGGCGACGCCCATTTCCACCTGCTCGCGGATCACGCTGCGCCCGAAGTCGTCGGCGACCAGCGAGTCGATCTCGACGCCGCGGTTCATCGGGCCCGGGTGCATGATCAGCGCGTCGGGCTTGGCGGCGGCGAGCTTGTCGTAGTCGAGGCCGTAGAAGCGGAAGTATTCGCGCAAGGACGGGAACAGCGCCGACTGCATGCGTTCGGTCTGCAGGCGCAGCATCATCACGATGTCGCAGCCTTCGAGCCCGTGCGCCATGTCGTGGAACACCTCGGCGCCGAGGGTCTCGACCCTCGACGGCACCAGGGTGCGCGGCGCGATCAGGCGCACGCTCGCGCCCATCGTCGTCAGCAGGTGGATGTTCGAGCGCGCCACCCGCGAATGCGAGATGTCGCCGCAGATGGCGACCCGCAATCCTTCGAGCTTGCCCTTGCGCCGGCGGATGGTGAGCGCGTCCAGCAGCGCCTGGGTCGGATGCTCGTGCGAGCCGTCGCCGGCGTTGACCACGGCGCAGTTGACCTTGTCGGAGAGCAGCCGGGCGGCGCCCGAGTCGGGATGGCGCAGCACCAGCACGTCGGGGTGCATGGCGTTCAGCGTCATCGCCGTGTCGATCAGGGTTTCGCCCTTCTTGATGGCGCTGGTCGAGACCGACATGTTGATGATGTCGGCGCCGAGCCGTTTGCCCGCCAGCTCGAACGAGGTGCGCGTGCGGGTCGAGCTTTCGAAGAACAGGTTGACGATGGTCCGCCCGTCGAGGGTCACCTGCTTCTTGGCGGCGCCGCGATTGAGTTCGACGTAGGATTCGGAGCGGTCGAGCAGGACCGCGATTTCGGACGCGGTCAGGCCCTCGATCCCCAGCAAATGCCGGTGCGCGAACCCCTCGAAGGGTGCGGGCGGCATCGCGCGGGCGGAACCGGTCATCGGGCCGGGACTATAGGCCGGTGGCCTTGTGGCGACAAGCGGTCCGGCGGTCGGCTAGAGTCGCCTATCCAAGAGGGAGAAATCCGCGTGGACGACGCCTGGCGGATCATGCAGCAGCGCCTCGATTGGGTTTTTTCCCGGCGAATCGCCTTTGTCATGGGCGCGACGCGATGGGGCACGGCGCTGGTCGAGCGCGCCCTCGATGCGCACCCCGAAATCGCCGCCAAGGGCGAAGGGCGGATCGCCGAAACCATCCTGCCGCTGATGGGCCAGGCGGTCGGCCACTACCGCCGGCGGCTGGAGGAAGCGAAGGCCGAATGCGAACGCGCCGGGTTGCCGTTCACCGCGCCGGCGCTGGACGCGGGCGACGGCCTGCATCTCGCGCGCGTCGCGTTCGGCCTGGCGCTCGCGCGCTACGCCGGATCGAAGCCGGCAAAATGCCTGGTCGAGCGCACGCCCGAACATGTGCTCGCGCTCGCCGAATTGGAACCGCTCGCGCCTGGTGCCTATTACATTCACGTGGTGCGCGACGGCCTCGACGAAGCGGTCGCGGCGTGGGACCACGGCCTGAGAAGCGAAGGAAACGCCTTCGCCCGGCGCCATCCGTCGTTCACCGATTTCGCCGAAACCTTCGCGCGCCGCTGGACCGGCGCGGTGGCGGCGGCGCGTACGTTCGGCCGCGCGCGCCTCGACCATTTCATCGAGATCAAGTGCGAACACCTGCTCGATCGCCAGACGCCGACGCTCTCGCGCCTCTGCCGATTCCTCGGCGTCGACTGGCGCGAAAGCCGCATCGCGCCGTGCCTTGAGGCGGCGGCGGATTTTTCCTCCGACGGCACCGGCGGATTCTGGCGCGAACGCTTCGACGACGCGGCGCTGGCCGCGTTTCGCCGCCACGCCGGCGAAATGCTGAAGCTGTTCGACTACAAGGAGTGAGTTTGACTATCCCGCGCGGGGATTTGCCTGCGCGATTCGATCGAGCGCGCCCTGCAGGATGTAGGCCGCCGCCATCTTGTCCACCACCTCGCGTCGCCGCGCCCGACTCATGTCGGCCTCGTCGATCAAGACCCGTTCGACCGCGGCCGACGACAGCCGCTCGTCCCAGAACGCGAGCGGCAGGTCGCACGCGCCGAGCAGGTCCTTGGCGAACTGGCGCACCGCCTGGCAGCGGGGGCCTTCGCGCCCGTCGAGCGCGACCGGCAGCCCGACGACGAATCCGCCGACGCCGTGGCGTTGGACGAACTCCTTGATGCGCGCGAGATCGGGCGCAAGCCGCGTACGTCGAATCGTTTCCGCCGGGCTCGCCACCGTCCGGCGCACGTCCGAGAGCGCGAGTCCGACGGTTTTCGTGCCGACGTCGAGCCCGAGCACGCGGGCCTCGCCTTTCAGGCTCGCCGCTAGGCTTTCGAGGGGGATAACGGGCATGCTGGGATTAAGTGGTGGGCGGTGGGGCAAGTGGTCAAGCGTGGATGACACGTATATTATAGGTTCCATAATATCGGAGCGCGGCGCGCCGGGAAACTCAGGTCCCGCCCGCCGCGGATCAAGGTGGTGAGCGCGAACGCCCGATTGGCCGATTCGCCGCCGGATGCCGGCGACGCCCTTGTCGTCGCCCGCCGTTACGACGAGGCCCGGGCGCATTATGCCGCCGCCGCGATCGAACGGCCGGACGATCCGGAACCCCCGCGCGCGCTCGGCGATATCGCGGTCATGCAGGGCAGGATCGCCGAAGCGCTCGGTCATTACCGCAAGGCGGCGACGCTGGCGCCGGCGCGAACAATATACCACGAGCTGCTCTCTGGCGCGCTCGCCGAACGGGGCGATCTCGCCGCCGCGCGCGCGGTGTTGCGCGCCTTTCACCGCGACCATCCCATGGACGAGGGACCGCTTGCGGTCGACGCGCCGATCCTGAAGGTCGCCGGCAGCGAGGGGACTTACTGCCGTCTCGACACCGCGGCCGGGCCGCGGCCGAGCGTCTTTCGCCGGGGCGGGCATTTTTCGACCCGGACCCTGTTGCCGCGTCGCCGGTTTCCGGCGCGCAGATGGACCATCGCCGACGGCAACATCAACGCGCGCGCCGATGTTCCCGGCTGCCGCCTGATTCTCAATGCCATCGTCGAGCCGGACATCGAGCCGGGACCGCTCGCGGCCCTGGTTCAATACCTGCGGCGTCACCCCGGCGTTCCGGTGGTCAACCGGCCGGAACGAGTTCTGCAAACCGCTCGCGACGTCAACGCGCTCCGGCTCAATCGGATTCCCGGCGTGACGTTTCCGTGCACGGTCCGGTACCGCCGCGCCGGCGCGGCGCCCGAGGCCGCCGCGCGCGCGGTCGCGGCCTTCGGCCTGGAATTTCCCCTGATCGTGCGCGAAACCGGAACCCACACCGGCCGCACCGTGGCGCTGGCCCGGAACGCGGACGAATTGACCGAATACTTCGCGGACGCGACGGGCGAATCGTTCTACGCGATCCAATACGTCGAGGAAAAATTCGGCGACGGCCCTTACTTCAACAAGAAGCGCGTGTTTTTCGTCGACGGCCGGATGTATCCGGTGGTATCTTACGTCGACGCGGTGTGGAACGTTCACGGCTTCAATCGCGTCGCGGTGATGCGGAACCATCCCTGGATGCAGGAGCAGGAACGGGCGTTCGTCGAGGATCCGGTCCGCGTCCTCGGCGCCGAAAACGTTCGTCGCCTGGAGGCGATCGCCGAACTGGTCGGGCTCGATTTCTTCGGCGTCGATTTCACCGTCCGGCGCGACGGAACCCTGCTGGTGTACGAAACCAACGCGGCCATGCGCCACAGCCACGATCACGCCGACAATTTCCCCTATCTCCGGCCGCATATGACCCGCATCACCGAGGCATTCACCGCCATGATCGAACGGAAGCTCGCGTCATGAGCGGCGGTGGCGCCCGCGCGTCGATCCTGGGTATCCTGCTGGCGTCGGGCGCGCTGTTTCCGAGCCAAGCCGCCGAGCTTTTCCGGGGCGTCGAGCTGGAAGCGGCTTCCGGCCTTCACCTCGCGATCAAGGACACGCCCGTGTTCGATACGCTCGATCGCGCCGCGGCGTCGGCCCAGGAGAAGGGCAAGGATCAGGTCAAGGGCAAGGCCGCCGCCAAGGACAAGGGCAAGGAAAAAGACAAGGACAAGGGCAAGGCAGACCCCAAGAAAACCAGCGACTTGAAAAAGGGCGACGAGGTGGCCGTGTTCGGCAGGTCCGGCGTCTGGCTCGCGGTGCAAAAGGGAGACGCGAAACTGGGTTTCGTCGCGGCGGATGCGCTGCTGCCGATCCTCGACGGAACGCTCGAACGCGAGATCCGGGGATCGCTCGCCGCCGGCGGCCACGACTGCCGCTACACGATCCGATTCGAGGGACGGACCGAGGTCGAGATCGGCTCCGGCCGGCTCGCCGACTACAGCGCCTCGTTCGCCTGTGCCAAGGGGAGCGCGCGCTTCAATTTTGAGGCCCCGATGTTCATGAGCGAGATGCCCCACCAGGGCGGACCGAAGCCGGTCTATCAGATCGCCCTCGACGTGCTCGGCATTTCGCCCGATCCCGACCAGGCGTTTTCCACCATCCTGTTCTACGACCGCGACAAGGGCGAGATCGCGGTGGAAACCGCGTGGCCGGCGGAATGGTTGGCCAAGACCAAGTCGGCGCCCCGGCGCGTGGCGTCGAAAACGGCTACGCCGGCAAAGGACGGATCGATGGCGGACGAGATCGCGAGCGCGATCGCCGCCGCCGCCGAATTGACGCTTACCGCCTGGGGCCCAAAGCCGTGGGAGGCGGTGGCCAAGCGCTAGCGGGCCACCGGGATGGTTGCCGCCGCCGCGCCGTGAATGATAGGTTCGCCGCCCGCTTCCGCTTAGGTCTTCCCCATGGCGCTTTCCCGCGATCAAGTCCGGACCATCGCGCTCCTTGCCCGCATCCGCGTCAAGGACGAGGACCTCGACGCCATGGCCAAGGAAATCTCCGGCATCCTCGCCTGGATCGAACAACTGAACGAGGTCAAGACCGCGGGCGTCGAGCCGATGACCTCGGTCGCCGAGATGACGCTGCCGCTCCGCGCCGACAAAGTCGACGACGGCGGCATTGCTGCCGCCACGCTCAAGAACGCGCCCGAGGCGGCGGAAGGGTTCTACGCGGTGCCGAAGGTGGTGGAATGAGCGCGCTCACCGATCTCGATATCGCCGGGGCGTTGGCCGGGTTGGCCACGCGCGCATTTTCCGCCGTCGAATTGACCCAGGCGCACCTCGCGGCGATGGCGCGCGCGCGCGCGCTCAACGCGTTCATCGTCGAAACGCCGGAACTGGCGCTCGCGGAGGCCGCCGAATCGGACAAGCGCCGGCTCGCGGGCAGGGCGCTCGGCCCCCTCGATGGGGTTCCGCTCGCGATCAAGGATTTGTTCTGCACCGAAGGCGTGCAGACCACCGCCGCCTCGAAGATTCTGAAGGGGTTCGTCCCCACTTACGAATCGACCGTGAGCGCGAACCTGAAGCGCGCCGGGGCGGTGTTCGTCGGCAAGACCAACCTCGACGAATTCGCCATGGGGTCTTCCAACATCACGTCGGCCTTCGGCCCGGTGAAGAACCCGTGGGGACCGCCGCTCGGCCGCGTCGGCAACAAGGAGCTGGTTCCCGGCGGTTCCTCCGGCGGTTCGGCGGCGGCGGTCGCGGCCGGACTGGCGCTCGGCGCCACCGGCACCGACACCGGCGGCTCGATCCGCCAGCCCGCGTCCTTCTGCGGCATTGTGGGGTTGAAGCCGACCTACGGGCGCTGCTCGCGCTTCGGAATCGTCGCGTTTGCGTCCTCCCTCGACCAGGCGGGGCCGATGACACGGACCGTCAAGGACGCGGCGCTGATGCTTTCGGCCATGGCCGGGCACGACCCCAAGGATTCCACATCGGCCCCGCTGCCGTGCCCGGATTTCGCCAAGTCGGTCGATCAGCCGGTCAAAGGCTTGCGCGTCGGCATCCCCAAGGAATATCGGCTCGACGGCATGCCCGCCGAAATCGACGCGCTCTGGCGCAAGGCCGAAGACTGGTTCCGCGCGCAGGGCTGCGAGGTGGTCGAGGTGTCGCTGCCGCATACCCGCTACGCGCTGCCGACCTATTACATCGTCGCCCCGGCGGAGGCCTCCTCCAATCTCGCGCGCTACGACGGGGTCCGCTTCGGGCTGCGCGTGCCGGGCGAGACCTTGGACGAGATGTACATGAACACCCGCGCCGAAGGCTTCGGCGCCGAGGTGCGCCGGCGCATCCTAATCGGCACCTACGTGCTGTCGGCGGGTTATTACGACGCGTATTATCTGAAGGCGCAGCAGGTGCGCACCCTGATCGCGCGCGACTTCCGGAGCGCGTTCGAAAATGTCGACGCGATCCTGACGCCGACCGCGCCGTCGCCGGCGTTCGCGCTGGGCGAAAAGATGGAGGATCCGGTCGCCATGTACCTCAACGACGTGTTCACGGTGCCGGCGAGCCTGGCGGGCCTGCCCGCGATCTCGGTGCCGGCGGGGTTGAGCGCGAACGGTCTGCCGCTCGGGCTGCAGGTGATCGGCCGCGCCTTCGACGAGGAAACGGTGCTGCGCGCGGGCCGCGCGATCGAACGCGCGTCGGGGATCAACGCGATCCCATCGCGCGTCGCGGCGGGATGATGAGGCGGCCCCGCGAATGGACGACCTTTCCCGCGGTCGCGCCTTGCATAAAGCCGGACGCATGGCCGAGGCGAAGGCCTGTTACCGCAACGTGTTGGCGCGCGAGCCCGACAACGCGGCGGCCCTTCACCTCCTCGGATTGGCGGAATTCCTCGACGACCGGTTCCCGGAAGCGATCGACCTGATCGAAAGGGCCGTCGCCCGCGACGGCGCGCGCGCGAACTATTGGCGCGATCTGGCCGCCGTGCGCGACGCGGCCGGGGATCGCATGGGCGCGCTTGCGTCCGTCCGCCAATCCGTCCGGCTGGACGCGCGCGACGCCGAGGCCTGGGCCCTCCTGGGCGCCCTGGCCCTCGGCAACGATGCCGGCGCGGATTCGCTCGCGGAAAGCGAGGCGGCGTTGACGCTGGCGCTCGCGATCGCGCCCGATCACGAACAAGCGAACGAAAACCTGGCCGTCGTCCTGACGAAAACCGCCCGTTGGACGGCGGCCGAAGAGCTGCTGCGAAAGCAATTGGCCGCGTGGCCGCGCTCGCCGTCGGTCTGGCACAACTTCGCCTATTACCTGCGGGAACAGAGCCGGTTCGACGAGGGGCTCGCGGCGATCCGCCGTTCGCTGGCCCTGCGCCCCGGATGGCGCGAATCCGTTCTTCTTCTGGCGTCCTTGTGCGAGGAAAACGGACAGAGCGACGAAGCCGTCGCCATCTATCGGCAAGCGATCGCGACGAATCCCGACGACGCCGAGGCGCATTTCAGCCTCGGGTGCGCCTTGTTGAACCAAGGGGCGTACGCGGAAGGCTGGCGCGAGTACGAATGGCGCTGGTCGCGCGACGAAACGCGGGCGCATCGGCCCCGTTTCGACATGCCGCCGTGGGACGGCTCGCCGCTCGAAGGTCGGACTATCCTGCTCCATGCCGAACAGGGCGCGGGGGACACGTTTCAGTTCGCCCGCTTTATCCCGCTGGTGAAGGCGCGGGGAAGCGGGCGGATCATCCTGGAATGCAACCGCGATTGGCACGCGGTGTTACGTTCGGTCGCCGCAATCGACCAGTTGATCGGAAAAGGGGAGGCGCGTCCGCCGTTCGATGCCCACTGCGTGCTGCTCAGCCTGCCGTTGACGTTCGGCACGACACTGGACGTTCTCCCCGCCCCGGTCCGTTATCTGCGGGCCGATCCGGCGCGGGTCGCGGCCTGGGGCGAACGGCTGGCCGGTTTGCCACGCCCGCGTGTCGGGCTCTGTTGGCAGGGCAATCCCCGGTTCAAGGCCGACCGGCGCCGGTCCCCTCCTTTGTCGGTCCTCGCGCCGCTGGTCGGGGCGTCGCGGGCGTCGTTCGTCAGCATCCACAAGGGAGCGGGAGAGGCGCAGATTCCGGCCTCCGGGATCGCCGATCGGCTGACGGTCCTGCCGGGAATCGAGGATTTCGCCGACACCGCCGCGATCATCGACAATCTCGACCTGGTCGTGACCTCGGACACGTCGATCGCGCATCTCGCCGGAGCGCTCGGCAAAACCACTTGGACGATGCTGTCGTTCGCTCCCGATTGGCGCTGGCACCAAAAACGGGAGGACAGTCCGTGGTATCCGAGCATGCGTCTGTTCCGCCAGAGGGAGCCGGGGAATTGGGCCGAGGTCGTCGCGCGCGTGGCGCGCGCGTTGGAGGAAACGTTCGCGGGCGATTTGCGCGGTCCTTTATCGCCGGCGTGATCCGCTTTTGCGATCCCGATCGGCGGCCGAGGGAGCCGGGGGACGCGATGGTCATGGTTAGGGCGTTCGCTGGCTCGCATAAGAACACACAAAGAACTTCGTGTCAAGAATATTTTCATTTAAAACTAAAAATATGGACATTATAAACTTTATAGGATATATAGCCTAAATAATCGCTTCCCGATGGTCATCCCCGGTCGGGACGCGTTTGCAGGGAGTTTGCCGGCGAATGACGAGACGAACGACAACAAATGCCTACAAAAACAGGTTTTCAGCGAAGGGTTTCTCGCCCGATCAAGGGCTTAAGGCCGTTTTACCTTGCCCGGAACGGCGCGAACGTTATCTTCGCCTCAACACAAGGTAAACACGAGCCATGACCTATCGCATCCAGGGCGAGACCGGCGAGTGGGAGGCGGTGATCGGCCTCGAGGTCCACGCCCAGGTCATCTCCGAATCCAAGCTCTTCTCCGGCGCCGCGACCGCGTTCGGGGCCGAGCCCAACACCCAGGTCTCGCTGGTGGACGCCGGCTTTCCCGGCATGCTGCCGGTGCTCAACGAGCGCTGCGTCGAGCAGGCGGTGCGCACCGGCTTGGGCCTCAAGGCTAAGATCAACCTGGTTTCGGTGTTCGAGCGGAAGAACTACTTCTACGCCGATCTTCCCGCCGGCTACCAGATTTCCCAGTACAAGCATCCGCTGGTGGGCGAAGGCACCGTGATCCTCGACATGCCCGACGGCACCAGCCGGAGCGTCGGCATCGAGCGCCTGCACATGGAGCAGGACGCGGGCAAGTCGCTCCACGACCAGGATCCCCGGCGCTCGTTCATCGACCTCAACCGCTCCGGGGTCGCGCTGATGGAAATCGTCTCCAAGCCCGATCTGCGCGCGCCGGAGGAAGCGGGCGCCTACCTGCGCAAGCTCCGCTCGATCCTCCGCTATCTCGGCACCTGCGACGGCAACATGGAGGAAGGCTCCATGCGCTGCGACATCAACGTCTCGGTGCGCAAGCCGGGCGAGCCCTTGCGCACCCGGGTCGAGGTCAAGAACGTGAATTCGGTCCGCTTCGTCATGCAGGCGATCGCGCACGAGGCCGAACGCCAGGTCCGCGTGTGGGAGGAGGGCGGCACCATCGTCCAGGAGACCCGGCTCTACGACCCGGGCAAGGGCGAAACCCGGCCGATGCGAGCGAAAGAATTCGCCCACGATTACCGCTATTTTCCCGACCCCGACCTGCTGCCGCTCAAACTGTCGCGCGAATACGTCGATATCATCGCCGCGACGCTCCCCGAACTGCCCGACGAGAAGAAAGAGCGCTTCATGCGCGATTACGGGCTTTCGGCCTACGACGCGGGCGTCTTGGTGGTCGAGCGCGAAACGGCGGATTATTTTGAAAAAGCGGCTCGTGGGGGAAAAGAAAAGCCGCGCGACGCCAAGCAGGTCGCCAACTGGACCATCACCGGCCTGTTCGGGCTGCTCAACGCCAAGGGGCTCTCCGTCGGCCAGAGCCCGATCTCGGCCTACCATCTCGGCCGGCTGGTCGATCTTATCGCCGACGGCACCATTTCCGGGCGCATCGCCAAGGACGTGTTCGAGCTGATGGCCGAAACCGGCAAGGATCCGGCCGACATCGTCGCCGAAAATGGCCTGCGCCAGATCACGGATGCGGGCGCGATCGAGGCCGCGGTCGATCAGGTGATCGCCGCCAACCCGGACAAGGCGGCCGAGGTCAAGGGCGGCAAGGAGAAGCTGCTCGGCTGGTTCGTCGGCCAGGTGATGAAGGCGACCGGCGGCAAGGCCAACCCGGGCCAGGTCAACGACATCTTGAAGAAAAAACTCATGGGGGGCGCGCCGTGATCGATCTCTATACGTGGAGCACGCCCAACGGGCGGAAAGCGTCGGTCATGCTCGAGGAATTGGGGTTGGCCTACGAGGTTCATCCCATCGACATCAACGCCGACGAGCAGTTCCAACCCTGGTTTCTCAAGATCGCGCCCAACAACCGCATCCCGGCGATCGTCGACCGCGACGGGCCGGACGGCAAGCCGCTGTCTTTGTTCGAGTCCGGCGCGATCCTGATCTATCTCGCCGACAAGACCGGAAGCGCACTGCTGCTCCGTGAACCGCGCGCCCGCGCGATCACCATCCAATGGCTGATGTGGCAGATGGGCGGCGTCGGGCCGATGTTCGGCCAAGCGCATCACTTCCTCAAGTTCGCCAAGGAAGACGTGCCCTACGGCAAGAAGCGCTACCACGACGAAACCAAGCGGCTTTACGGCGTGATGGACCGGCGGCTCGCCGAGGCCGCCTACCTCGCCGGGGACAACTACAGCATCGCCGACATCGCGACCTATCCCTGGGTCGCGCGCCACGAGTTCCATCAGGTCTATCTGGCCGAGTTCCCCAACGTCCGGCGCTGGTACGAAACCATCGGCAAGCGTCCGGCGGTGATCAAGGGCATGAAAGTGCCGGAGGCGGCGGGCTCGCGCGCGCCGAGCGCCAAACCATGAGCGACCTGCTCGAAGATCCGGGCGTCAAGCGGGTGGTCGCGGCGCTCGCGGCCGCCAAGCAGCCGACCGACGTGCTGACGTTGAAGGAAACGGCGGCCACCGCCAAGGCCGCGGCCAAGGCGATCGGCTGCGAGCTGGGCGCCATCGTCAAGAGTCTCGTGTTCCTGGTCGGCAATCGCTTCGTGCTCGCCCTGGTCGCGGGCGACCGTACCTGCGTGCCGGAGAACGTGGCCCGCGCGCTCAACCTGAAGGGAGACGTGCGCCTCGCCCAGCCGGGCGAGGTGCGCTTCGCCACCGGCTTCGCGCCGGGCGGCGTCGCGCCGGTCGGGATCGCGCGCAAGCTGCCGTGCGTGCTCGACCGCAGCCTCAAGCGCTTCGACAACGTGTTCGCGGCCGCCGGGCATCCCCATTGCGTGTTTCCGACCACGGTCGAGGCCTTGAAGGACATGACCGGGGCGGTCGTCTCCTACAGCATCGTGGCGGAGGCCGAGACGGCCGCTCCGCCCGCGAAGAAGAAATGAGCGGCGGCGCGATCAGGCTCGGGCGGGCGCACGACGGCGCGCCGGCCGAACTGGCGCTCGCCTTCGCCAACCGCCACGGCCTGATCGCGGGCGCGACCGGCACCGGCAAGACCGCGACCTTGCGCGTGCTGGCCGAAGGGTTCTCGGCGGCGGGCGTGCCGGTGTTTCTCGCCGACGTGAAGGGCGACCTCACGGGGCTCTGCCGCGCGGCCGAGGTTTCGCCCCGGCTCAAGGCGCGGGCCAAGGAAACCGGCGCCGCCGACTACGCGCCCGCCGCGCTCCCGGTCGTCTTCTGGGACGTGTTCGGCGAAGCGGGCCACCCGGTGCGCGCCACGGTTTCCGAAATGGGGCCGGTGCTGCTCGCGCGCATGCTGGAACTGACCGAGGCGCAGGAAGGCGCCCTCAACGTCGTCTTCCGCGTCGCCGACGACGAGGGGCTGCTGCTGCTCGACCTCAAGGACCTGCGCGCGCTGCTCGAACTGGTCGGCGGGAAGGGAAACGAACTCGGCGCGACCTACGGCACCGTCGCCAAGACCAGCGTCGGCGCGATCCAGCGCCGGCTGCTGGTGCTGGAGCAGCAGGGGGCGGGCGCGTTCTTCGGCGAGCCCGCGCTCGCGCTCGACGATTTGATGCTGAAGGCGCCCGACGGGCGCGGCGCGGTCAACGTGCTCGCGGCCGAGAAGCTCTTTCAGGCGCCGCGACTTTACGCCACCGTGCTGCTGTGGCTGCTGGCCGAGCTGTTCGAGGAATTGCCCGAGGTCGGCGACGTCGACAAACCGAAACTGGTCTTCTTTTTCGACGAGGCGCACTTGCTGTTCGCCGACGCGCCCAAGGCGCTGGTGGAGAAGGTGGAGCAGGTGGTGCGCCTGATCCGTTCCAAGGGCGTCGGCGTCTACTTCGTCAGCCAAAATCCGCTCGACGTGCCGGACCGGATTTTGGGCCAGCTCGGCAACCGGGTGCAGCACGCGCTCCGCGCCTTCACGCCGAGGGACCAGAAGGCGGTGCGCGCGGCGGCCTAAACCCTGCCGCCGGCCAAGGGGCTCGACCTGGCGCGCGCGATCACGGAGCTCGAAGTCGGCGAGGCGCTGGTGACGACTCTCGCGGGGCGCGGCGTTCTCGACGGCATTCTCGGTGGCGGCCGTGGCGTGCCGAGGGGCCGTTCCCGCGAGGGCTTGGGCGAGGCGTTCGCCAAAAGCGTCGCGCGTTCCATCGGCTCCCAGGTCGGACGCCAGATCGTGCGCGGCGTGCTGGGCGCGATCCTGAAGGGCCGTTGATCGCAGGAGGCGTTGAACGGCCGCGCCCGGCCCGCTATGTAAGGGGTCTGCCGGAAGGGTGGGTGAGTGGCTTAAACCAGCGGTTTGCTAAACCGTCGTACGGTGGTAACGCCGTACCGAGGGTTCGAATCCCTCCCCTTCCGCCAATTTCTATCGTGAAAACTTTCTCCGCCGCCTGGCGGCACCTCTGAAACGCCAGTATCCGCACGGTTCACGCACCAAAGCTGTTGACCGAGTGAACCGCGGCGAGGGTCGAATTCGTCTTTCTCCGACCCCGTTTTCTCCGAACCTCCTGACTTCGGCAAAACAGTACGGATTTCTAAGCGTCTGAATTGCCGGCGCTATTCGGCGCGAGAAATCCGTGCTTTTCGCATCTCGCTCGGAGCCCAAAGGAGTGCGCTCCGTAGCCATGCGTCACAGGGCCTTAAGCTTGGTGATACTGGCAATCATTAAGCATGGTCAGGAGCTCTCAGATATTTCGGCTGTCATAAGCCCAGTGCAGCAAGGCCTGCCGCTGGCGCGGCCTGCAGAAAGGATCACCCGGTTCGCAGTTCCGTTTGATCTGGGCGATATGTCGTCGAAACGCCTTCCAGCGCTTGATCTGGCGCCTGTCCTCCTTGGGCATCCGCCGCCCCATGAAGTAGCGGCAGTACCATTGAAACCAGCCGCGCGGATCGTCGGGATGAATCCAGCCCTTCCGCCGCCATTCCGATAGAGGTTGGCTGGCGTCCACGCCGAAGTAATTGAGCGAACAATCGCGACGCGAAGGCGACAGCTTCGCCCGCGCGAACCAGTTCGCGGGAAATTCCTTGCGGCAATCGGTGAGGTACTTGCCGCAGAACACCCCGAGTTCCAGCATCTGTTTGGGCGTCAGTTCGGGCTGGAAGCCGGGATCGAAGTTCCTCCCAACCGGCGCCGACAAGACATAGCGGTAGCCCCGCTGCATCTTGTCGTTAACGGTGATTACCTGCCGGTGCATCCGGCCTACGATCAAGACGCTGTAGGAGCTGCTTCCGATGTGCCATGCGCGTCGAAGAGTGAATCAATCGCGCTGTCCACATTGGTCGCCAGCACCTTCGCACGGGCCTGCGCGCTATTCACGTTCAGCCGCTTGATCTGGCTGCCCTCAATCTTGATCCACTCAATACGCCCGAACTTGTCGCCGTACTGCTCGGCAAACCGGCAGAGGCCCTTCATCTTGGCAAGAGAATCGGCATTGCCGGTGTGATGCGGCTCCAGCAGGTCAACGACTAAGTGCTTACCCTCACGGCGGAACACAACAAAATCCGGGTAGCCTGGCGCTGTCTGGCCGTCTGAATTGGTGTAGGTGTGGGCTATGCTCCACGGTTTGCACGGCTTGCGCGCGTAGTTCCGCAGCCAGCCGGCAAACCCTTTTCCGTTGCGCGCGGCGGTTAGCACCAGGGTTTCCCAGTCGTTGAGCTTCGCCTTGAAGTCGTCCTTCTCCGGGACAAAAAGATGATCCTTGTGCGTAAACCTTGGGCCTTTCAAAAGCTGACCATCGTCATCGCTCCATTCTCCTCTGTTTATAGCAGGGGATGAAGCTTAAAAAGATACTTTAGGCGATGACTTTACGTGATCGGTATCCGCGATCGCCCCACCGCGTTGAGGGCGCCCTGGCGGAATGGATACGTTGAGCGCTTAATCGGATCGGTGCGGCGAGAGTGCCTCGACCACATGCTGATCCTCGGCGAGCGTCATCTCCGCCACATGCTCCGTGACCATGCTGCTTACTACAATAAAGTCAGAACCCATCGGTCTCTGGCGAAGGATGCGCCCATATCTCGGCCTATTCAGCGTCTGGGCAAGATTCAATCATATCCCCTCCTCGGCGGACTTCATCATCAGTATGTGAGGTTTTAGGTTTTCGATACACACAGGCGGCTAGGCCGAACGGCGAAAGTGCGGCCGCAAGCATCAGCAGGCCGGCGGCGGCGAGCCACGGCGCGCGCCGCCGGGTGGTGGCCAGGCATTTTCCCAGGTCCCCCTATGATTCTTCTCGTGAATCCTGGCCGGCCCGCGCCAAGGTGTCCAGACAGGGCTGGCCCCTGTCAAAGGCTATTCGTGCGCCTCCGGCAGGGTGATCCGAAGAGTCCCGGCGGCCGTATCGAAGCATATTTACAACAGGAGGATCCGATGAGCCGCAGCACCCCTCTCAGCCGCCATGCGGCGAGGTTGGAGCTGGCCGCAAGCCGTCTTCGGGAAAGGCCGCAGGCCGGGCGGAACACTGTTGCCCGCTTCGCCGATGCCTTGGAGCGCATCGCCGCCAGGTTTTTGCTCTCGGCCTATCGCCAGGCCTCCCGCCTGGCACCGGTTGAGGCTGCCGCGTGGCGCGGCCGGCACGCCGCCCCGTGTACGCGCTGAGCCGCGCGGTATGGCCACCGCTCAGCCCGGCCGGCCGCCGGTCCTGATCGTCGGTGCGACCGGCGGCATCGGTTCGGCGCTGGCGCCAATGCTTGCCGCCGACGGCGTGCCGCTCGCGCTCGTTGCCCGCGACTGTTCCCGATTGCGCGAGCTTGGCCGCGAGTTCGGGGCGCCGGTCTGGACCTGTGACGTGATGGAAACCGACCTGCTTGCCGATGCCGGGCGTGCCGCCTGCGCTGACGGTGTGTCGGGTCTCGCCTACTGCGTCGGCTCCATTGTGCTCGGCAGCTTGCGTACGGCCCGGGCTGAAACCTTTATTGAGGTCTTCAAGCGCGACGTGGTCGGCGCCTTCACGGCCGTGCAGGCGGCGCAGGATGCGCTCATGCACGCGTCTGGCTCGGTGGTGTTGTTCTCGTCGGTCGCCGCGCGCCAGGGCATT
>Ga0194132_10004795_pt1 | contig 22684 bp, 25 predicted proteins | sample TA2KigOf80mmetaG_FD_148612 | JGI IMG/M metagenome (GOLD analysis project Ga0194132, IMG submission 148612) | Freshwater microbial communities from Lake Tanganyika, Tanzania - TA2015054 Kigoma Offshore 80m | ecosystem: Environmental > Aquatic > Freshwater > Lake | place: Tanzania: Lake... | reverse complement strand
TGCTTGTCAAAACCCGCCCGCGAAAAGGTCATCTGCCGCATCTTAACCCCCAATCAGCCGTTCATCCTTCAGCCGATTCTCGCACAAATCGAATCAGTCAGCGACCTTTTGCAGAGGTTCCTTAAGGCATTTCCGGGCGAGGGCTTCGAGGGACTGGTCGCCTTCATTTACCCCGAACTCAATATGGCGACGCGAACCGCGCAGGCGCGGATCGTCGTGGCAAACAAGGAACGGCGCATCCGCATCGGGCAATACGCCGACATTGTCATCGAATCTCCGGCCGCCGCCGGCCCCGTAATCGCGGTTCCCGACTCGGCGGTGATCGACAGCGGGACTCGGCGTGTCGCTTTAGTCGCGAAAGGCGATGGTGTATTCGAACCGCGGGGCCTAGTCCTTGGCGGACGGGGCGACGGCCATGTCGAGGTCAAGCAAGGACTGAGCGAGGGCGAACGTATTGTCGTTCGCGGCAATTTCCTGATCGACGCCGAATGCAACCTCCGCGCGGCGCTGGCCGCGTTCGCCGCCGCGGAGGCCAATCCATGATCGCGGCCGTCATTCGATGGTCCGCGAAAAACATCGTCTTGGTGTTGATCGGGGCCACCTTTGCGACCCTCGCCGGACTCTATGCCGTCACGCGCATTCCGCTCGATGCGATCCCGGACCTCTCCGACACGCAGGTCATCGTCTATACCGAATATCCGGGTCAAGCGCCGCAGGTCGTCGAGGATCAAGTCACGTTTCCGCTGACGACGGCGTTGCTAAGCGTTCCCGGGTCGCGGGTCGTGCGCGGATTCTCGTTTTTTGGCGTTTCTTTCGTCTATGTCATTTTCCATGATGGAACGGATATTTACTGGGCGCGGAGTCGCGTCCTTGAATATCTGAACGTCGCCACGCAACGGTTGCCGCGCGGCGTGACGCCAAATCTCGGCCCCGATGCTACCGGAGTCGGTTGGGTGTACCAATACGCGATTACGGCCGGCGACCAAGATCTCGCCCAGCTGCGATCCCTGCAAGATTGGTACGTCCGATTTGGAATCGCCAAGGCCGAGGGCGTCGCCGAAGTCGCGAGCGTCGGCGGGTTCGTTCGGCAATACGCCGTCGTGGTCGATCCGAATCGGATGCGCGTATTCGGGCTCACCCTTGAAGCGATTCGCGATGCCGTCCGGGCGAGCAACATGGATGTCGGCGGACGGACGATCGAACTTGCCGAAACCGAATTTATGATACGCGGACAGGGATACATCAAGGATGGCAGTGACATCGAACGGGTCGTTCTCAAGGTCGATGGCGGCACGCCGGTCCTGCTACGGGATGTGGCCCGTGTCGAGCTCGTGCCGGACGAACGGCGCGGGATCGCCGAACTCAACGGCGAGGGCGAGGTGGCAAGTGGGATCGCCGTTCAGCGCCACGGCGCCAACACCCTCGATGTCATCGCCGCCGTCAAGGATCGGATCGCGGCGATCGCGTCCAGTCTACCCGAGGGCGTGGACATCGTTCCGGTTTACGATCGCTCGGACCTGATCTATCGCGCCATCAGGACGCTCGCCAAGACGCTTACCGAAGAAAGCATTGTGGTCATGCTAATGTGCTTTCTTTTTCTGCTTCACGCGCGAAGCGCGTTTGTGGCCGTCATCACCTTACCGATCGGCATTCTAATCGCATCGCGATCATGCATGTGCTCGGCGTCGGCTCGAACATCATGAGCCTGGGTGGTATTGCGATTGCCATCGGGGCGATGGTCGACGCGGCCATCGTCATGATCGAGAACGCGCACAAGCGACTGGAAAACGCCCCGCCCGGAGCGAATAGGGTCGAAATTATCGTTGCCGCCGCTCAACAAGTCGGCCCCGCGCTTTTTTTTCAGCCTACTGGTTGTCACCGTCTCGTTGCTGCCGATTTTTGCGTTGGAGGCCCAGGAAGGTCGCTTGTTCAAGCCGTTGGCCTTCACTAAGACATTCGCGATGGCGGCCGCCGCGGTCCTCTCGGTGACGCTGGTACCGGCGCTGATGGTCTTGTTCGTCCGTGGGCGGATCGCTCCCGAGAGCCGAAATCCGATCAATCGAGCATTGGTTTGGATCTATCGGCCGGTGATCCGTCTCGTCTTGAGAGCGAAATGGCTGACCGTGCTACTGGCGGTCGTGACGCTCGCCGGGGCGGCTATCCCCGCGCTACGACTCGGGTCCGAGTTCATGCCCAACCTCAACGAAGGCACGTTGTTCTATATTCCGACCACCTTGCCGGGGTTGTCCGTCACCAAGGCGGCGGAACTTTTGCAAACTCAGAACAGGATCATCAAGAGTTTTCCCGAAGTGGCGTCGGTTTGGGGCAAGGCGGGACGCGCTCAGACCGCGACTGACCCGGCGCCGATCGTAATGTTCGAGACCATCATCAACCTCAAGCCCGAGGATCGATGGCGTTCCGGCATGACGTTCGACAAATTGGTCACCGAGATGGACGCGTCCTTGCAATTTCCCGGCGTCAGCAACGCCTGGACGATGCCGATCAAGGCCAGGATCGACATGTTCTCGACGGGAATCCGCACGCCCGTCGGCGTAAAAATTTTCGGCAAGGATTTTAAGGAGCTTGAACGCATAGCTCGAGAGATCGAAGCGATCCTGCGCGCGGTCCCCGGCACGGCCAGCGCCTACGCGGAGCGTGTCAACAGCGGTTACTTCCTGGAAATCGCGCCCGACAGAGATCGCATCGCCCGCTACGGCCTTTCGGTCGAGTCGGTCCAACGTACGGTCGCCTTGGCGATGGGCGCCGAGACCGTCATGGCGACGGTGGAGGGACGCGAGCGATACACGGTCGTCATGCGCTATCCGCGAGACGTTCGCGGCGATCCCGAAGCGATCGCCTCGGAGGTCCTTTTCCCCCTGCCGAGCGGCGCCGCGGTGCCGCTCGGCGACATCGCTCGAGTCGAGCATACCCAGGGGCCGACCGCGATTCGGACGGAGGACGGTCAGCTCGCGGTCTATGTTTTCGTCGATATCCGCGATCGCGATCTCGGGGGTTATGTCCGCAAGGCGCAATTGGCTGTCGCCACCCACGTGACCTTCACGTCCGGCTACTACGCGACTTGGAGCGGCCAGTTCGAATACCTAGAACGGGCGCGGAAACGGATGATTATCATCGTGCCGGCGACGCTGCTCATAACTTTCTTGCTTCTTTACCTTAATTTTCGACGCCTTTCCGATACGCTTATTGTCATGCTGTCGTTGCCGTTCTCGCTGGTCGGGGGACTCTGGTTCATGGACTGGATGGGTTTCAATATGAGCGTCGCCGCGGCCGTCGGGTTCATCGCCCTAGCCGGTGTCGCCGCCGAAACCGGAGTGGTCATGCTGATCTATCTCCACCAGGCGCTTGGTGAGACGAGGACACGTTGCGAGGCGGAAGGCCGAGTATTGTCGTCCGCCGACCTCCATCACGCCATTATGGTCGGAGCGGTAAATCGGGTTCGGCCGAAGATAATGACGGTTACGGCGATCATGGCGGGATTGCTGCCCATTCTTTGGAGCGTCGGCGTCGGTTCGGAGGTCATGCAACGGATCGCCGTACCCATGATCGGTGGAATGGTTTCATCGACCATATTGACGCTGATTGTGATTCCGGCTTTGTTCGCGCTTGTGCATGAACTTGGCGCGGCATCATCGAATTCGCGGCCAAAACGAAAGGGATCAACTTTCGCGATTAAGCGCCAGTAAGCGAGAGGCGACACGATATGGCGGTCAAGAATAGTCCCGCGATTAAGCCGGATGGAGAGACGAAGACAAAAGCAAGATCGCCGGGTCCCTCGCCCGAGGAACGCGCCGATTTCGTCGTCAAGCGGCTGGAGGAATTCATCCGCGAGAAGAAAAGCCCGGAAGGGATGAACTTCAAGCACTGGCAGGCGCTGTGCAAGGCTGAGATCGCCGCCGCCATCGCCGCAGCCGTGAAGGAGCAAACGCGCGGCGACGCCGCGCTGAAGCGGGTGCTGTTCACCGGCGCGGCCGCGCTGGTGACCGTCGGTTTCTGGGGCGCGGCGGTTTCGGTCGGGCGCGCCGACTACATGATCGCGGGCATCATCTGCGTCATCGCCGGGCTGGTGTTCATGGCCGTGGCGGCCGAATGGAGCTTGGCCGGTTGGCGGGCGCGCCGGCGCGCGCGCGAACGGATGGAAACACTCGCCCGCGTCGGCGACCTCGACAAGCGCCTCAAGGCGATCGAGAAGAAACGCGAGAAGGAAGTCGAAAGCGCGAATAAGTAACAAAAAGGCGCCCGCCGTTTCTTCGCGGCTCGGCGCCCAGAAAGTTTCGGCGGTCGCGACTACTTCTTGGCCTTGACCGAAATCTTCTTAGTCTCGGAGCGGACTTCCGCCGGCTTAGGCAGCACGACCTTCAACACACTCTTGTCGAACTCGGCGGAAACGTCCTTCTCCCCCACTTCGTAGGGCAGCCGGAAGGTGCGCTCGAACGCGCCGTAGGACCGCTCGACGACGTGGTAGTTCTCCTTCTTGCGTTCCTCCTCGACCTTCTTCTCGCACTTGATGGTGAGCAGGTCGCCGTGCAAGGTCACCTCGACGTCCTTCTCGTCGACACCGGGCAATTCGGCGGTGATGCGGAGCTCCTTGTCGGTTTCGCTCATGTCGATCTTGAAATCCGCCATCTCGCCGTTCCCGGGCCAGCGCATCGGGGCGAGCCGGCCGAAGTTCTCGAAGACCTTTTCCACCTCTTCGTGGAGGCGGCTGAAGGGGTCATGTCCCCGCCGCTTCGACGGCAGCGAAGAACCACCCCATTCGAACGGGATCAGGGATTGAAACATGGTGCCCTCCGTTGCTTGAGTGAACGTCCGACCGTCCCCGTAATCCACAGGGACGACCGCACGCGATTCGCCGCGTCCGCGCGACGAACCGAAAAACTACTGGCTTGAATTTCATATGGGTTTCGCCGCGGGAGGGCGCAAGGGCCTATTTTCCAAGGGTTTTCGCCCATGTGCGAAACGGGCCTCGATCACGCTTTTCCGGGAGATGGTCCGGGGCCATGGTGGCCGGGAGGCGGGCCCGGGCGCGATCCGACCGCCCGGCAACGACAAAATGCGAGGTCGCGTAGCGTCATGGATCAATCGCAAACCACGGTAGCCGTGCGGGCGGGTTTCAGGACCGCCGTCGCGCTCGCGGTCGAAACATTCCGCCGCCACGGTTTTTCGATCGCCCCGCCGCTCGATTTGCAGGGCGCGTTCCGCGAGCGCCTCGGCGTGCCGTACCGGTCTTACGTCCTTCTCCGGCTGCACCACGAGGAGTTGGAACTGAAGGCGCTCGCCATTTCCCCGCGCGCCGGCGCGGTCGGCACGTGCACCGTTTCGGTCCAGGGCATGGAGGACGGCGTAGTCGAAATCACGATTCTCGACCCGTTGTCGTCGCTGTTGTCGGCGGTGATGGTCGAGGAGGAATCGGTGACCTTGATCGCCGCCGAAATGCAGGAGAAAGTCGCCGCCGCGATGTGGGCGCTGGCCCACACCGGCATGGACCGGGGATACGACGCGAAGATCGCGGGCGAACGGTGAAGACTCAGTTCGGTATTTTGGAATTCCAGAACACCCACAGCACCCACGCGCCGAAGACCAGCATGCCGGCGGCGAACGGCGGGGATGGAATGCCTTTTTCCTTGTCGGGCGGCTCGCCCCGCCAATAGGCGTAAAGGCCCCGCGCCCCGAACACGACGCATAAAGTTCCGAGCAGCACGCCGGTCGCCCAGCCGGTCCAGGTCGTTTCCCGTTCGGACAGCCAGGCGAAGATGTCGATCGGCGGCGCGGCGGGCGCGCCCGGTTCTGGCGGCGCCACGGGCTGCGTCACGGGGGACGGGCTGGCCACGACCGAATGTTAATAATTGGACGCGACTTGGCTGTCGGAAGCGGGATAGATGAAGCCGTAGGTCGGATAGGCGCGCTGGCCAAGGGAATCGGAAGGCGCGTGCCAAACCCGGACCGCCGACCAATCGTTCCTGGGCGACACGTCGACGACCAGGATCGAACGGTCGACGTTGCCGCGCGCGCTCCGGTCGAGGCGCGAAGCCCAATTGGCGTGGTTGACCGTGATTTCACGACGCCCGAGAACCTCGGCGACCACGGAGACGTGGCCGCGCGATAGCCGGTCGGTTCGCCGGAAGACGAGGATCGAGCCGACCTCCGGCGCTTGACCGCGCACGAGCCCCGCGCGGTTCGCCTTGCCCCACCAGGTCCAGGCGTCGCCTTGCAACGGCACCTGGGTAATTTCGCGGGCATACTGTACGCACTGCAGGATTGCCGCTTCGAGCGGCGCCGCGGCCAGGGCGACGGCGAGGCCGCAGACGAGCCACGCGCCACGCGCCCACGACGCCCCGATCCGGAACGGCCGAACGATCAATGGAAAAATCCCTGTCCCGTGAGGCCGGTTGTTCCGGCGTTGTTTGACCGTTCTCGTCTAGCAAAGGAAGGCCGTGATCGGCAAGGGGACATCCGTCCGCGAATCGGGACTTGCGTCCGCACACTCCACATCGCCAAATCGGACGCGATGGAACCGGAAACAAAGGAAACATCCATGACGGCCGACGGGTTGACCGGCGTGAAGGCGCTGGTGTTCGACGTGTTCGGCACCTGTGTCGATTGGCGGAGCGGGGTCGCGCGCGAGTTCGACGCATTTGCCCGCGCCCATGGCATCGCCGGCGTGGATGGCCCGGCGTTCGCCGACGCTTGGCGCGCGCTCTATCAGCCGCAAATGGAGGAGGTGCGCGCCGGCCGCCGGCCGTGGACCATCCTCGACGTGCTGCACCGCGAAAGTCTCGATCGGGTGATGGCGGGTCTCGGCATCAAGGGCGTGCCGTCGGCGGCCTTGGACGAATTGAACCTCGCCTGGCATCGGCTCGACCCGTGGCCCGATACGGTCGAGGGTTTGACCCGGCTCAAGAGCAAATACGTGATCGCGCCGCTTTCCAACGGCAACGTGGCCCTGCTGCTCGACATGGCGAAACGGGCGGGAATTCCGTGGGACACGATCCTGGGAGCGGAAGTCGCCCGCGCCTACAAGCCGTTGCCGGAAGCGTACCGGCGGACCGCCGAAATCCTCGGCCTTAAGCCCGCGCAGGTGATGCTGGTCGCCGCCCACAATGACGATTTGGCCGCCGCCGGGCGGACAGGTTTGCGCTGCGCGTTCGTGCCGCGCTCCCGGGAGTACGGCCCCAACCAAATCAAGGACTTGGAACCGGAGCGAGCCTACGACGTCGTTGCCGCCGATTTCCGCGATCTCGCCCGACGGATGGGGTGCTGACGCCGAACAAAAACCCCGACGGCGAATCCGGGGCGGATTCCGTCCGCGAAACGTCAAGCAAATTTCATATTCATTCCCATCACATCATGCATAAAATAGCAACATAAAACCAAAAAACGCCACAACAACCCACCGCAGGAGATCACGACATGAGAGCACGGAACGCTATCGCGGCGGCAGTCGCCGTCGCCGCATTGGCATGGACCGGCATGACGGCGTCCGCCGCCGAAGTACCGGACAAGCGCCTCAAGGAAATCTACGCGATGTCGCCGGAAAAGATGGCGATGACCGGCGCCTGGACGCGCTCGAACATCGACCGTCTCGCGATGCACCTGAATTCGATCAAGGACCCCAAGATCCGCGCGCTGGTTCTCGACATGGTCAACAACCCGAAATCGACCGTGTTCAACGCCACCGCGCAGAAGAACGCCTTCAACGTCATGCCCGCCGCCGGCGGTCCGGGCCATCACTTCTATCCCGGCGGGCTGGCCGTGCACGCGGCCGAGAACATCGAGATCGCCTTCGGCTGGGCCGACATGTTCGCCCGGGTTCACGGCGTCACCGACATCAACCGCGACATGGTGATCGCCGCGCTGACCCTGCACGACTGGGCCAAGGTCTAGTACGAGTGGGATTCGGCGACCGGCGGGATCAAGCGGCCGGCCTGGTTCCCGGCCTACTGGGGCGGCGACCAAGGCATCGCCAAGTGGAAATGGATGGGCGGCCACGGCGCCATCGTTTACGCCGAACTGATGAAACGCGGCGCGCCGACCGAGTTGGTCATCGCCACCGCGTCGTCCCACTTCGATCCGTTCTGGGACGTCGACAAGGCCGACGGCAAGGAAGGCCTCAACGCGGCGTTGGCGGAGGCCGCCAAGCTCGCCGGCGTGCCCGCGCCCAAGGTCGATCCGGCCAAGCGCATGGCCGAATGGTGGCTGTCGGTGTTCTCCGAAGGCTCCTGGTCGTTCTCCCACTACACCGCCGGGCAGTTCGCGCATAATTGGGTCCGCGACGTGGCCAAGGACCTCGGCATCGATCCGAAATCGCCGGAAGCGAACAAACTCGCCTGGTTCGTGCTGACCCAGATTTCCGACTTCAAGCTCTACAGCATCTACCAGAGTTCCGGCTTCAACGCCGATACGGTCAAGAAGCTGATCGTCTCGATCCTCAAGGATTCGTCGGCGTACGAGGTATCGGGAAGCTGATGTTACGTAATCCGGCCTTGCCCCCGCTCCTGTTTCCCGACGCAACGGGGATAGGGGCGGGGAAAGAGGTTCGTCCGCCATGACGTTGCGGCGCGCGATCGCGATGTTGGTCTTGGCCGCGGCAGCGGGGACCGGAGCTTCGTCCGGAGCCGAGGACACGATCCGATCCTTCGACCTCGCGGTCGTGAACGGCGCGGTCGCGCCCGCCTCGCGGGTGCTCAAAGTGCCGCACCAGGCCGACGTCGGCATCACCTGGACGGTCGACCGGCCGATGACCATCCATCTCGAAGGCTACAACATTTCCGTTTTCGCGCGTCCAGACGCACCGCAGACCATGCGTTTCAAGGCGTATGCCACCGGCCGGTTCCCGGTTCACGCCCACGAGGTCGACAAGGGCGAAGCCAAGTCGCACGGCCATGGGCGTGGTGCCTTGCTGAGGGTTGATGTGCATCCGCGATGATGCGCACGGCCGTTGCGCTGGCACTTGGCGTAGTTGGATGGGCCGCGAGCGGCGATCCGGCCCAGGCCCATGCCTTCGGTCAGCGCTACGAACTGCCGGTGCCGGTGTGGCTGTTCATCGTCGGCGGCGCGCTGACGGTGACGGTGACCTTCGTCATGGTCGCGGTGTTCGCCCGCGGCGGTGCCGAGGCCTACGCCGAGGCCCGGCTCGATTTCTCCCGCAGCTCGCTCGGCCGCGCGCTCGATCATGCCCTGACGCGGGCGCTGGCGCGCGCGGTCGGCGTCTTCGTGTTGGCGCTGGCGCTGCTCGCCGGTTTCTTCGGCCCGTCCGATCCGAACGCGAATCCGGTGCCGGTTTTGGTCTGGGTCGCGTGGTTGGTCGGCTTTTCCTATCTGGTGATGCTGGTCGGCAACCCATGGCCCGTGCTCAACCCGTGGCGGACGCTGTTCGACCTGTTCGGCGGACGACGACGCTACCGTCCCTATCCCGCCCGGCTCGGCGCTTGGCCCGCGGTCGGGTTTCTGTTGATGTTCTTCTGGTTCGAACTGATCTTTCCCTTTTCGGCGATGCCGAAAACTCTGGCGGCGCTGGTGGTGGCCTATTCGCTCGTCACCTGGGCCGGCATGGCGGTCTACGGCCCTCAGGCGTGGCTCGCCAACGCCGATCCGGTGCACCGCGTGTTCGATCTCTACGCGCGGTTCGCGCCGGTGAGCGCGGAACGGCGCGGCGACGGCGCGTCGGCCCTGATGCTGCGTCCCTACGCCGCGTCCCTGTTGCGGCGCGACCAGGCGGTCGCCCCCGTCGCCATCGCCTGTTTCGTGGTCGCGTTGCTGACCGGCGTTCTGTTCGACGGGCTGCTCGGCAGCGGCCATTGGGCGGCGGTCGAGAACGCGATCCATGACCTGAACCCGAAGCTCGGCGATGTCGGCTGGGTGCTGGTTCACACCATCGCCTTTTTGCTCTTGTGGTCGGCGGTACTCGGGCTCTTCTGGGGGACTTGTTGGTTGATGGCCGGAGTCGCGGGCGGGGGCAAGGGCACCCTCGATCACGTGCGCGCGTTCGCGCTGACCCTGATCCCGATCGCGGTCGGCTACCATTTCGCCCACACCTTCACCTACCTGCTGGTCCAGGGCCAGTCCTTGATCCCGCTGATTTCGGATCCATTCGGTCTCGGCTGGAACCTGTTCGGCACCCGCGCCTATCAAATCGACATCGCGGTGATGAGCACCAAGTCGGCCTGGTATCTCACCGTCGGCGCGATCGTGGTCGGCCATTCGGTCTCGGTCTATCTCGCCCATGTCGCCGCCGACCGGCTGCTGGCGAGCAGGGCGCGCGCCTTCCGCGCCCTGGTGCCGATGACAATCCTGATGATTGTCTATACGGTGGTCAGCCTGCAAATCCTGGCGGAGCCGTTGGTGCGCTATTCCGGCCCGCAGGAAACGATCATCTAGGTTTATTCCGCATCGCGATGCCCGACTTTCTCTGGTTTCTCGTCGCCGGCGTTTTTACCCTCGGCGGCACGGTCAAGGGCATCATCGGTCTTGGACTGCCGGCCATCGTCATGGGTCTGTTGGCGCTTGTCATGACGACGGGCGAGGCGGCGGCGATCCTGGTGTTGCCGGGGTTGATCTTGAATATGTGGCAAATGCTGGCGGGGCCGCATCTGTTGTCGCTCGCCCGCCGCCTGTGGCCGTTGATCCTGTGTATCGCCGGGGGCACGCTCTCGGGCGCGGGGTGGCTGACCGGCGCCAACGCGCGCCTCGGCACCGCCGTTCTCGGCGTGACGTTGGTGGTCTACGCATTGATCGGACTCCGCTCCCCGCGCTTTTCCGTGCGGGCGGCGGCGCGCCGTTGGGCGGATCCGCTGGTCGGGGTGGTGACGGGATTGATCGGCGCCGCGACCAGCGTCTTCGTCATTCCCTTGGTGCCGTACCTGCACGCGACCGGGCTCGAGAAGGACGAACTGGTGCAGGCCCTCGGGCTGATGTTTGCCGTGTCGATGGTCGCGCTCGGCGTCAATCTCTATCTGGCGTCCGCGCTCCATTGGTCGCTCGGGCCGGCCGCCGCGGTCGCGCTCGCGAGTGCGGCCGCCGGGCAATGGTTCGGCCAGTCGGTGCGACGCAAGCTGCGCCCGGACGTGTTCCGGACGTGCTTCTTCATCGGGCTGCTGCTGCTTGGAATTTACTTGTTCGCCCGTTCGATCGCTTAAGGCCTGACGCTGCCGACGATCACGAGCTTGTCGCCGTCCCGTCTGAGCACGATTCCTTCCCCCGACGCCGAAGGCCGATCGACGATGGCCATGATCGTGAACTGATGGGTGGCGACGACGAGAGCGCCGGGGCCGTCCCACGCGAGCAGGATGCGCCGCGCGGCTTCGGCCTGCGCGGGCCCTCGGCTCCGGTCGGCGTGGAGCGAATCGAACGCCGGCTCCGGTTGGGCGCGTCCCGGAAACGCCAGTTCGGCGGTTTCCTTCGCCCGGCACCAACGCGATGTCAGCACTTTCCCGACCGGGATTCCGCGCGCGCGGAACGCCTCGCCGATGCGCCGGGCCTGGGCGCGGCCCGTCTCGTCCAGGTTGCGTTGCGTCGCGCAGTCGTCGAGCCGCATTCCCGGCGGATCGTAGGTACCGGGGGCGTTGGCGTGGCGAAAAAGCACAATGCCGCCGGATTTCAGCGCCGCCCACGCCGCTTCCTCAGACGCGCGCTCTGATGCCGGGGCCGGCGACGTGATCGCCGCGAGCGCCAGGGCGAGGGCGGCGAAATATCTCAAATATCCGCGTAGCAATGGGTTTCCGCTTTGCCGCCCGGGTGCGTGACCGCGCCGTCGCAGGCGTCGCCCACGTTCCGGGCGTAGCGCCAGAGCGTGCCCGATTGGTAATCGTGCGCCCTCGGCTTCCATGCCTTCTTGCGCTGGGCGAGCTCGGCCGCCGACAGATCGACGTCGAGGGTGCCCTTGACCGCGTCGATGCGGATCCTGTCGCCGTTCTTCAACAGCCCGATCGGCCCGCCGACCGCCGCTTCGGGGCCGACGTGGCCGATGCAGAAGCCGCGCGTCGCGCCGGAAAAGCGCCCGTCGGTGATGAGCGCGACCTTGTCGCCCATGCCCTGGCCGTAGAGCGCCGAGGTGGTGGACAGCATCTCGCGCATGCCGGGGCCGCCGCGCGGGCCTTCGTAGCGGATGACGATGACTTCGCCTTCCTTATACTTGCGGTTGACCACGGCCTCGAACGCCTGTTCCTCGGAATCGAACACGCGCGCCGTTCCGGCGAACTTGAGCGTCTTCATGCCGGCGACCTTGACGATGGCGCCCTGCGGCGCGAGGTTGCCCTTGAGCCCGACCACGCCGCCGGTCGGCGACAGCGGCTTCTTCGGATGGCGGATCACGTCCTGGTTGGGGTTGAATTTCACGTCGCGCAGGTTCTGGGCGACGGTCTGGCCGGTCACGGTCATGCAGTCGCCGTGCAGCAGGCCGGCGTCCAGCATCGCGCGCATCAGCATCGGCACACCGCCCACCTCGAACATGTCCTTGGCCACGTACTTGCCGCCCGGCTTCAAGTCGGCGATGTAGGGCGTCTTGCGGAAGATGCGGCAGACGTCGTCGAGATCGAACGTGATACCCGCCTCGTGGGCGATGGCGGGCAAATGCAATCCGGCGTTGGTCGAACCGCCGGTCGCCGCCACCACCATCGCCGCGTTTTCGAGCGACTTCAGCGTCACGATGTCGCGCGGCCGGATCTTGTCGGCGAGCAACTTCATCACCGCGTGCCCGCTCGCCTCGCAATAGGAGTCGCGCGATTCGTAAGGCGCCGGCGGCCCGGCGGAGCCGGGGAGGGCGAGGCCCAGCGCCTCCGACACGCAGGCCATGGTGTTGGCGGTGAACTGGCCGCCGCACGAGCCGGCCGAGGGGCAGGCGAGGCTTTCGATATCGTGCAACTCCTGGTCCGAGATTTTTCCGGTCGAGTGCGCGCCGACCGCCTCGAACACGTCCTGCACCGTGATGTCCTTGCCCTTGTAGCGGCCGGGCAGGATCGAGCCGCCATAGATGAACACGCTCGGCACGTTGAGCCGCACCATCGCCATCATCAGGCCGGGCAGCGACTTGTCGCAGCCGGCGAGGCCGACGAGCGCGTCGTAGCAGTGGCCGCGCACCGTGAGTTCGACCGAATCGGCGATCACCTCGCGGCTGGCGAGCGACGACTTCATGCCCTGGTGGCCCATGGCGATGCCGTCGGTGACCGTGATGGTGGTGAATTCGCGCGGGCAGCCGCCGGCGGCCTTGACGCCCTTCTTGGCCGCCTGCGCCTGGCGGGCGAGCGCGGTGTTGCACGGCGCCGCTTCGTTCCAGGTGGTGGCGACGCCGACGAAGGGCTGGCGCATTTCCTCCTCGGTCATGCCCATGGCGTAGTAGAAGGAGCGATGCGGCGCGCTCGCCGGGCCGATGCTGGTGTGCCGGCTCGGCAGCTTGCGCGCGACCTTGTCGATTTTTCCGGCCGCGCCGGACGTGGTTTTTTTCTTGGCCATGACGTTTTTCCCCGAAAAGCGGAACCGGCGGCACTCTAGAAGGGCGGGGAAGGGGGCGCAACTCTCATCGGTCCCCGAGTTCGCACCAGATCGGCGTGTGGTCGGAGGCCTTGTCGAGCCCGCGCGGGCGCCGGTCGATGTCGCAGGCGGCCAGCTGGTCGGCGGCCTGGGGCGAGAGCAGCAGGTGGTCGATGCGGGCGCCCTGGTCCTTGGCCCAGGCGCCGCTGCGGTAATCCCACCACGTATAGCGCTGCGCGTGGCCGTGCCGGGCACGGAAGGCGTCGGTGAGGCCGAGGAACATAAGCTTGCGGAACGCGGCGCGCGAGTCGACGTGATAGAGCGCGTCCTTGTCCCAGCCCTCCGGGTCGTGCACGTCGATGGGTTCGGGGATGACGTTGAAATCGCCGCCGAGCACGAACGCGTCCTCGGTCGCCAACAAGTCGCGCACATGACGGTAAAGCCGCTCCAGCCAGGCGAGCTTGTAGGCGAACTTGTCGGTGCGCTGGCCCGCGTCGCTGATGGGATTGCCGTTGGGAAGATAAATGGAGGCGACCCGCACGCCCGAGGTGAATCCCTCGACATAACGGGCCTGGTCGTCGCCGTCTCCGCCCGGAAGCTTGCGATGATCGATCTCGATCGCCGATTTGGAGAGGATCGCGACCCCGTTATAGGTCTTCTGCCCGACCACGGCGAGGTTGTAGCCGAGTTCCTCGAATTCGAGCGCGGGGAAGGCGTCGGCCTCGCACTTCAATTCCTGCAGCAGCAGCACGTCGGGCGCCGTGTCGCGCGTCCACGCCAGCACGTTGGGAAGGCGCGCGCGAACCGAATTAACGTTCCAGGAGGCGATCTTGACCATGCGGATCAACCGGCGCGCAAAAATCCGCGCGCGGCCTTCTTCTTAGCACACTATTGGGGAAGACGCTTAGACCGGCGAGAACGACGAGCCGCAGCCGCAGGTCGAAACCGCGTTCGGATTGCTCATCTTGAAATAGGAGCCGACCAGGTCCTCGACGAAATCGAGAGTCGCGCCCTTGACCAGGTCGAGCGACGTTTCGTCGACCACCACCTTGACGCCGCTCTGCTCGAACACGCGGTCATCCGCGCCGCGGGTCGCGTCGAGCTTGAAGCCGTATTGGAAACCGGAGCAGCCGCCGCCCGACACCGTGACCCGCAGCATCAGGTTGGCGTCGCCCTCCGCCGCGGCGATGGCGTGAATGCGCCTGGCGGCGTTTTCGCTGATGGCCAATCCGGCTTCGGGAACGGGGGTGTCGGGCATGGGCTCTTCCGGCGGAAATCCTACCACGCTTATCTATGCCGATCCGCCGGCTTGTCAATCGGCCGCGAGAGTAGTTGGATTTTTTTCAGGGTTTCTCCGGGGCCTGGGATCCGCGCGATCCCGTCTTCGCCGATACGGCCTTGACGGGAGCATAATTACGGGTATATACCTTTAAATATGAAGGATGCCCCCTGCGCCTGCTCCCGGTTTCGGCGCGCGACCCGCGCGCTGACCCGTCTTTATGACGAAGCCCTGGCCGCCGCCGGCTTGCGGGTAACTCAATTTTCCGTGCTGCGAGCGCTGGAACGGGCGGGGCGCCCGCTGTCGATTTCGGATTTGGCGGCGACCGTCGCCCTGGATCGGTCCACCGTGGGGCGCAATCTCGACGTTCTGCAGCGCCTGGGGCTGATCGGTCTCGCGCCGGACGCGGAGGACGGACGGGCTAGCGTCGTCGTTCTGACCGAAGCGGGCAGGGCCGCCATCGTCCGAGCCTTGCCCCACTGGCGCAAGGTTCAGGGCGAGGTCCGGCGTCTGTTCGGGGCGGCGCGCATGGACCGTCTCATCGGGCAAATCGACGATCTCGTACGACGGGCGTCGCCGTGATGCGCCCCAAAAATCTCGACCCTATACAGGTATATACACCAAAATAAGGAGGAGCCCATGCCTTTTGTGCGCATCGACCTGATCCGCGGCAAGACTGCCGCCTACCGCCGAACGATCGGCGAGGTCGTCTACAAAGCCATGATCGATGAGATCAACGTTCCCGCCAACGACCGGTTTCAGGTGATCAGCGAACACGACCGCGAGAATTTTATCTGCGATCCGACATACCTCGGGGTGACGCGGACCGACGATTGCGTCTTTATCCAGATCACCCTCAAAGCGGGCCGGACCATTCCCCTCAAGCAGGCGTTCTACAAGCGCATCGCCGACGGTCTGCACGAACGCCTCGGCCTCCGGCGCGAGGACGTGTTCATCAATCTGGTCGAGGTCGGAAAAGAAAACTGGTCGTTCGGCAACGGCGAGGCGCAATACGTCAAATGACGTTCGCGCCCGCTAGCGCCGGGCTTTCTTGATGGTTTTAAGGAACGCGCGCACGCCCGCTTCGGCGCATTCCCGATCCTGTTCGGGGGTGCCGGAACTGCAACCGATTCCGCCCACCACCGCGCCGCCACGCCCCGATAGGGGCGTAGTATTTATCGCGCGCGGGGATTCGCCCGCGCCCACTTCCACCGGCACGCCGCCGCCGACGGTGGTGAAGCGTCCGCCGTGGGCGCTCTGGATGCCGAAGGCGAGGTTTCCGGGCACCGCGCGCGCGTTGTAATCGTGGGTCGGCCGGCGCGAGATGGCGGCGGTGAACGCCTTGTCCTGGGCGAGCTGGACCGAAAGCACCTTCGATCCGTCCATGCGCGCGAACGCGATCAAGTTGCCCGATTCGTCGGTGACGGCGATGCACATGGGTACTTTGATGCGCCGCGCGTGCGCGGAAGCGCCCGCGATCAGGATTTCGGCGTCGGCGAGGGCAAGGCGGGGAATCGAGAGCATGAGGACCCCTCGTCACGGTTGCGGCGGAGCGCCGGTATCCGGGGTCGGGTAAGCAGTCGCCTTCGGCGGCAGGCGGTGCACGACGACGGCGAGCGCGACCAGCAGGACCGTTCCCGCCAGAACCGGAATCAGGAGAAAATCGAAATCCGGATGGGCGAACATGACGATGAGCGGATTGGCGCCCGCCGGCGGATGCATCACGCGAACGGCGGCCATGGCGATCAGGCTGGCGCCGACCGCGAGCCCATAGGCCCACCAAGCTTCCGACGGCAACACGGCGTCGGCGGCGAGCCCGACCGCGGCTGCGACCACGTGACCGCCGACGATGTTCATGGGTTGCGAGTAGGGCAGCTCCGGCATCAGGAACAGCATGACGCTGGTCGAGCCGAACGACGTGATCAGCAGCGGCAGCGCCGTCCACTCGGCGAGCCCGGCGGCCAAGGCGATGCCGATCGCCATGCCGACGCCGGCCTTGACGGTGCGCGCCGGGTCGGGCGGACCTTGGCGATGCCACCAGAATCGCGTCACGCGGACTCCTTCCGGGCGAAAAGCCCCCGACGGTCGGGGGACGGAATTGGCTCTAACACGGCCCGTTCGCCCGGCCAAGTGCGCTGTTGTCGATCCGCGCCCGCGAGAGTAGGTTCCGCCCCCAAGGCATCCTAAGGATCGACCGATGACTCTCGCCCCTTATGCCAGCCGGCCCGAACGGAGCCGGGGCCGGCTTCACCGCGAACCCGAAAGCCGCACCCGCGATTGCTTCCAGCGCGACCGCGACCGCATCGTCCATTCGGGCGCGTTCCGCCGCCTGCAATACAAGACCCAGGTCTTCGTCAATCACGAGGGCGATTTCTTCCGCACGCGGCTCACCCACAGCCTGGAGGTGGCGCAGATCGCGCGCTCGCTCGCGCGCAGCCTCGTCCTCAACGAGGACCTGACCGAGGCGCTCGCGCTCGCCCACGATCTCGGCCACCCGCCCTTCGGCCACGCGGGCGAGGACGCGCTCCGCGACGCCATGAAGCCCTTCGGCGGCTTCGACCACAACGCCCAGTCGCTGCGGGTGGTGACGCGGTTGGAGGAACGCTATCCGGGCTTCGACGGACTCAACCTGACCTGGGAAACCCTCGAGGGCGTGGTCAAGCACAACGGTCCGCTTTTAGGGCGCCGCGCGAAAAAGAAACCGCTGCCGCGCGCCATCACCGAATACGTCAAGCGCCACGACCTCGAACTCGACACCTTCGCCGGGCCCGAGGCGCAGATCGCCGCCATCGCCGACGACATCGCCTACAACAATCACGACATCGAGGACGGGTTGCGCGCCGGCCTGTTCGCCGTCGAGGATTTGCGCGCGGTGCCGCTGATCGGGCCGATCTTCGCGCGCGTCCGCAAGAAGCATCCGCGCCTCGCCGACAATTCTTGGCGCGCGCGCCTGATCCACGAGGCGGTGCGCGAGCTGATCGGCGCCATGGTCGCCGACCTGCTCGCCGAAACCCGCCGTTGCCTGGCCAAGGCCGCGCCCCGCTCGGTCGAGGACGTCCGCCGACTTTCCGCGCCCATCGCCGCGTTTTCGCCGCCGATGAAGGCCCGCCTGAAAGACCTGAAGGAATTTCTGTTCGCGAACATGTACCGCCACTACAAGCTCAACCGCATGACCAGCAAGGCCCGCCGCGTGGTGCGCGACCTGTTCGACCTGTTCCTCGCCGAACCCGAATGCCTGCCGACCGATTGGCGCCGCCGCGCCGGGCCCGTCGGCAGCCGCGCCACCGCCGAGCTGGTCGCCGATTACATCGCCGGCATGACCGACCGCTACGCCCTCGACGAGCACCGCCGGCTGTTCGACGTGGAAGCGCGCTCGTCATGAATCTCTTCCGCCATTTCGAAGGCGAGATCGCCGACGTTCTCGCCCGCCTGGTCGCCGACGGCCGCCTGCCCGAGGCGGCGCGCGAACGCCGCGTCGCGGTCGAGCCGCCGCGCGAGACCGCGCACGGCGACGTCGCCACCAACGCGGCGCTGCTGCTGGCCAAGGATGCCGGCCTCAAGCCGCGCGCCATCGCCGACATGTTGGCCGACGGCCTGCGCGGTCGCGCGGGCGTCGCCGCGGTCGAAATCGCCGGGCCCGGCTTCGTCAATCTGCGCTTGACCGACGATTTCTGGCGCGCGCGGCTCGGCGAAATCCTGCGCGCCGGGCGATCGTACGGCGATTCCTTCGCCGGCGGCGGCGAGCCGGTGCTGGTCGAATTCGTCTCCGCCAACCCGACCGGGCCGATGCACGTCGGCCACGGGCGCGGCGCGGTGGTCGGCGACGCGCTCGCGCGCCTGCTGGCCAAGGCGGGCTACAAGGTGACGCGCGAATACTGGATCAACGACGCCGGCGCCCAGGTCGAGGCGTTGGCCCGCTCGCTGTACTGGCGTTACCAAGAAGCATTGGGCGTGCCGTTGGGGTCGATGCCGGAAGGGCTCTACCCCGGCGACTATTTGATCGAACCCGCGCGCGCCTTGGCCGAACGGGACGGCCGGCGGTGGCTGGGCGTGCCCGAATCCGAATGGCTGGAACCCTGCCGCGCGTTTGCGGTGGCGGCGATGATGGACCTGATCCGCGCCGATCTCGCCCTGCTCGGCGTCGCCTTCGACGTGTTCCGCTCGGAGCGCGAGTTGATCGGCCAAGGCGGCGTCGACGAGGCGCTCCGCTTTCTCGACCAGCGCGGCCTGATCTATACCGGCGTCCTGAAACCGCCCAAGGGCAAGCTGCCGGAGGACTGGGAGCCCCGGCCGCAGACGCTCTTCCGCTCCACGCAATTCGGCGACGACGTCGATCGCCCGCTTAGGAAGTCCGACGGCTCGTGGACCTACTTCGCGACCGACGTCGCCTATCACCTCGACAAGCACCGGCGCGGCTTCCGCACCATGATCGACGTGTGGGGCGCGGACCACGGCGGCTACGTCAAGCGCGTGCAGGCCTCGGTCAAGGCGCTGACCGGGGGCGAGGGCGCGCTCGACGTCAAGCTCTGCCAGATGGTCAATCTGATGGACGCGGGCGAGCCGATAAAGATGTCGAAGCGCGCCGGTACCTTCGTCACGCTGCGCGAGGTGGTGGAGCGCGCCGGCAAGGACGTGTTCCGCTTCATTATGTTGACGCGCAAGAACGACGCCCATCTCGATTTCGACTTCGCCCGCGTGCTGGAACAGACCAAGGACAATCCGGTGTTCTACGTCCAGTACGCCCACGCCCGCGTCCGTTCGGTGCTGCGCCATGCCGCCGAGGCGTTGGGGGCCGACGCGGTTGCGCCCGCGGGCGAAGCCCGCGATTCATCGACACCGGCGCTTCTTGCGCCGGAATCGCTGGCGCGCGCCGATTTCGCGCGCCTCGCCGATTCGGGCGAAATCGCGCTGATGCGGCGCATGGCCGGTTGGCCGCGCGCGGTCGAAAGCGCGGCCGAGGCGCACGAGCCGCATCGCATCGCCTATTTCCTTTACGATTTGGCGGCCGAGTTCCACAACCTGTGGAACCGGGGCAAGGACGACGCCTCGCTGCGCTTCATCAGGCCGGACGCGCCGGAGCAGACGCTGGCGCGGCTCGCGCTGGTGCAGGCGGTAGGCTTCGTCGTCGCCTCGGGCCTCGACGTGCTCGGCGTCGCGCCGGTGGAGGAAATGCGTTGATGAGGGCGGAGCGCCCCGCGGACTACGACGATCGGATGGACGAAAGAGAGCCGCGCCGCCCCCGGCGGTGGGGCCGGTTGCTGCTGCTGTTCGTTCTCGCCGTGGTTCTGGTCGCCGGCGGCGCCTGGGGCTGGCTGCTGCACGGCAAGCGGGTAACCGCGATGTTCGCCAAGAGCAGCAACGACGGCGTGCCGATCGTGCGCGCCGACACCACGCCGTTCAAATCGCGGCCGCGCGATCCCGGCGGCATGGAGGTGCCGAATCGCGACAAGCTGGTCTACGAGCGCCTGCAGGGGAAGGAAGGCGAAACGCGCGTCGAGCGCCTGTTGCCGCCGGCGGAAAAGCCGATCGCGCCGCCCAGGGACGCGGGGCCGGCGCCGCAGGTGACGGAACGCCTGCCGCGCGTGCCGACCGAAGCCCAGGTCCAGGCCGCCCGCCCGCCGGTGCCGCCGTCGATCGCGTCCGCGCCACCGCGCCCCCCGGCGCAGGCGCAGGCATTACGCAGGCCGGAGCCGCCCCCGAGCGCGCGCGAGCCGGAGCCTGAAGACTCGCCACCGACCGCCGAGGAAACCGCACCGCAAGCCCCCACGGAAACCGCCGCTCCCGCACCCGCGCTTCCCACCACACCGTCGCCTGCGGCCGCTCCCGCCGCGCCGCCGCCGTCCCGTGTTGCCGCCAACATACCGCCCGCGTCCGGTTATCTCATTCAGATCGCGGCGGTGCGCGAGGAAGACCGCGCTGCCGCCGAGTGGGCGCGGCTCCAGCGCCAGCACCCGGACGCGCTGCAGGGCCTCAAGCTGTTCGTGATCAAGGCCGACCTCGGCGACAAGGGCGTGTTCTGGCGGTTGCGCGCGGGGCCGTTCGCCGACGAAACCCAGGCCAAGAACCGCTGCGCCGATCTCGCCAAGCGCAAGGTCGGCTGCCTGGTGGTCAAGGCGGAAGGGTAGGATTCGCTTATGGCGAAGACGCGGAAATCACCCCCACCCCATCCCTCCCCCATAAAGGGGGAGGGAGATTTATTTGTGTCCCCTCCCCCCTTGCGGGGGAGGGTCAGGGTGGGGGGTGTGTTCAACAGGCGCGCGGGCGGGTATTAACGTGGCCGCCGCCCGCGCCGTCATCTTCGGATGTTCCGGCCTCGGCGTGACGCCGGACGAAAAAAAATTTTTCCGCGACGCCGATCCGCTCGGCTTTATCCTGTTCGCGCGCAACATCGCCGATCCCGCCCAGGTGCGCGCGCTGGTGGCGGCGTTGCGCGAGTGCCTCGGCCGCGCCGACGCGCCGGTGCTGATCGACCAGGAAGGCGGCCGGGTGCAACGGCTGGCCGCGCCCCATTGGCGCGCAGCGCCGCCCGCCGCCCGGTTCGGCGCGCTCCACGCGCGCGACGCGGTCAAGGGGCTCGAAGCGGTGCGTTTGAATCACCGCCTGATCGCGGACGACCTCGCCGCGCTCGGCATCACGGTCGATTGCGCGCCGGTGCTCGACGTGCCGGTGGAAGGCGCCCACGACGTGATCGGCGACCGCGCGTTCGCGCGCGATCCGCAGGCGGTCGCCGCGCTCGGGCGCGCGGCGATGGAAGGATTGCTCGCGGGCGGCGTGATCCCGGTGGTCAAGCACATCCCCGGCCACGGCCGCGCCTTCGCCGACAGCCACAAGGAACTGCCGAAAGTGGACGCCTCGATAGCCGAGCTGGAGGCGAACGATTTCGTTCCCTTCGCGGCGCTCAAGGACGCGCCGTGGGCGATGACCGCGCACGTGCTGTATGCCGGGCTCGATCCCGCGCGCCCGGCGACCCAGTCGCCCGCCGTGGTCGAACGGACGATCCGCCAACGGATCGGTTTCCGCGGCGTGCTGGTGTCCGACGACCTCGGCATGAGCGCGCTGCAGGGCGATTTCGGAACCCGCGCCGCGGCGTGCCTGGCGGCGGGCTGCGACGTGGTCCTTCATTGCTCGGGCGATCTGGCGGAGATGAAGGTGGTCGTGGGCGGCGTCGGCCCGCTCAACAACGCGGCGCAAGATCGCCTTGCGCGCGCCGAAGCGTTGCGCCGCAAGAGCCTCGCGCCCTTCGACGCGGCCGAGGGGCGCGCGCGTCTCGGCGCGTTGATGGCTTAGCGCCCGCCCGAAACCGGCAGGATCGCGCCGGTGACGTAGGACGCCGCGGGCGACAGCAGCCACAACACGGCCTCGGCCACTTCCTCGGGCGTGCCCGCGCGTTTCATCGGAATGGCGGGCGCCATCCGTTCGAGCCGGTCGGGCGCGCCGGAAGCGGCGTGCAGTCCGGTCGCGATCAAGCCCGGCGCCACCGCGTTGACCCGGATGCCGTCGGCCGCGACCTCGCGCGCGAGGCCGACGGTCAGGGTATCGAGCGCGCCCTTGGAGGCGGCGTAGTGAATCCATTCGCCCGCGCTGCCCAATTCCGCCGCGCGCGAGGAGACATTGACGATGGCACCGCCCGCGCCGCCCCGGCGGGTGGAGAGGCGCCGCACCGCTTCGCGCGCGCAGAGAAACGCGCCGAGGGCATTGACCTCGAACACCGCCCGGATTTTCGCGACCGGCGCGGCCTCCAGCCGGCCGAGGGTGCCCGCGATCCCGGCATTGTTGACGAGCGCCGCGAGCGGACCCAGGCGCTGGGCCTCGTCGAACAGGCGGGCGACGTCCGCCTCGACCGTCACATTGGCGCAGACCGCGCGTGCCCGGCCGCCGGCGCGGGCGATATCGGCAACGACCGCCTCGGCGCCCGCCGCGTCC
>Ga0194132_10004792_pt1 | contig 22706 bp, 45 predicted proteins | sample TA2KigOf80mmetaG_FD_148612 | JGI IMG/M metagenome (GOLD analysis project Ga0194132, IMG submission 148612) | Freshwater microbial communities from Lake Tanganyika, Tanzania - TA2015054 Kigoma Offshore 80m | ecosystem: Environmental > Aquatic > Freshwater > Lake | place: Tanzania: Lake... | reverse complement strand
AACAGCCAGTTACAAAAAACTAGTGCCAAGGCAGCAGTTTTTTCAGTAGATGAAGACCATAATGATGCTTGGGCACAAATCGCTGCTCAAGCAGGTCTTAAGTTCATATCACATAATTAAACAGCAATGATAAGGATTAGCAGGGTGTAGCAGAGGTAGCTAGTCAGCCCCATAAGCTGAAGGTCGATGGTTCGAATCCATCCCCTGCTTCTAAAATTGGAAGGTCAAACCCATTGGTGAGGGTACCTGTCTTGAAAACAGTTGAGCGTTAGTAGCGCCTTGAGGGTTCGACTCCCTTGCCTTCCGCCAAAATTTCAATTCCGGAAATGTTAACTGGCAAGATGTTATTTAATTAATGTGCGTCTAAAGTGTTGCTTGGCTTCTTCTAAGTTGTCATTGTTTACTTCGGCAATTAGTCCCACTTGGTGCTTGTCTTGGCTCCAGGCCAGTTCCCATATTTGATTATTTAATGTCCAGTTTTGGTTGTTGTATCTTGTGTCTCTGTACTTGTATACTTCCACTGGTGTCAGGTTATTTTCAGTCTTGCCGGCAACTGTAATAAACACAGCACCCATTTGCCACTCGATCATAGTTCCAGGATACACAGCCAACCATGCTGCGCTGTATGGATTAGATTTATCTTCTTCTAACAGGGTTGCTTCAAACTCTTTATGACAATCAGTATTTCTAGGCACAAGTTGTAAGCTACCCCAATCATAAAATGTCCATTCGACTTCGGTGACATTGGTTAAACCTATTTGATCGTATACACCGCAATGAACAAGAGGTATATGTTCTACATCTAAAAATATATCCATAATAGTAATTGCATTGCCTGATACAATATCGGTTCTATGCTCGACTAATTCTAGACTAGAAAAGTCTGCAAACATAACGCAATCTACAGGAATAGAAAACAGTAAATGGTTCCATTCATATAATGGTTTAAATTTTAATGGGTTATTATTTTTGCAAGCAGTTTTTCCACGGGTCAATGGATTACCGGCAATATCAAAACTCCATCCATGATAAGGACAAACGCGACTACCTTTACCTTTTTTAGTTGATATTAAACTTTTTTGATGCGGGCAAACGTTGCTTATCGCATAGTACGCATTATTGACACAGGCAACGATTTGCCTCTTATCACCAATTGGCATGTATTCATTGTTTTTAAGGTCGTTTGAATGTATATAGAACATATTTATTGTTATAATTTAATGCAGGGTGTTAAACCTGGCTATTAACATTTCACGCATCATTTCCAATGCCTCATCATTCTCAATAATTATTTTCTCGTCCAGATCATCCTCATCTATCCAAATGTGCTCTGGAATGTGCAAAAACAAATATATGTCTCTCCAAGTTACAGCGACTTTTTGAGAATAGTATAATTCTATAACTTTGAACATGGCTATAGAAATAGCTTTTTCGGCGGTTTTTAAATCTTCTTTCATTGATGTATTTATTAAACAGATCGGCCTCTAGGGGGTACCAGTTTTATTTCGGATTCCCATTGGGATGCCAGTTAATAAGTAACAACGTCATGCCAGATAGCAACAAATTAAAAAAATATGTATGCACCTATCCATTTACATACCTGGATGTTCAGCCCACTAGTCAGTGGGTGTGTTGTCCAAGTTGGGCGCCTACTAATCTAAGGGCATCATACAAACCTATAAATTTTACAGAAAATTTGTTAACCAATTGGAAAAGCCCTATAGCGCAAGATATTCGTAGGTCCATGATTGATGGATCATACGATCACTGTAACCATAAAATTTGTCCCAGCATAAATCAACTGACCGGATCCGACAAGATACCACATAATTTTATTACAAAAGAAGAATTTCAGAATCGTTACGAAATACGGTCGGTTGATGACCTAGATAAATTTCAGAATAAGCCCAAGGAAATACTGTTTGGCTTTGACCGCAGTTGCAATCTTAGATGTCCCAGTTGTAGACCCGGCCTAGTACCCAATGATGATACGGACAGCGAACAGTATAAAATTAAGTTGTTCATTCTCAATCAGATTGAAACACATTTTGCAGAATCAGCTACCAAATTGTCTATCACTGGCAGCGGTGATCCATTCTACAGTAAAATTTACAGAGATTACCTGATAAACTTTGACAGCAGCAAGTATCCTAATCTAGAAGAGATACAAATAATCACCAATGGAATATTGCTAAATCAAAAGATGTTTGAATCGCTGAAGGCCAGACCTTATATCAAAACCATAGAAATCAGCGTAGATGCAGGAACACAACACACCTATGAAAATGTAACTCGACTCGGCGGGGACTGGAAAAGATTGTTGAAAAACATACAATATCTAAGCACACAGGCCTCAATTAAAAAAATGATATTTTCAATGGTTGTGAGTCAGCACAACTACACAGAAATGCTGCCGTTCTACAAAATTATCGCCAACATATTTAAAAACAGCAAAATCCAATTTCGTATAAATTTTAGACAACATGTTTTTTGGAAAGCCGGCGCACTTTCTATTCAAGAGGTCAAAAACATCAGCATATTTGATCGTTCACATCCTGACCTTCTCAAATTCATCGACCAACTTATGTTGGTCAAAGATCTGCCCAATGTCGGGCACAATTTTCATTACCTATTCAATGGCAAACATACAATTTCCAGAGACACTCTCGGCGATGCAAGTTCTATTGAAGTTCAATAATTTTAAAAATAGCTATTGACCAATACCCCCGTTAGCTCATGGAGAGCAGGCTGGCTTATAACCAGTTAATCTAGATAAGATCCAGGTGTGGTTCGATTCCACAACGGGGGACCAACCTTAAAATGCTATCATTATCGCATCAATGAACCATACAACCCATATAATTACAGCTAATATAAGAATATTTCCCAATATGAATGAGATAATGATATCATACGAATCTTGCTTGTTTTTTTTACGCCAGTCTAGTTCATTATTGTACCATTTCATTTTCGTTTTCCTAGCAAACCAAAATGACTACGAATTATAGGAGCGGCAGGTAAACCCACTTCAGTTGCTGTTTCTGCAATATCGGCACATTCTTCTGCCAATAATTCTCCAAAAAATTCGATATCATCTGTTAACTCAACACCTGCTTTATCAGCAAGGTTCTTTAATCTGGCGTTTTTGTTGCTGAACATAGTTGTAATATTATTTAACAACCTTGCTCGTCTGTGCCAAGATCATAATAGTCGTTTTTCACTCGAACCGCATCCTGTTTTTCGTCTAGTGGACAGTCGGTTTCAGACACCTTATTCTTTTTAAAAATTGCATCCCAGTTCTTGGCAAAGGTTTCTTGATCAACGCTGAAGGGACGAGGTCTGCTGCCTTTACCGCTACTTGTCATGTAAACTTTGCAGCCTTTATCATGTCTAAGGTAACCGGTTCAGCATCAATGATTTGTTCAGGCTTAACCCAACCAGGGTTTTTCTTAAACCACTTGCCCTCATTACCGGATTGTGATATGGGATCTGAATGATCAATTTCCCACTCGTTAGGATCATCCTCGAATGTAACGATAGATACCTTACCACTGCCAAGTACTGGCTCTTTGAACAACTCCCATTCCCAGTTTACTGACCAGCGTATCGCATCTTTCTTGGATGACATGGCATAAATCTCACCTATTTCCCCGTAGCGTTCGCCGCTGCCCTTTGCAAAGTTAGTTGGATTCATACTAGTGATACCTAGTTTCTTGATGCGTGGTACCTTTTTTGTAAGAGTAACGTGGTACATCATACTGGTAGATTCCACAATAATTTCTTTTGTTTTCATGTTAGATCCTATGTGTTCCATTCATTATTTTGATCACTTTAAATTTGCCGCCCAAACTTTTCACCAACTTCTATTAATATACTGTATGGAGATTTGCTAGACTTTACTTTAGGTAGGTAGTAGTTAAGAATCTTTTCTGTTCTTATTAACATATCATTGTACAGATCTTGTTTCAACATTAAGTCTGCTACAACTTCTTCAATAGTGGTAGTGTCATTTACTCGACTTTCTAACAACGGCCCTGCAACGCCAGTTGTATTATATTCTTCTAGTTCTCGTTGATACAGAGCCTGGAGCTCAGTACCTCCTACCATAGGGTTTATAGATTTGTTAATACGCATCACATTAACCATACCTTGTAGTCGTTCAATGCAGTCTAACATCGTATTAAGCCGCTGTATCTTAGGAATATCTATAGGAGTATTCCCAATTGTAAAACTACCCGTTTGAAAAACATACTCGAGTTTACTCCATGCTTTTTCTGCAACTATTTCTTTAGGCATTCTTTCTGTATCGTGGTAAACAAAATATGTCTCATCTAGATTAGCAGGTGTAGTCCTGGTATTATAATTAACACGAACAATTTGGTTTGATTTTCTATCTAGGTAAACTAGTACTATGCTCATAATATACTTTTAAATGCCTCTTCTTTAGTTAGGAAATTCCAATTTTCGTCTATGGCCCAATTAAAACCATAACCTACAAAAAGGTGAATGGCACTTACTTCTTTCGGCTTATTTATGAAGTCGGTATCTCCGGACCAGTCAATCGAGAACTGTTTACTTACAGCCTTGTAACTTTTTAAAGTATTTCCAATTTTTAGATCTTGGTTATGTACACTCCATACTTCAAAGTCTAAGGAGTCGTAGAAGTGTATCATCTTTGTATAACTCTGCTTTGGGTTCTTCCAAACATTGCAGCCTAGAAATCTTAGTTTTACATTTTGCCACTTTTGAGAAAAGTTGTACCACCAGGCAAAATCGTGCGTAGACTTTATCTGAAAAGGCGCTTCGTCTATGATAGGACGGAGTCGTTCATTTACATATTTGGCGCCGCCGGTACCTAGATGTTCAAAATACTTAGGGATATGATTTTCCCAGTTGTCTTGTAAAGCAGTCTCTCCTGACATACCCACGCAACCTCCAATCATATCATGACCAAACAATTGGTCGCCAAGCTCACCAGTTACCAACCACCCCTGTTCTAGGTACGGCTCTAGATACATAGTGATAGCTTTAGTCTTCACCTTGTTTCTTATAATAAGTTTAAAGTAGTTAGGGTTTTCTTTTATACTGCGATCGTCACATAGCACAGTAACTCTGTCAAGGTCTTCTTTACTAAAGGTTCTGAATATAGCTGTCATTGCCGCGGTGCTATCTATGCCGCCGCTCCACATTACAAATATAGGACCTTCCAAAGATCGCAATTCCTCTGCTCGTTCTAAACATACTTGCTCAAATGTTTTTCTGTGATTTGGTAAAGTCAAAACTTCCTTTATTGGCCTGCATACCAGTGCATGATCAAATGTGTCAGGTTTATAATCTAACCTAGATACCGCTTGGTAAAAAGGCCAAACTTTAAAATGCTTTTCTGGTAATTCAAACTTGTTTACCAACGGAGATAAGAACTGTAGTAACTTCGGCATAGGAAGATATTTATGACAGTGAACTAGGCTCTGATCAGACTTGTATCAAAATACCCGGTACAATTACTGTACCTATTATAAAAATACCTTTTTAGTTTATAAGATAGTTGCCCTGTGAAGTGTAATGAATTTGCACACAACGCTTCGAACGTTGAAGAGAGGTTTGATTCCTACACGGGGTGCCAGTATATTTTCAACAAATAAAAAACATTGACTTAGAGCGATAATTAAACTATAATAAATTCATTGGTGAGGTGCCTGAGAGGCCGAAAGGAGCAGGTTGCTAACCTGTCGTACGCCCATTGGCGTACCGTGGGTTCGAATCCCACCCTCACCGCCAGGATAGCCCCGGTGGTGTAATGGTAGCCACGCAAGCCTTAGGAGCTTGTGCCGCAAGGCGTGGGAGTTCGAGTCTCCCCTGGGGCACCACTGTAATCTGCCCGTAGCTCAGTGGAAATTAGAGCGATTGGTTTCTACCCAATAGGTCGGGGGTTCGAATCCCTCCGGGCAGGCCAATTGGACCATGGTCTTGACAGACTTGTTAAATAATTATATACTAGTATATCAAATAAGCTGGTTTGATATATGCAGAACCAAACAATTTTATTAAATTATCTTAAAATTTGTTTATTAATACCAGTAGCATTTTCAAGCAATATTATACTGGCTCAAACACAAACTAGTAAAAAAAACAAAACACTCATGTCGGAACCGGCTCGTGCGGTGTTTCTTTTTGACCACAAAAATAATACCATTCGTCAAAACATCAATGCATATCAAGCCATGCCCATTGCCAGTATTACCAAGCTGATGACTGTGTATGTAGTATTAGAAAGCGGCGTTCCACTCAACGATATGTTACCAGTAATACCACAAAAATCAGAAACTAGTAATACTTTAAAAAATAAAACCACAGTTTCCAGACTGGAATTGATTCGATTGGCCCTTATTGCCAGTGACAATCTTGCTGCTAAACTGTTGGCAATCCATCATCCAGATGGTTATAGCGCATTTGTTAAGAAGATGAACCATACTGCTATCAAGTTAGGTATGATGAATACTAATTTTGTTGAAACAACTGGACTGTTACCAAACACTAGTACAGCATGGGATTTGCATTTACTAAACAAGGCTGTGTCCGAACACAGTATTTTTAGAGAATCGGCCATGAGCAAAACTGGTGGATTAGATGCTCTTAATAAGAAGGGTATATGGCAGCGAGCAATAATTCGCAATACCAATATCTTTGCTGGTGACTATGATATCAAGGTTGGAAAAACTGGGTTTACTAATCTTGCTGGATGGTGTATTTCAATGTTAATAAGATATCAAGATTACGAATTTGATTTAATTGTGCTTGGCAGCCCAGATAAAAAGACACGCAAAGATCTAGTATCAATGTATCTTAGAGAATACATGAATTTTATAACCAGTGCGGCAGTGATTAAAAAGATTGATCTCATTGACAACGAGGAGCATGTTTTCTAAAGTCCTCAATGATGGACCAGGGTTCTAGAAATCGTAGACTCATTATGATTCGAGGTGCAGATCCGCTCCAATTGAACGAGTGCAATATGTCAGTTCTCACAAAGCTGGCCCATTGATTAATTTTGGTTAATTGGTTATTTCTAAACAACGGTTCGCCTAGCAGGCTCCACCTCTCTGCAACGGTTCTACCTCGAGCCTGTAATCTTTTACGAAGCTCACCTCGTGGATTTATAAACTCTTCAACGATCAATGCAGGATGTTCAGATCCTGTGATGTTCCACCAGGTCATTTCTTCATTGTCATCGCCGTCGATTAATATGTTGAATCTAATTGGAACTATGCCATCAACATCGTGATAGGTGTCTATATGTGGATTGCCTCGACTATTGGTTTTGGGTACTGGTAATTGTTTGTATAAAAACCATTGAATGGCCGCTGGTTGCATTTTTGATACAGGGGTGTCTTTGAGGCAATCTAGAATCTCTTGGTACGCATTCGATTGCCCCCAATTAACCTCATCTACTGTATCTGTTACCAGTGCTGCTGATATCGGAGCATTTTTTTGAAAGTGTTCAAAGGTGGGTTTAATCTTTTGCCTAATCCATTCTAGGTTATTTTGATGGATACTGAACGGAATGGTAAGATAAGGCAACATGAATTACTTAGTAGTTGCTAGACCTATTTATCTCAGAAAACCAAATCCTTGTGCGTATTCGATACGATTTAATCAAGATTTTAAAACTTGACAAACACGCTAAATAGTTATATACTGTTATTTTACAATAAGGACGCTCTTATGATAGTACATATCGATGTTGGTGTAAAAAAAGAAAACGGAAAATGGGTGGGTCGTTGGAAATCAATGAATTGCACTATTGGCAGTTCCTCCAATCGCACGGATCCCCGCAAAATTTTGGCCAATCGTAGAGAAGAACTAGAACGTAAACTTGATAAAGCTCTGCGTTTAGCGTTCCCAAAAGCCAGCTATATTATTCAACACAGAGATAACATGAAGGAGTGGTCACATGCGTAATTTAGGAGCAGAGAAGAAGTTTGCAAATTTCTTGTTTATGTTCGGTGGGGCCTTGTTTTTGTTTGGTTTGATAGTTTTGGGCATTGGAACCGAAATGTTGGTGTTAAGATTGTTTTCGACAGATTCTGCCTTGTTTTGGATCTGGCAAGGTGTCTGGGCAGTTGTCACAGCAATAATAATTAGCATGGTTGCTAAAACGATCAATTCCAATATCGTGATAGGGAATAGTGATAGTATACAATAATTTTCTAGTAAATTTGGACCAAAATTTGAACTCAGCTAGAAGAACACGGTATTTTAGTAAATAGCAAAACATGTCAATACCAACTGGTAATGGTGTGCCCATTGGTCCATGGCACACCAACGTTAAAACAAATCATTGGCTTCACTTGACCACATTTGCTTTAGATCTTGACATGTCAGGCAATGAATATGTACTATTGTTAAAACACATACGAGAAACTATAGAAGCAGTAGCCACTGAATTACATAAACACAATATTGAAATTGTAAATGCACATTGCGCCGAAACATATGATTGGCCAAGCATGCGGCGCAACGAGCGTGTGTACAAGGTGTCCATTGGGTTTGGCAATCATGAAGATTTAGTAATAGCAAAATTGGCACTAAAATGCAGCGAGTACGATTAAAGAACATAGCCTTAGGTGACGCTGGGTTCGCTACTTGTTACGCATGGTCAAAGCATGGTAAACCGCGAAGATTTAGTAATAACAAAATTGGGACTAAAATGCAACGAGTACGATTAAAGAACATAGCCTTAGGTGACCCTTCCGATGTGGAAATTTATGCAATGGCTGCAATTGAGAACTGGTTACAAACTGAAAATGGAAAACGCATAGTGGAGCAGTATGGTATCACAGCAGATAAAATCTATTGGACCAATGGTCCAGTACAACCACACAGCATTACTATGGACATTTGGGCCGAAGTTGACAAGGAAACGGAAATTTTATTGAATTTATCCGGATTATTGCAAGTTAAGTAAACGAACTTTTGGGTTGTGCGTTAAATAGTTGTAAGGAATAATTTATTCCTTAAAAGTTTCAAAACCTATAGGAGATATTATTTTATGAAACTCGTTGCCACACTGATCGCTAGCCTGTTTGCCGTTGGTACAGCATTTGCTCAGGCACCTGCTGCCCCTGCTGCACCTGCTGCCCCTGCTAAAGCCGAAGCTAAGAAAGACGTTAAGAAAGATGTTAAGAAAGACGCCAAAAAAAGTAAAAAGGAAAGCAAGCCGGCTGCAAAAAAAGGCGCAAAAGCAGCTGATAAGAAAGCCGACGCTCCTAAGAAGTAATCCATTAAACCTGTCGTTAACGAGATTAGGAAAGTCAGATCTCTTAGATATTTGGTTCGACGATGAAGATATTATCGTTCGTTCGCGAGGAGGAGTACAAGTTGTTACACTCGACGCTGATGGCGAGCCTGATCTTAGCGATGAAATTAAATGGAAACTGTTCTTAATTCGAACAGCGGCTATGGTTCTGTATCGTGAAAAATGGGGCTAAATTGGCCCCATTTTTCTGAAGTTTTCAGCTAAATACTATCAAGGAGGTAGTTAATATGCTTAATACACTATTTTGGTTTGCAGTAGGTGCATTTGTAGGTTGGAATTTCCCTCAACCACAATTTGCAAAAAACATGCAGGCTCGTTTAATGAAGTTTTTTGGTAGTAAAAGCTAACATTAATGCCTTATAGCGATAAAGTTATATCACACTACGAAAACCCACGAAATGTGGGTTCTCTAGACAAAAGCGACCCCACGGTGGGCACCGGCATGGTAGGGGCCCCGGCCTGCGGGGATGTTATGAAGCTGCAAATTAAGGTCAACGAAGATGGTGTCATCACTGATGCCCGCTTCAAAACGTATGGGTGCGGCTCTGCCATCGCCTCTAGCAGCCTAGTTACAGAATGGCTCAAAGGTAAAACGCTGGACCAGGCCGAGCAGATCCGCAATACTCAAATTGCCGAAGAGCTGACGCTGCCCCCGGTGAAGATCCATTGTTCAATTTTGGCCGAGGATTCTATCCGTGCTGCCATAAACGATTATAAAAAGAAACATAACTTAACATCAAACGCATGATTTCTCTTACCAATGAGGCCCAAAAAAAAGTAAAGACCATGCTGGACCAAAGAGGCAAGGGGTTCGGAGTTCGTATTGGTGTTAAAAATACAGGTTGCTCTGGGCTTACTTATGTGCTAGAATATGTTGACAAGGTGGAAGAACATGATCGCATATTTGAGTTTGAAGGAGTCAAAGTAGTGGTTGATCCAAAAAGCATTGTATATCTAAATGGCATCCAACTTGACTATGTACGCAAGGGAATCAATACCGGGTTTGAATTTATGAACCCAAATGAAAAAGATCGCTGCGGATGTGGGAGCAGCTTTAGAGTATAAAGGGCCTATTGTGAAAAAATTTATTTTAGCAACTATTATTGGTATGACAATGATTGGTTCTGCTGCGGCGCACCAGCCAGCTAGCAATAGTCATCGTCATAACCATCATGGCCATCGTTATCATCATCACCATGGTTATTATTGGGTACCACCAGTTATCGTTGGTGGACTCATTGGATATGGATATGGTGCTACTCGCTACTACAATCCTCCACCAGTTTATTACTATTATGACAGACAACCTGCGACAATGCATTACACGCCCGCGGTTATCAACCGGTGTACTCAATACGTCTATCAAGATTCTTACGGTAATACAATCAGAGAAGAAACTCGTTGCGAATAAAATTGAACTCTGCTACAGTTATTGATATGCAGATCAATGAAATTACAGAAATTGACAAAATTCTAAACTATCTAGACGAAGCCGACTATAATAACTTCTGTCATGCATGGTATCAAGGTCTAGATCCATACAAAGAAAATCCTGAAGCATTACTACTCATGGCAAATGCAGTGCTCGCATACTTTGAAGTGCCTCTGTATGCCACTGGTGTAAGTTGGGATGGTTCAAACAACTGTTTTGTTTGGAAGTTTGGTAAAAACACCAGTCCTGATTATCCATAATTAGAAACAACAGCAAAGGAAAATCTATGAGTCTAGTTCCAATGGTTATCGAAAAGACCAGCACCGGTGAGCGAGCATTTGATATCTACAGTCGTTTGCTCAAAGAGCGCATTGTCATGCTAGAAGGCGAAGTGCATGACCAAATGGCCAATCTGATTGTGGCGCAACTTTTATATCTCGAAGCCGAAAATTCAACACAATCCATTACACTTTTTATCAACAGTCCAGGCGGTTCAATTACTGCTGGTATGGCCATCTATGACACCATGCAGTTTGTAAAATGTCCAGTGGCCACTTATGTCATGGGTCAAGCCTGCTCCATGGGCAGTCTACTAGCACAGGCAGGCGCCGCAGGTCAGCGTTTTATTCTACCCAATGCACGGCATATGATTCACCAACCCAGCGGTGGGGCTCGCGGTCAAGCCACTGACATGGAAATACAGGTGCGTGAAATCCTTGAGATGAAACGTAACCTTACTAACATCTATGTCAAGCATAACAGTCGTGGCAAGACCTATGATGATTTTGCTCGGGACATGGAGCGTGACACTTTCATGAGTTCTCAGCAAGCAATGGATTATGGTTTGGCTGATGTCATAGTTCTCAAGCGAACATAAGGCTGATTAGATTTCTTATACTTTATATTCTTTGGCTTATGAGTATAATGTATCTTTTCTAACGTTTTACATAAGGCTGTTGTTGTTTTGCGTAAGTGGTATTACTGGATAAGGCTTTGGAACATTTTTTGCGTTTACCGGAAATTTTGTTACGTATACGTCAGTTGGACATGTGCATCTTTCCATAACACATATTTCACCGCTGGTTGGTAACGGATGATTGTAGTGATTGTCAATATGAAACAGATCAGTATTTGGTTGTCTACAATTACCCTTTTTTACTTGGCCATTCCAATTAATGAATAAACTTTCTAAGCCAATACTACAAGCCCAACCTTTAAAGAAACTCTTATCTGCTGAAATTAAACGGTTGGCATCTCCGTATTGGTCAAATGAACCGTCGTCGTAGTAAAAAGCAGAACCCCAGTACATTTTCTTAATCTTTTTCTCAGAATGTGCGGCAGGGCGATTGGGGGTAGCAGCTAGCCAGGCCAATTGTTCAGCGGTGTAATTTGCGCCTATAGTGCTGACGTCGCCGACGGCGCCCCAGCTGTACCCGATGGCGGCTATCTCTGTCAATATTCTAGCGGCACTGACATTGAGATATGGCAATTTTATGCATTGGTTATAAACTTCCATGGCCTTATCCCAGTGCCTTGAATCAAACATGACTTTTACCCCATTCCAGGTATGTTTGCTGATTACTTCTACCTTTTCAAAAAAGTCTTCGATGCCGTAAGCAGGATGATAGCTAAAGGAAACGCTATTTACTTTAGGGGCAATGTTTTTCCAATACTCAACTGAACGTACTCCGTTACTGGTCAATGTCATTGTATGGCCACGAGAGTGCAACATGTCAATTGCCTCATTTAAGAATGGGCTTACAGTTGGTTCCCCGCCTAAAAAGATGCAATTGATCTTTTTATAACGGTCCATAAGACGTGTCAGAAAACTACGAGCATGCTTCCAGTCATAGTGATGGTTGGTTCCGTTGTGCAATGACGTCGGGCAGTAATCACAGTGGTTGGTGCAAATGTTGTTTATAAACCATGTTAACTGTAGAACGGTATCATGCTGTTTAATTAGTGTTAGGTTCTTCAATTATTTTCTATCCTGTTAGTGATTATGATAAAATTTATCAAAACTAGCATTATACTTATTTAATTCTTGCCCAATAAATAAGTGCGTGAAATGGCAACAAGTAAAAAAACTTCATCTTGAAATTAGCGCATTATGTAATGCGGTCTGTCCAAATTGTGCTCGCTATCCAGCAGGTGGCTATATGGAATTACCCAGTATCAAACCTTGGAGTGTGTGGACATTCGAACAGGTAAAACAAAGATTCCCAGCAGTCGATTTAAAAAACATTGAATTCATAACATTCAATGGCACTGTTGGCGATTTTATTACCAACACCGAAGCACTGGAAATTATTCAATATCTTCACGAAAATTCTAGCCCAAAAGTAATCAAATGGATCAATACCAATGGCTCGGCAAGAAAAGAAGAGTGGTGGAAAGAACTGGCCACCATTCCTAATCTTCGAGTAAATTTTGCTATTGACGGGCTCGATGACACACATCATTTATATCGTCGCAATACAGACTGGCAAAAAATTATCAATAACGCCAAGTCATTTATCGACGCCGGCGGCGTTGCATACTGGATCATGACATTATTTCAACATAATCAACATCAAGTTGATGAATGTTACAAGCTTGCATCTAAGCTAGGCTTTAAAAAATTCTGGACCAGACACACTGATAGGTCTATTGTGCCAGCTAGAGATCGCAATAGGCAAACAACGCATTGGATTCGACCTGCTAATGATGCTCCGTCAACGACACGCAAAGTTCGAACTGAGCAGTCGATTGCTGCCATAGAACAACAGTTACTTAAGAATAAATTGTCCGCAGTACAAATACATAATAGTAAACCTTTGCCTAGCATGGACAACTGTGATAGCATACGAGAGCAAATGATTTATGTGGGCGGGGATTGGACTGTGGTACCTTGTTGTTTTATTGGTACTCTAAGCTTTACTCTCAACAGCGATCATCGTTATGAAAATTTTATAAATGCTTTAGCAGAAAACAATTTAACACTTGAAGATCTAAAAGCCAACAACACACAAACAGTTCCTGACATCGTGGATCGTGGATTTGACTGGATCTATGACAGAATAACAACACCACGAGCACTGACAGCCTGTTATCATCATTGTCATCCCAAAGATGCAGCTTTTCGTATTATGCAAGCAGATATGAAATCAAAGTATGACAATTATAACGTTTGAATTTGACCAGGACTTTGGGCTAGTGTATGAAATAGCCAACTGTGATTCTGCAAGATTCTTTCTAAACAGCATACAATTATTAAATTCAAACGACATCTGTCCTACATCGTTTAAAAGCGGGTTTGCATCCAATGAACTGATTGATTCGCAGATGCTTAGGCTGTATGAAGTTGCAAAGCATATTAATTTGAAATATCCAGGAGAGATAAAGATTCTACCCCTGGACTCAAACTGGAAAACAGCACTGCAACAAATGCACACACATTTTCCAGATCTAACCAATCGGCTCAGCGGTTCGGAACTGGCAGAAGTAACACCCTTGCTTGGGGAGTTTAACGATCTGATACATTGGTTGGACAAAGAACTAGAAAGAAAGCACAACGGAAATGTCCTCAATGAGACCTGGGTAACCATCTGTTTAGATTTCAACAGGGCTAAAAATTGTCAGCATCGGCCGTTGCCAGAAAATGACTACAAGTTGTTTACACATGAATTGTATTTTGGTGGTCTGCATTTACACTACGACAATGTTGGACGGCATCCGTGGGAACTGTTCGGCAGTTCAGATTATCATTGCCCGGCTGAACAAGTTATAAGTCAGAATCAAATTAGCCCCAGTTGCAACTTGTATTTCAATGATTGGGACTTACTGAGAAAACAAAAACAAGTGTTGCCATTAAAGCAATACCAACAGAACTTCAATAATTTTTATCATAGCAGAGGTGGTGTTGATTTTTTTAAATATGCGCTCGACGATCCTCGTCTGGCAGTGGGCTACATGAAAATAGGCAATCTCAAAAATATTGCAGATTACAGTACCGTGGAATCTAGGAATGTGCTAAGAAACAAATTAGCTTCAAGCAATTTGGTTGGTTGGAAGATTTGCTAAAACTGGAAGCATACATTGGTACTGGTTGACTTTTAAATCTGGTTGTGCTAAACTGGACCTATGAATAAAAGTCAACGTATCAACGAAGCCCTGCAATGGGCGGGCGCAGTATTCATCATCATGGGACACGGTCTAAATGCCTTAGGCAATATGGACCCCTGGAACATAGCGGCCTTCTTTTTAGGCACCATTGCATTTCTAGCCTGGACCATTCGTGTAAGTAATCGCCCACAGGGCGTAGTTAATGTCATTGCAATAACTACTTGCCTATTAGGGTTTTATAGGGCCTGGACCTAAAAAAAAGGTTGACCTTTAAATCTAATCAATGCATAATATGTGTGCGATGCAGGAGCAAGCTGAACTAGCCGACGCTGTCAAGAAGTTTGAACAGCATGTAACTAACACCATCTGCATGGGTGCTCGCAATCGTGAAACTGCTCTGCGCTGGATCATGGAAGCCAGCAATGCCGATGGTGACTGGGAGTACTTTTGTTTCCTGAACGACTTGCCTTACGGTTACTTTAACAAGGAAATTTAACTATGTTTTATCAGCTGGTACTTATAACTACCCTTGGCGTGGTCACTCCCGTAGCAATCTTTCCTGACAGAGATGCCTGCATAATGGAGCAGGCCTACATCCATAAATCGCCACAATATTCGACTGCTTGCCTGCCAGCACAGTCACCGGAGCAGGTAGAAGTTAGCATACGACAGATGATGCAATTGCTTCGTATCATGAAGCAAGAAACCATCAAGGAAAAAGAATGATTCCTGATACTAATATATTTAAAAAACGCGCAATCGATTATGAGGGCTGGTTGTTTGGTGGCACCTATGACAACTCCTGGATGGAACTCAGAAAGAAGGCCGGGAAAGATCATCTCCTACCACGCGCTGGGACTCCGGGTTGGGCAAATCGCAAGGCCGAACTCATTCTTCGGGCAAGAGAGGACTACAATTCCATGCGTAAAGAGATTGGCTTGCCTGAGATAACGGATTGGTCAAAGCGACCCAAAGAACTCATTCAACACATGGACCTCAATAAGCCCATTGTTTCCCTGTTCCAACGTTTAGTCGACTTCAGATTGGGTTATAGAAAGGATCCGGCATGGTTAAGGAAGTTAGAGTAGTTCGCGACGGTAAGGTGGCTGTCTTGTATAGCCCAGGATTTGGTGCTGGTTGGTATACTTGGAACCCTGAGCATCCGCAGTGCCTCTATGATCCTGAGGTTGTGTATTGGATCGAAAACGGCCGCACAAAAGAAGAGTTTCCTGATCTTGCGGCCAAGTATGGCGATCACTTTAACGCCATTGGACTTCCTGATCTTCAGATAGCCTGGCTCCCTGTAGGTACCAAATTTAGGATTCGCGAATACGATGGTTCGGAAAGCCTTGTGCTAGCAGACGAAGAAGTATGGCAAACTGCCTAAAAATCAAGCAAATCAATGGGTTAGCTAAGTCATTGATTTTTAACGCTTTTGTTAGTGCTTGCTAACCTCTTGATTTTATTGGCAAATCAATGGGTCAGCTAAGTCATTGGTTTCTAACACTTTTGTTAATGCTTGCTATTTTGCTTGCTAACTCCTTGATTTTGTTGTAAAAAAAATCCATAAAATAATCCAAAAAGCGGTTGACCAAACGGACTCATACTGCTATACTATAAGAACAGTAAGGCATAATCAACAGGAAAGGAACAGAATGAGGACCGTAGTAAATTTGAAGGTTGGAGACGAGGTAAGTTACGGTATCAACGCTGATTGCTACTACGACGGTAAGATTACTCGCATTACCAAACGTTTTATTTTCACAGATTCCGGCAAGAAGTACACCCGCAAAGTGGACCGCAACGGTAAGGTTTCTTACCGGCAGGTGGGCTGTAGTTATGTGTATCTAATAGCCGGGCGTCACGAGTACCGGGATCCGCATTTTTAATTGAATAGGTAAATCAAAGGAGCCACACCATGACAGTTGAACGCAACCGTTTAGCAGCCTCAGTCCGCGATGCAGTTATCATCGCCAAGCAGGACGCCCATAAGGCCACCACAGCATTCCTTGCCAAGCACGGCGATAACGACGCTTGCGGCTTTGCGTGGGTCACGGTCCACGAGAAAGGCAGCACCAAATTGGGCCGCGAGCTACTCAAGAACGGCTTCAGCAAGGCCTATGGCGGCGGTCTTCAGATGTGGAACCCGTCGGGTTCTTTCACGCAGGCGGTCACTGCTAAGGAAGTGGGTGCAGAGGCTGCGGCCCGAGTGCTTACCGAAAAGTTAGGCGTGAAGGCCTACGCTGGTTCGCGTTTGGATTAATTGGTTCGGACCCAAGTCAACCTACAACAGGAGTTACGATGGCTTATATCAGAGCACAAGAAGTAAAACAAATCCGCAACGAGCTCAAGGCCCGCTTTCCAAATTTCCGTTTCAATTGCCGCAAGAGCAGCGGTGGCCTGGGCATCGAAGTCACTATCAAACAAGGTCCTATCGACTTCTTTAAGAATTATAACGACACCGCCGTGCAGGCGCGTCCCGGGGGTCTGCGCGACGTTTCACCTGCCAAGGATAGCATGCAGGTCAATGAATTTTGGTTCCACGAGCATTTCACTGGTGACGCCAAAAACACCCTCAGTGAAGTGCTCAAGATCATCAAGACCGCAAGCGACCGCAAGTGGTATGATCGCAGCGATGCCCGAGTGGATTATTTCGACACTGCGTTCTATATCCATCTGAATGTTGGTTCCTGGAAAACACCTTATCAACAAGTCTAAAACAAAGGAAACTGCCCGATGTCAGAAAAGTTTGCCATGTTTGTATTTTGTACCGGCTTGGTTGTTGTCATGTTCGGTGTGGGCCTTGTAGAAGGCAGCATCACTAACAGCGAACTGGCCATTGGAGTTCTAGTCAGCTTCCTTGGTTGTGGAACCATGTGGGCTGTTATACCAACCTTGAGTGATTGTTAAAGGAGTCAATGATGTTTACAGTTTCTTCGCCCATACCGGCCGCAAAATACGATAAGCGCCACGGTGGTCCTTACGATCGTGGTGCCGCTGATTCTTACTACAATCGTGGCCATAATCCGCACTATTTCAAGGGTGCTACCTACAGTTCGAAGATGGTCTCCTTTGAAGAGATGACCGCAGATGAGGTTGCGGCCTACTACGCAGGTTACAACGACAACGAAGCCAATGGCGACAAGAAGGACTGGGGTTAATATGACTGTACTGGTTGGTCTACTGGGCTGTGGTGTTATGTGGACAGCCGTTCCTACTTTAAGGAGCGGATGATGAAAAAAATAGTTGAAGTAAAATATGATCAACGCCACGGCGGTGCCTATGATCGAGGTGCAGACGATAGCTACTATGGCCGAAGATTTGATCCTCATTACTATGTAGGGGATACAGGAACCTCCAAACGTGTTGGGCTGACAGAGATGATACTTAATTTTGCTTCAGATGAAATTGCGGCCTATACTGCCGGCTTCAACGACAACGAAGCCAATGGCGCCAGGGCCTGGCGCCATTGGCCCAATGGCGACAAGAAGGACTGGGGTTAATATGACTGTACTTGACTACTTTTGCAATTCGCTAAAAAAATTTAAAGATTTTTTGGCCTCTAAGTTTTATTACCTATTCTTTTATTCTGGGGGTTTGATTATCTTTACAATAGTTGTGGTTCTAATGGCGATGCTGCTCGCGATGCCATTGTTAACGAAGTGGTATTTGTAGGATAAGGTGCTGTGCCTGGTAGCCGCGAATTCCCGCATTTGGCTGAAGTTACCGCAGGGATGAATCCGGCAATGCTGGCGCATGTTAAACAGAATATTGAAACCTTTAGCATCGAAGTAAGGATCGACTATGAGCGGTGGACGCAGTACTGCAAAGAGTACGAGCATTGGCTCAATGAGACCGAACGCAACAGAGTGGCGCTAGGATGAAAGTCAGGATCAAGAACCCTATGTTGGGCCGATAGCATTGCGAAAATGCAACAAAAACGGTTGACAAAACGGACTAGGTTTGTTACAATATAGGAACAGTAAATAACAAGGATCAGCAATGGAAGCCCTACGCGAAGTCACAGTTTGGAAAGGCGTCAAGCGCCCGCCCAACCACGTTTATTTGCTGGATGGTGACCGTGTCAAAGCCTACATCAAATGGGGCAAAGGCCAACCTGAATATCTCAGCGGCAAGATGAAAATTGATCGCCGCGGCCGCAAATTTGTCAAGGCCAACATCAGTTTGTTCGATGTCAAGGATGCCGGATCACATCTGATTAAAGTGGTAGGTTCCAAAGGCAATGTCTACCATGTTGATCCCGAAGCACGGACCTGCACCTGTCCTGGCTTTACATTCCGAGGTGCCTGTAAACATATCACTCAACTGTTTAAATTAGCCTAACTCAAGGAGACCGTATGAACGCAGAACTGCGTAAGATCGCTGTGGAAGCCATGGGCGGTGAGTCCGAAGTATTTGATAAACTGTGGTTCAACATCTTCTGCCAAAAGTTCGCATACCTGTTGGTTAACGAGTTCGAGCAGAGTCTCGAGCAGGAGAGTGACTGATAACCTAATGAGGTGCAGGCGATATGAGCGCAGTAGAGGAAACTGGTCATAAATGGGTCACTACGAGTACCAGTAAGACGTACTGGTGCAACTGCAACAGATGTACCGACAGAGGTAATAATATGAGCAAGATGGTAGTTTTGCAATTCAAGGAAGGCACTTCAAATAAGATCTGGGGTTATCGAACCATGGCAGATAATACAATCAGCTTTTGGGGTCGTACCGGTGGCACCTTGACTTTCAAGGTTTATCGCAGATGGTACGAAGCCGAGCAGGTTGCCTGGACCAAACGCCGCAAGGGCTATAATGATGTAGTTGTGGCTCAACGAGACCAGGTCCTGCCAACAGACTTTGAGGGCCAGTTTATGCTTGCCGCTCTGGGCCAGGTAAAGTTTCCTTTAGCAGTATGAAAAAGATTTTGATTTTGCCAAAAGTGGTTGACCTATCAACCTCTTTACGGTATAATAAGAATATGAGCAAGAGCTCAGTCCGACAGCAAGCGGTTTCTTGCTAAGTTAGACACACACAGGAGTAACCTAAATGTCTGATAAACTCTTTACCGTTGCCGGCTATTCTACTAAGGATGGTAGAACTAAGGCACGTTTTGCAACCGACATGACCCGCATTAAGACGCTGGTCAAGACTGGTCATACTGATATTCAACTGTATGATCTGCCCAAGCCTTTTTCCAAGGTTGCGGCGCTGGAGTTCTTGCATGCCAAGAACATCCCGGGTCACGCTGGTATGGCCATTGCCGAGGAACTCGCCAAGCGCACCAAGCGTAAGGTTGCTGACTTGGTTAAGAACGGCCCGGTTTCCAAGGCCGCCTAATTTCTTGGGCCCCTGGGGGGCGGGCCAAAGCCCCCTATTTTTTCATGAGACGACTGGATCTATATGAGTACCTGTCCGTTTAATATTCACTCTCTCGAGAACCATTCAAGTCGACTCAACAAAGAAGCTATCCTTGAAACCGAAGCTCGTGCAGGCAATGACGAGCTGTTTGAAGGTATGCGCCTAGCACTTGATCCTATGATTACTTTTGGGGTCAAGAAAGTACCCAAGCATGGTGGACCCGATGGACAAGGCTTACCATGGAAGGCATTTCGTACACTGGCTAACAACTTAGCCGACCGCAGGCTCACTGGCGATGCGGCCCGTAACGCCATTGAACTCTGTCTCAAGTCTGCCAAAAAGACCGAGTGGAACGACTGGTACATGCGTATCCTTACCAAGGATCTACGATGTGGTGTCAGCGAAACCACAGTTAACAAGGTTGTAAAAAAGATCAATCCTCGTTATAGCATTCCGGTGTTTGAATGCCAGTTGGCACATGACAGCGCCAACCACGAAAGCAAGGTTGGTGGCAAAAAGCTTGTGGAAGTCAAACTCGATGGTGTGCGAGTGCTCACCATTGTTTATCCTAACGGTCGTGTAAACCAGTACAGCCGCAACGGCAAAGAACTGGTAAACTTTGCTCACATCTGCGAACAGTTTGCAAAGACAGCGACCGGTCTCACTGAGCCTGTGGTGTTCGACGGCGAGGTTATGAGCTCTAGTTTTCAGGATCTCATGAAGCAGGTGCATCGCAAGAGCAATGTTGAAGCCAACGATGCTGTACTGCATCTCTTTGACTACATTCCTCTGGCCAATTTTCAACAGGGTATTTGGAAGCAGAAGCAAACTGCTCGCAGCGACAAGCTTCGTGCATGGAAGGATCTCTGGACCGAAGAAACACCCAACATTGAAATTATTGGTCAGGAATTAGTAGACCTTAATACCGCCTCAGGACAAGCTCGCTATCGTGCTATCAATGCCGAGGCCATTGTCGGCGGATATGAAGGCATTATGCTCAAGGATGTGGACGCACCTTATGAGTGCAAGCGAAGCGTGGCTTGGCTCAAGCTCAAGCCCTTTATTGAGGTGTCGCTTGAAGTTACCGCAGTCGAGGAAGGCACTGGCAAGAATGCCGGCCGCCTTGGTGCCTTGGTTTGTGAGGGTGTTGATGATGGTAAAACCATCCGTGTTAATGTGGGCAGTGGTTTTACTGACAACCACCGCATTGATTATTGGGCTGGTAAAGATCGTCTTATTGGTTCAATTGTTGAAGTCCGTGCAGATGCTGTGACACAGAACCAAGACAGCAGTTACAGTCTACGCTTTCCAAGGTTCTTGCGATTCCGCGGATTTGAAATGGGAGAAAAGCTGTAATTGGCAGGCGTTGAGTATGTTTTATTTATAGTTATAATAAATAGCTTTAATTAAGGAACATTTTATGGGCTTTCGTCGCAGACAAATAGATAGGCATAGGCAGTTTCTTTTGGGTGGTATGTTTCGTCCCAAAAAGGAACGCATTCGAGTAAAATATACACGAAAGCAGAAGTATAAAAAAACAACGGGGTATGAATATGAATAATCGAGTATTTGAACTTGCAAGACAGGCGGGATTATATGATTTTGTCGTAGACCGCCAAACTGCAGGCCAAGCAAACCCGACGCATAATGTTTACCCTCGGTTTCTGACAGCCTCTGAGTCTCACGATGCATATCAGAGGTTTGCAAAACTACTCATAGCCGATGCATGTGAGGCTCTAAAAAACTGGGAAACGAAGATTTGGCAAAGTGAGCCGAGTCGCCGGCATCTCTTTTTTAACGAAGATTTGGCAACTAATTTAATCAAGGAACATTTTGGTGTCAAGCAAGCGGATTCATGAGCTAATGCTACAGGCAGGATATGTGGCGCCCGAGCTTGCAATTCGCGCAGACGTATTGTCGGGACTTATTATTGCCGATATATGCAAAGTACTTAAAAACTGGAAGGGTGAGCCATTTCCCTTTGACGAAGATTTAGCGGTTGATTTAATCAAGGAGCATTTCGGAATTAAATAAAAAGAATATTATGGAATCATATAAATTTCTGCAGCAAGCCGAGCAATATGCCATGGACCGCGGGGATGAAAAGGAGTTTCGGCATTGGTATACACAGTATCGTGGATGGCATAACATCGAGGATAGCACCTGGCATGCACTTGCATTGTTATATAATGATACGGTAGCCGACACTCTACTTGGGCTAGATGATCTTACAGACCATTCTGAACAGGTGTAATACTGCTTAAAGACAAAAACTAATCAAGACAGTAAGGCCAATGGTCTAGCCACTGGCCTTTTTTTTACTAAGTATCGTCATGGTGCTACGCATTTACATTTTAGCCAATGACAAATAGATACAACAAGTCGCATTACGACAAACGCATCAACCAAAATAATCGGATGCAACAATTTTTAATTGATCTCATTGAAAAACACAAGGAAAAAAATTTTCCGTGGACCCAGGACCAATTGATCA
>Ga0194132_10004790_pt1 | contig 22711 bp, 20 predicted proteins | sample TA2KigOf80mmetaG_FD_148612 | JGI IMG/M metagenome (GOLD analysis project Ga0194132, IMG submission 148612) | Freshwater microbial communities from Lake Tanganyika, Tanzania - TA2015054 Kigoma Offshore 80m | ecosystem: Environmental > Aquatic > Freshwater > Lake | place: Tanzania: Lake... | reverse complement strand
CCCTTCCCAAAGCAATGTGCGCGTCCGGCGCGTCGTCGAGACCGGCATCTACCGTCAGCGCAATCTGGTCGAGCGCTTCTTCAACAAACTGAAGCACTTCCGCCGTATCGCCACCCGTTTCGAAAAGCTGGCGCGCAATTATCTGGCCGCCGTCCTATTGGCCGCTACCCGCCTATGGACTCGTGCTTATGAGTCCACGACCTAGCCGATGCCGTATTTCTCCGCCGCCAGCCATTCGCGCGGGATCACCCGGTTGGTGCCCTCGTCGCGGAGCTTCCGATAGACGATCGCGCCGGCGGCGGCGAACTGCATCGCGAGACCGGTGTTGTTCTTGTAGTAGACGATGTTGTCCGCCCCCTGGCGGACCGACACCCGCCCGGCGACGATGTCGCCCAGGAGATGGACGCGGTCCGCGGCGACGAGACCCTTCTCGATCGGCTCGAGGAGCTCGATCTGCCGGTTGGCGTGGACGCTCGCCCAGTTATTGATGACGATGTCGCCGCTCCGCGCGAACACGGCCTCGTCGACTTCGCGCCGGGTCGCCGTCGCATCTGAGTTGACGATCGAGATCACCAGCTGACCGGGCTCGAGCCATGCGCCGAGGACGACCGGCGACATGGTGTTGGTGGCACAACACACGATGTCGGCGCCGCGCACGACCTCGCGCGCCGAGGCGGCCGCGACCACGGTGACGCCGTCCCGCCCGATCCGCTCGACGATGGCCGCGAGATGCCGCGGGTTCGGGCTGTGCACCTGGACCCGCCGGATCGGGCGGACCGCGGCGATCGCCTCGTAATGGCTCTGGGCCTGCCGGCCGGACCCGAGAAGGCCGAGCACGGCTGCGTCCGGGCGGGCGATCGCATCGACCGCGACGCCGGTCGTCGCGCCGACCCGCATCCCGCTCATGTAGGATTCGTGGAGGAACGCGACCGGCTCGGAGGTCGCGATGTCGTAGAGGATGACGACCGTCCAGTTGACCGGCTCCGGGTTCTCCATCACCCGCCGCTCGGCCCGGTAGCCGGCCTTGTCGATGAGGTGGGAGCCGGCGCGGACGCAGGCGATGCCGTAGCTCGGCACCGCGCCGACATGGACATTGGCGTAGTAGTCGCGGCCCGGATCGGGGCTCTGCACCGCATAGCGGACGCGCGGCAGGCTTACGGCCTCGCCCGCGGCGAGATCGCGGAACGAGACGCGCATCGCCTCGATGCATTCGGGCATCGACAGGAGGCGGCGCACGTCGTCGTCGGTGATGATGATCGCCATGGCTCGCGTCCCTCCGGCCGGCGCGCGGCCGCAACAAGGATCGCGCGCCTCGCCCGATCTTGTATCATCCTGGGGTAGGCGAGGCGAGGGAGCCATCGACGATGCCGACGATCACGATGACGATGCGGACGATGACGAGGCGACTGGCGGCGGCGCTGATCGCGACCATCGCGGCGACCGGCGCGGCGATCATCGCGGCGACTGGTGCGGCGCGGGCCGAGTACCCGGAACGCAACATCGAGATGATCATCCCGCACGCCGCGGGGGGCGGGTTCGATCTCTATGCGCGCGCCGTCGGGCGGGTGATGGAGAAGCACCTGCCGCGCAGCGTCAAGGTGATCGCGCAGAACATCACCGGCGCCGGCAGCCGGCGCGGCACGGCGGCGCTCTACCGCGCGCCACCCGACGGCTACACGATCGGGATCGTCAGCATGCCGGGCGCGGTCGAGCCGCAGGTGCTGGGCGAGGAGGTCCATTACGACCTCGACAAGTTGACCTGGCTCGGCGCGATCGATACCGGCATCTACGTGCTGGTGGTCGGCAACAAGACGCCCTATCGGAGCTTCGAGGAGCTGCGCCGCGCCGGCCGGCAGATCTTCGTCGCGACCACCGGTGGCAGCGATCTCACCAACGGCAAGATCGCGGCCGATGCCTATGGCCTCGATCTCAAGTTCCTCACCGGATACAAGGGCGCGCCCGAGGGCCTCCTCGCCGTCACGCGCGGCGAGGCGGATGCGAGCCTCGCGGTCGCCAATATCGTCGCGTCCTACGTTGCCAACGGCGATCTGCGTCCACTTCTCGTGTTCCAGAGCAACGCCAAGCGGACCGCCTTCCCGAGCGTGCCGACGACCGAGGATCTCGGCCATCCGGCGCTCGCCCATATGGGCCTCTATCGGCCGTTCGCCGCGCCGCCGGCGCTGCCGGCGCCGATCCGCGAGGTCCTGGTGACCGCGATGCAGAAGGCGCTTCGCGACCCCGATCTCGCCGACTGGTCGGCGAAGTCGGGCAACCCGATCGACCCCGAGACGGCGGAGGAGACGGCCGCCCGCTACGCGGCGCAGAAGGCGTTTCTCGTCCGCTACAAGCATCTCCTCAAATAGCGGCCGACCGACGGGCAGGCGCGGCCGGGCTCAGCGCACATTCTTGGCGCGGAGCTTCATCCATTCGACGAGGTCGCGGAGCCCGGTGACCATGTCGTAATGCGGGGTGAAGCCGATCACCCGCTTCGCGCGGCTGAGATCCGACGCGCGGCTCATGTTCATCATCGAGACCGAGCTCGCCTGCGGCGTCTGGTTCCGCACCTTGGCGCCGGGCACGACGGTGCGGAGCGCATTCGCCATGTCCTCAGGCGTCGCGAGCGTCCCCATCGTGACATTGAAGATGCCGGTCTCGATGGTCTTGGTCTGGAGCGCCTGGACGGTGCCGGTCGCGGCATCCTTGGAGTAGACCCATTCCATGCCGCCCGACGGAAGGATCGCCTCCTCGCCGGCGATCGCGGCGCGCACCGCCTCGCGCATCACGTTCGACGGACCGCCGCCGCCGTGACCGCTCCACGGCCCGAAGACCGCGCCATAGCGAAGGCCCGCGAACTCGATCCCGCAATAGCGCGCGTAGTTGAGGCCGATGCTCTCGACCGCCTGCTTGGTCGCGGCATAGAAGGTCGACGGGCGGGGGAATCCCTCCTCCTTCATCGGGTCGTGCGAGCCGTCGCCCGCCACGAGATAATGGTTGAGGACGCTCGAGGACGACACGACGACGCGCTTGACGCCGTGCACGCGCGCCGCCTCGAGGACGTTCACCGTCCCCATGATGTTGAGCTGGATCGCGGCATAGGGATCGCGCTGGGCACCGAGCGTCAGCATCGGGTGCGCGGCGGTGTGGACGATCCCGGTGATCTTGTGATCGACGATCGCCTTGGAGAGCGTGTAGGGGCGGAGGATGTCGCCCTCGATCAGCGTCGTCCGCTGGGAATCGACGATCTCGCCGATCGAGGCCGGCTGCGCGGCGTTGTCCATCAGGATCGGGCGCTCGCCCTGCTCGACCAGGATGCGCGCGACCTGCGAGCCGACGAGGCCCGAGCCGATGATCAGGGTGGTCATTTCCGTCTCCCGAGCGTGGTTTGTTTGCGTGGCAGGATGCACGCATTCGCGGCGGCTGTTAACCCCCCTCGGTCGGGGTGCTATGGTGCGCTCCGTCCTGGGATCCGAAGGGGAGTTCGACCATGAAGCATCGCGTTCCAGTTTTCGATGGCGACGGGCACGTGCTCGAGACCGACGAGCAGCTCGACAAGTACTACGAGGGGAGCTGGAAGGGCTCGCGACGCCTTGCCGGCATGACGATCTTCCCGAGTCTCGACGGCTGGTCGCGCAGCGTCCAGATCCAGGAGCACGACGCAGGCCGCAAGCACTGGACGAGTGATGCGAAGGTCTGGGGCGAGGCGCTCGACAAGATCGGCCTCGACGGCAGCGTCCTCTATCCGACCATCGCGCTCGCCTACGGGTTGATGCGCGAGATGAACTTCGCGACCGCGACGGCGACCGCCTATAACAACTGGCTCGAGGCCGAGTACACGCGGCTCGACAAGCGCCTCTTCGGCGTCGGGCTGATGCCGATCGAGAACCCCGAGGGCGCCATCAAGGAGATGCGGCGCTGCAAGAAGGAGCGGAAGAACTTCGTCGCCATGCTGCTGCCGAGCGTCACCGCCTCCGGCATGACCTATGGCCATCCCTCGTTCTGGCCGCTCTATGAAGAGGCCGAGCGCCTCGACATGCCGCTCGCTTTGCACGGCGCGCCGTCGGTCGGCTTCGGCTTCGATCACTTCCGCCCCTTCGTCAAGGTGCACACGCTCGAACACCCGGTGCCGCTGATGATCCAGCTCACCGACATGATGTTCTCCGGTGTGTTCGACGATTTCCCGAAGCTCCGCGTCGCGTTTCTCGAGGGCGGCGCGAGCTGGGTGCCGTTCATGATGGATCGGCTCGACTACGAGTACGACACCGTCCAGGGCATGGAGATCAAGAAGAAGGTCCGCCACGAGCCGTCCTGGTACATGACCGAGACCGAGAATTTCTGGGTCAGTTGCGAGATGGGCGAGCGGGCGACCAAGTACGTGGTCGACATGATGGGGTCGGACCGCATCATGTACGCCTCCGACTTCCCGCACGAGCCGACCGAGGAGGCCTTGATGGCCGATATTCCCGATTTCCTCGACCGCACCGACCTCGACGACGGGACCAAGCGCAAGATTCTCAACGACAACGCCAAGCGCTTCTACCGGATCGCTTGAGAAAGGCGCCGCCATGACGGTCAGGAACGCAATGGACGGCGGCGAGGCGATCGTCGAGGCCTTCCGCAACCTCGGCGTCGACTATGTGATGTCCTCGCCCGGCTCCGAGTGGGGCTCGCTGTGGGAGGCGCTCGCGCGCCAGCAGGTCGAGGGCAAGGACGGGCCGGAGTATCTCTCGTGCTGGCACGAGACGCTCGCGGTCAACCTCGCCGCCGGCTACACCGCGGTGACCGGACGGATGCAGGCGGTCGTGCTCCACGCCGGCGTCGGGCTCCTCCAGGGCTCGATCGGCATCCACGGCGCGCAGCAGGCGGAGTACCCGATGCTGGTGCTGTCGGGCGAATCTCTCACCTATGGCGACCAGGCGGGCTTCGATCCCGGCGCGCAGTGGGTGCAGAGCCTCTCGGTCGTCGGCGGGCCGAACCGGTTCATCGATCCGCTGGTCAAGTTCGGCCAGCAGGCGACGAGCCCGGCGACGCTCTACGAGACCATCGTCCGCGCCGGCGAGTTGGCACAGCAGGCGCCGGCCGGCCCGACCTATGTGAACGTGCCGATCGAGACCATGCTCCAGCCGTGGACGCCGCCGGCGCTTCTTCGGAAGGCGCTGCCGCCGGGGCGCCCACGTCCGTCGGATGCCGATATCGAGCAGGTCGCGCGGCTTCTCGTCACCGCGCGCTCTCCGGCGGTGACGACCGAGAACATCGGCCGTGATCCCGACGGCATGGCGGCGCTCCTTGATCTCGCCGAGCTTCTCGGCATGCCGGTCGTCGAGGGCGCGGTCGCCGACTATGTCAACTTCCCGAAGGACCATCCGCTGCACCAGGGGTTCAAGTTCGATCCCCTGCGCGACGAGGTCGACGTCGTGCTCCTCGTCCGCACCCGCGTACCGTGGTATCCGCCGGGCAATCGGCCGACCGCGGCGACGACGATCGCGCTCGACGAGAGCCCGTACAAGCCGTTCATGGTCTACCAGAACCTGCAGGCCGACCGGGTCCTGACCGGCGATGCGGTCGCATCGCTCCGCCTCCTCGCCGACCGCGTCCGCGCGCTCGGTGTCGATGCGAAGCTCGTAGCCGAACGCCGCGCGCGCTTCGCCGCGCGCCACAAGGCACGCATGGACGCGCTCCAGGCCGAACGCGACAAGACGGCGGCGACCGGGCCGATCGATCCGCTCCGCTTCTGCGAGATCATGAACCGGATCGTCCCGGACAACGCGATCTATGTCGACGAGACGATCACCCATCGACGCATGTTCCAGCCGCATCTGATGTGGCGGCGCCCGCAGGGCTATTTTCGCGCGCCGAGCGGTCTCGGCCAGGGCATCGGCATGGCGCTCGGCGTCAAGCTCGCCAAGCCCAAGAACCCGGTCATCGCGATGCTGGGTGACGGGAGCTTCCTCTACAACCCCGTGACGCAAGGGCTCGCCTATTCGATGGAGGCGGGCCTTCCGGTCCTGTTCATCGTCTGCAACAACCGCGGCTATGTCGCGATGAAGAACAACCAGCTCTCGTATTATCCGGACGGCGTCGGCAAGCGGCACGGGGTCTATCTCGGCGAGCCGATCAAGGCGCCCGACTATGGCGAGCTGGTGCGGCCGTTCGGCGGCTACGGGCGCAAGGCCGAAACGGTCGAGGAGATCGAGCCCGCGTTCCGCGACTGCCTCGCCGCGGTCGAGGGCGGCAGGACCGCGGTCCTCAATCTGGTGCTGACGCGATAAGCGACACGAACGAGGCCACGCCGTCGCGGCGTGGCCTCACTTCGCGCGGATCGCACCGCCCAGATGGTGCGCGAAAAACGTCTCGACACGCCGGATCGAGTCCGCCCACGCCTCGGCATCGCCCATCGTCGTCGCGCCGCGTCCGCCCGGGCGATAACGGTTGACGCGCATCGTGTCGTAGCGATAGGGCCCCGCGCTGTCGAAGGCATGGTGCGCGAACGGGTAGACGACGAGCTCGACCGGATGGCCCGCGATCCGCGCGGCGTCGGCGAGGCGCTCGCACAGCGCGGCCGGGGTCCAGTCGTCCTTGGCGCCGATCAGGATCAGGAGCGGCGCGCGCGGCTTGAACGCGCCGGCATAGCCCTCGATATGCGACGGGTCGCGTCGCGCGCGCGTCACCGACCAGCTCCCGATCGTCTGACCGCAGTCCGGATAGAGCGCGACCGCCGCCTTGAAGCGCTCGCCGCCGGCGGCACGGTCGATGCCGTCGTCGACGATCGCGAACAGCGTCGACGATCCGCCATGCGAGCCGCCCATCACGCCGATCCGACGCGGATCGACATAGGCGAGCGTCCGCAATACGGCGAGCGCGCCATGGGCATCGACCGCCCGGGTCGGCAACGTGATCGGCGCCCCATCGACACCGCGACATACGCCGTCCGGATTGCCGCGGGTCGAGAAGCTGTCGGGGCGGATCGTGACATAGCCGCGCCGCGTCAGCTCCGACGACCAGCGTCCAGGCGCGCCGCTCGACCGCGGACCGAGGCCGGAGCAGTCGTGGAGCAGGACGACCGCCGGGAACGGGCCGTCACCGGCCGGCTTGTCGATGGCGTAGGGAAGCTCGAGCGCAGCGGCCGACGCGGGCGTGCCGAGTGCGAGCACGAGGGCGGCGGCAAGGCGTCTCAGTCTCCTCGTCATGGCGGTAATTCTACACCCGAACGCAGGACCCGAGCGCACCCGTTCCGAACGCCCCCGTTACGCACGCCCCCGTTACGAACGCCCCCGTTACGAACACGGGCGTCTCGGTGCTGACACCGGCGGTCGAAGCGGCTAGCATGCCGGCCGTCGCAATCAATAATGCCGATCGAATGATCGGGCCCAGGGAGGAACAGGATGGTACGTCGCACACTCGTGGCACTGGCCACCGCAGCGGCCCTCGCGGCACCCGCCGTCGCGACCGCGCAGACCTCGGAGCTCAAATTCCTCAGCGGGTTCGATACCCGTTTCCCGGTCTGGCAGACCGTCAACGTCAAATATACCGACGAGGTCAAGGCGGCGAGCAATGGCCGGATCAGCTTCCGCCTGTCCGGGCCCGAGGTCGTGCCGCCGTTCGAGCAGTTCCAGCCGTTGACGAGCGGCGCCTTCGACATCCTTCTTACCGTGCAGCCTTATCACCTCGGCACGACGTCGGTCTCGATGGGGATGTACGCGCTCCGCGCCGATCCCGAGGGCTGGCGCAAGAACGGCGTGTTCGAGTTCATCGACAAGGAATACCAGCGCCACGGTGCGAGGCTCCTCGCCGTCATCCCCGGCACGCGCCCGGATGTGGGCGGCTACCAGGTGCTCCTCAAGGGGCCGTTGCCGCCCACGGGCGATCTCAAGGGCCTCAAGGTGCGCGGCAATCCGCTCTACAAGGCGATGATCGACGAGCTGGGTGCCTCGATGGTGACGCTTGCCGGCGGCGAGATCTACTCGGCGCTGCAGAAGGGCGTCGTCGAGGGTGTCTTCTGGCCGGTGCTCGGCGCGGTCGACCTCAAGTGGTACGAGGTGTCCAAGCACATGCTGCGGCCGACCTGGGGCTCGGTGCTCTATTTCCTTCTCGCCAACAACGACAAGTTCAACAAGATGTCGCCCGCCGATCGCGAGATCCTGCTCAAGCAGGGCGCCGCGATCGAGCTCACCGGCATGGACGCGATGGACAAGCTCACCGCGGCCGAGATCGAGGAACTCAAGAAGCGCGGGCTCACCGAGATTCAGGGCAACCCCGAGCGGATGAAGAAGGCCATCGACATCTTCACCGAAGGCCTGTGGCAGCAGGCGCTCGGCTCGAAGGCGACCGCCGAGCAGGCGAAGGCGTTCCGCGAGTTCGTGACCCAGCGCGGCATCAAGTAGGCCGCCCACTGCGAGACGGCGCGGCGCACGGTCCGCACGAGATCGGCGCCGTGCCTGCCACTGCGACGGAATCCGGGCCGTGACACGGCTTCTCGGCGGCCCCGGCCGCCTCCACGACTGGCTGACCGATATCGGCTACATCCTGGCGGCGATCGCGCTGGCGGCGATGGCCGTCATCTATTGCGCCGAGGTCACGCTCCGCTACTTCTTCAACGCGCCGACGACCTGGGCGACGGAAACGCTGTCGCATCTGATGCTCGTCGCCGTTTTCCTCGCCTTGCCGCATGCGACGCGCGCCGGCTCCCATGTCGCGGTGACGCTGCTCGCCGATCTCAGACCGAACTACGCCCGCCCATTGGGCGTCGCGCTCAACCTGGTCGGTGCGATCGTGTGCGCGTTCGTCGCCTATATCGCGTTCGGCGAGAATCTCCGTCAGTACACCCAGAACATCGAGACGCTGGGCAACGTGCCGCTGCCCAAGTGGTGGATCTCGAGCTGGATCACCTTCGGCTTCGGTAGCTCGGCCCTCTGGTTCGCGCGTCTCATGGTCACGCCGGCGCCGGTCCGGCCGCGCTGGAAGCTCGTGCCGGGGGCCGACGCGTGAGCTGGGAGACGACGCTCTTCGGCGCGATCGCGCTCCTCGTCCTCGTGTTCCTGACCGGGCTCCCGGTCTTCCTCTGCTTCATCCTGATCGTCGGCGGCTCGGTCCTGGTGCTGTTCAAGTCGGCCGGCTTCGGCATGTTCGTGAACAGCATCTACTCGACCGCGACGACGGAGGCGCTCACCACCGTCCTGATGTTCGTGCTGATGGGCGAGATCCTGACGCGATCGGGCTCGATCGACGTCCTCCTCACTTCGATCGACAAGCTGGTCGGCCGGGTGCGCGGGCGCCAGTACCACATGACGCTCGCGCTGTCGGCGATCCTCGGCGCGCCGGCGGGTTCGGGCATCGCGGTCGCGGCCCTCCTCGGCCGTTCGGTGATGCCGGGCATGCTCCGGCGCGGCTACGACCCCGGTCTCACCTCGGGCGTGATCATGGGCGGCGCGCTTCTCGCGCCGATCATCCCGCCGAGCGTGCTCGCGATCATCATCGGCACGCTCGCCGATGTCTCGATCTCCGATCTCCTGATCGCGGGCATCATCCCGGGGATCGTGCTCGCGCTCCTTTATGTCGCGATCGTCGTGGTCAAGCTCCGGATCGATCCCTCGCTCGCGCCGGTCGAGAGCTATGTTCGCCCCAGCCGGCGCGACCAGGTCGAGGCGCTGCTCCGCATGATCCCGTTCAGCCTGATCATCTTCGTCTCGATCGGGCTCATCATGTTCGACATCGCGACGCCGTCGGAATCGGGCGCGCTCGGCGCGCTCGCCGCCTTCCTCGAATCGCTCTGGCACAGGCGGATGAACCTCAGGGCCTATCTCGAGGCAGCGGGCGAATCGGCGGTGCTCTCGGCCGTGATCCTGATCATCATGGCCTCGGCGATCCTGTTCGGCCAGATCCTCGCCTTCACCGGCGCGATCCAGGAGCTCGGCAAGATCGCCGGCTCCCTGGATGTCGATCGCTGGGTCCTCTATTTCATCATGATGGCGATCCCGTTCGTGCTCTGCATGTTCGTCGACCAGGTCGCCCTCATGATGGTCCTGATCCCGATCTACGAGCCGCTTCTCAAGGTCTACGGCTTCGAGCCGGTCTGGTTCTGGATGCTGTTCCTGATCAACCTCGTGGTCGGCGCGATCACGCCGCCGTTCGGCTACATCCTGTTCGCGCTCAAGGCGGCGGTGCCCGAGCTCGGGATGCGCCAGGTGTTCAGCGCGTCGTGGCTGTTCGTCTGGACGACGGTTGCGGGCATCGCCTTGTTCTCGGTCTTCCCGGGGCTCGTGACCTGGCTCCCGGCCGTCCTCAAGTGACGGGCTATTCCGCGGCGGCGGCCTTCGCCTTCTCGGGCAGGCGGTCGCGGAAATAGGGCAGCACCTCGCGCGCGATCGCCTCCTGGTTCGCCATCACCATCGCGTGCGGCATGGTGCCGAACTGGGTCTTGGTGAGCGAGTTGCCGAACCCGGCGAGGTCCTGGTAGGCGGCGAGCTTCTCGCGCACCGTGTTGGGGCCGCCGACGATGACGACGCCGTTGGCGATCAGGTCCTCGGCGCGCTGGACCTTCGACTGGTGGGCGCGGATGCGGGCGATCCGCTTCATCGACTCGGTCGAGGTATAGCCCGGCGGCAGCATGAGCTGCGGCGTCGTCTTGACGAAGGCGTTGATATAGGTCTCGAGGTGCGGCTTCGCCTCGCGGAGCGCCTTCTCGTCGGTCTCGGCGACGTAGATCGCGTTCGACCACGCGAGCTGGTGCGGATCGGCCTGGTAGCCCGCCTTGTCGGCCTCCTCGCGGTAGAGCGCGAAGGTCTGCGCGACGCCGGCGATCGGGGCGAGCGTCTGACAATAGGTGTAGCGCCGCTCGGCCGCCCAGCGGATGGTCGAGAACGAGCCCGACGAGGGAATCCAGATCGGCGGGTGCGGCTCCTGGTAGGGGCGCGGCCACGGGTTGACGTATTTGAACTGGTAGTACGTGCCCTCGTGCGCGAACGGCCCGGGCTCGGTCCAGGCGCGGATCAGGAGATCGTGCGCCTCGAGGAAGCGCGCCTGCGATTCCGCCGGATTGATCCCCATCGCGTGGTACTCGGCGCCGATGCCGCGGACGAACCCGGCGATGAAGCGCCCGCGCGTGATGTTGTCGAGGATCGCATACTCCTCGGCGATGACGAGCGGGTTGTTGACCAGCGGCAGCGCGCGGCCGAGGACGGCGAGCCGGCCGTTCCGGATCCGCCGCGCCAGCGCGCCGGCAAGGACGCCCGGCACCGGCATCATGCCGTAGGCGGTCTGGTGGTGCTCGTTGACCACGAGCCCGTCGAAGCCGAGGTCGTCGGCCGCCTCGAGCTGGTCGAGATACTGGTTGTAGAGCTCGGCGCCCTTCTTGGGGTCGTAGTGGCGGTTGGAATAGGTCACCCAGGCGGTGCCGCTCCGCGCGATGGCGTCGAGATCGGCATCGGCATAGGGCATCAAATGGAAATTGAAGATCTTCATGATGAACCGCCGCGACGGAGCTTTTGCGCGAGCTTGGGAGGGGCCGTCGCGGCGTGTCAACGGATTTCGCCCCGGGTTTCGCCCCGCGTTTGCGCCCCGGGTTTGCTATTGTCGCGGCGGGCCTACATTATGGAGGCCGATGGGGCGATCGGGCTGCGGTCCGGCCGCCCCCAACATATTGAACAGGTGTGGGGAGACCGAGGGATGCGCTACGAGGCGCCCGATACGCTCGCCGGCGCGACGGCCATTCTGGCCGCCAATGCCGGCGCGAAGATACTGGCCGGCGGCACCGACCTCCTGGTCCAGATGAAGTCCGACATGGCCGACCCGCCCGTCGTGGTCGACGTCAAGAAGATCCCCGAGCTCTGCCGCATCACGCTCGTCGACGGCGCCTACCGGGTCGGCGCCGCGGTCACCGGCATGGAGCTCGTCGAGCACGCCGCCTTCGCCAAGACCTGGCCCGGCGTCATCGACGGCGTGAAGCTGATCGGATCGGTCCAGATCAAGGGCCGCGCCTCGATGGGCGGCAATCTCTGCAACGCCTCGCCCGCCGCCGACAGCGTGCCCGCGCTGATCGCCGCCGGCGCGCGCGTCGAGATCGTCGGGCCGCAAGGCAAACGCGAGGCCGCGGTCGAGGACATCGGCATCGCGCCCGGCCGCACCTCGCTGAAGCCGGGCGAGATGGTGGTCGCGTTCCTGTTCCCGAAGCGCCCGCCGCGCTCGGGCGATGCCTATCTCCGCTTCACGCCGCGGACCGAGATGGACATCGCCGTGGTCGGCGCCGGCATCAGCCTCGCGCTCGACGCCCAGGGCACCTGCACCGCCGCGCGGGTCTCACTCGGTGCGGTCGCGCCGCGCGCGCTTCTCGTCGATGCCGCCGCCAAGGCGCTGATCGGCACCAAGCTCGATGCCGCCGCGCTCGACAGGATGGCGGCGGCCTGTAGCGCCGCCTGCCAGCCGATCGACGACAAACGCGGCACCAAGGAATACCGGATCAAGGTCGCCGCCGTCATGGCGACGCGCGCGGCCGAGATCGCAATGGACCGGGCGAGGAAGAGCTGATGGCACGGGCACATGTGACGACCACGATCAACGGCGATGTCGTCGACTTCCTGTGCGAGGCCGACCAGACGCTCCTGTCGGCACTCCGCGACGAGCTCAGGATGACCGGCACCAAGGAAGGCTGCGGCACCGGCGACTGCGGCGCGTGCAGCGTGACGATCGACGGCCGGCTGGTCTGCTCCTGCCTCGTCCTCGCGGTCGAGGTCGAGGGCAAGGCGATCGACACCATCGAGGGCATGGCTGACGGCGAGAACCTGCACCCGTTGCAGAAGAAATTCCTCGAGCACGCCGCGCTCCAGTGCGGCATCTGCACGCCGGGGATCCTGATCGCCGCGCGGTCGCTGCTCGAGCGCAATCCCGATCCGAGCGAGACCGAGATCCGCTACTGGCTCGCCGGCAATCTCTGCCGCTGCACGGGCTATCACAAGATCGTCGAGGCCGTCCTCGACGCCGCCAGGGAAATGAGGAGCTAGCTGATCATGTCGACCACGGTGAAATACGTCGAACGTGACCTCAAGGTCGTCGGCACCCGCCCGCTGCGTCCCGACGGCGTCGACAAGGTGACCGGCCGCGCCCGCTACGGCGCCGACTACAACCTGCCCGGCCAGCTCGTCGGCCTCGTGCTCCGGAGCCCGCACGCGCATGCGCGCATCAAGTCGATCGACGTCACGGCGGCCGAGAAGCTTCCCGGCGTCAAGGCGGTCGTCACGCGCGACGACTTTCCCGACATGCCGGTCGAGTACGCCGCGGCGGGCGAGCTCACGATCAATTTCCGCGACGTCACCCGCAACATGATGGCGCGCGAGAAGGTGCTCTATGACGGCCATCCGGTCGCGGCCGTCGCTGCGACGAGCGAATCGATCGCGCGGAAGGCCCTCAAGCTCATGAAGGTCGAGTACGAGGTGCTGGGGCACGTGATCGACGTGCGCGACGCGATGAAGGCGGACGCCCCGGTCCTGCACGAGGACCAGTTCACGGTCGGCGTCGAGCCGAAGCCGACCAAGCCCTCCAACGTCGCCAAGCGGCTGGTGTTCGGCTGCGGCGATATCGAGGCCGGCTTCAAGAAGGCCGACCTCGTCATCGAGCGCGAGTTCAACACCAAGCCCGTGCATCAGGGCTATATCGAGCCGCAGGCCTGCCTCGCGAACTACACCGAGGACGGCCAGGTCGAGCTGTGGACGGCGAGCCAGGGCCACTTCACGCTGCGCGCCCAGTGCGCCAAGGTTCTGGCGATCGAGGTGTCGAAGATCCGCGTGATCCCGACCGAGCTCGGCGGCGGCTTCGGCGGCAAGAACAACATCTACAACGAGCCGCTGGCGATCGCGCTGTCACGGAAGTCGAACCGTCCGGTCAAGATGGTGATGACCCGCGGCGAGGTCTTCCGCGCCACCGGCCCGACCTCGGGCGCGCAGGTCAAGGTCAAGATGGGCTGCACCAAGGACGGCCGCATCGTCGCCGGCGAGGCCGAGCTCAACTACCAGGCCGGCGCGTTCGCGGGCTCATCGGTGCCGATGGCCTCGATGTGCACCTTCACCCGCTACGATCTCGAGAACGTTCGCGTGGTCGGCCACGACATCACGGTCAACCGGCCCAAGGTCGCCGCCTATCGCGCGCCCGGCGCGCCGATCGCGGTCTTCGCGGTCGAAACCATCATCGACGAGATGGCCGAGAAGCTCGGCCTCGACCCGATCGACATGCGGCTCAAGAATGCGGCGAAGGAGGGGACGCAGACCTATTACGGCCCCAAGCTCGGCGCGATCGGCTACATCGACACGCTGAAGAAGGCGAAGGAGCACCCGCATCTCACCGCGCCGCTCGGGCCGAACCAGGGGCGCGGCATCGCGACCGGGTTCTGGTTCAACATCGGCAACGAGACCTCGACGACGCTCAACGTCAACGAGGACGGCACCGTCACGCTGATGATCGGCACCATCGACGTCGCCGGCGGCTCGCGCGCCGCCTTCGCCCAGATGGTCGCCGAGGAGCTCGGCATTCCCTATGACAAGGTCCGCCCCGTCGTCGGCGACACGAGCGCGCTCGGCTTCAACTTCGTGACCGCGGGCAGCCGCGGCACGTTCGCGACCGGCATGGCGGCGGTGATCTGCGCCCGCCAGGCGATCGACAAGCTCCGCGAGCGCGCGGCCGCGGCGTGGAAGGTGCCGGTCGACGGCGTGATCTGGGAGAACGGCTTCGCCAAGCCCGCGTCGTCGAATGTCGGCGATTTCGAGCCGATGTCGATCGCCCAGATCGCGAAGACCGCCGGCCGCACCGGCGGCACCATCGCCGGCCACGCCGAGATCAACGCGCAAGGTGCCGGCCCCGGCTTCGGCACCCACATCGTCGACGTCGAGGTCGACCGCCAGACCGGCGCGGTGAAGATCCTCCGCTACACGGTGATCCAGGACACCGGCAAGGCGATCCACCCCGCCTATGTCGAGGGCCAGTTCCAGGGCGGCGCAGTGCAGGGGATCGGCTGGGCGCTCAACGAGGAGTACATCTACAACAAGGATGGCCGGCTCGAGAATCCGGGCTTCCTCGACTACCGCGTGCCGGTCGCCTCCGACGTGCCGATGATCGACACCGTGATCGTCGAGGTGCCGAACCCGAACCACCCCTATGGCGTGCGGGGCATCGGCGAGGTGCCGATCATCCCGCCGATGGCCGCGATCGCCAACGCGATCTATGACGCGGTCGGCATCCGGATGCAGGAGCAGCCGATGTCGCCGCCGAAGATCCTGAAGGCGCTCGAGACGGCGGCGAAACACTAGACGCGGCGGGAGATCGCCGGTGGCCCGGATCGTGCTCGCCAGCAACCTCAATCCGTTCGCTGGCGGCACGACCGAGCTCACGCTCGAGGTCGACGACGTCTACCGCCTGTTCCAGGCGCTCGCCGCCCGCTTCCCCGCGCTCGAGCCTCATCTCGAGCACGAGGTCGCGGTCGCGATCGACGGCGAGATCTACCAGGACGTGCTGTTCCAGCCGATCGGCCCCGACAGCGAGGTCATCCTCATCCAAAAGATCGCCGGCGGCTGAGCGGGCGTGGGTGCGCCCGGCCGACCGCGCAAGGCGGCGGCGCCCCCGGCGACGGCGCAAGGTGACAGCGCAGGGCGGCGGCCTGTGCCCCTTCCTGCGGGCCGTACACTTCCGGTCTCGCCATCCGCCGAGCCCTTCGGCCTCGGACCGCCTGAGCCACGTGCGAACGATGGGCGGGCTGAGCCGACGGCTTGAGCGATTGCCTTCGCCTTCGGCGCGAGCGCGCTCGGCCCGATGCCCGAGGCGATCCGCGCCGCGCTCGGCGCGGCAGCGCCGGCCCGCCGCTGACGGCGCCGCAGCCTACAGCGTCTTCGCCAGCCAGTCGGCCATCAGGCTCCGGTACTGGAAGGCGTGGTTGTGGCAGCAGTGGACGCCGTCCTCGTCGACGACGAGCGTCGCGCGGCTCCCGAGCGCGTCCGCGATGCGGCTCGCCTGCGGCGCCTTGAAGATCGCATCGCGCCTGCCGTGCACGATCAGCACCGGGCAGCGCACCCTGCCGATGCAGTCGGCGAGGCTCGCCTCGCCCATCTTCTGCCGCGCCTCCGCCTCGCTCGCCGATCCGGTCGCGAAGCGGAAGCCGCCGCGGATCGTCTCCGGCATGGTCGGCCAGTCGGAGAGGTCGAAGGCGCCGCCGAATACGACCGCGGCCGCGACGCGCGGATTGGCGGCGGCGGCACGAATGATGTAGAAGCCGCCGAGGCTCCGCCCGAGTAGGCCGATGCGCTTGGGGTCGATCTCGGGCCGCGCGGCGAGCATGTCGAACACGGCCGCGATCGCGCTCTCATAGCCCTCGGCGAGCTTCATCGCGGCGTGGAACTCGCCCTGGCCAGGTCCGTCGAAGACGAAGGCGGCGAGGCCGCGGCGGAGGCACATCTCGGCGACGGTGATGAAGTCCTCCTTGGTCGAATCGAGACCGGGGACGAGAAGCGCGCACGCGACGCGGCCGCCGGCACCCGCCGGCAGGCGGAGATAGCCGGGCAGCGTGTGGCCGCGATAGGGCACATCGACCCGCTCGGCGGGCGGCAACAGGAGAGGGGCGGCCGCGCGGAACGCGGCGACCTTGCGCGCCTGGAGCTCGGCCTTCTGCGCCGGTGCGTGGAAGGCGACGACCTGGCCGACGTGGTAGCAGAGGCTCGCCCGCACCAGGAGCTCGCCCGCGCTGATGCGGTGGCCGCCCGCGATGCGCTCGGCGGCGGTCTTCCGGTGCGTGTCGCCGGCGGCCGCCCAGGCATCTGCCCAGTCGCCCCATCCGGTCGCCTTCTTCCGCACCTCGACCACGTCGTTGGCATCGACCCCGTCGGCGCCGAGGCGCGGGATCCAGTAGTTGAAGACCTCCTCGTTGAAGGAGTCCTCTACGGCAGCGGCGGCCATCGCTCTCTCCTCGCGCTGATCGCCGGCATTTGATCGCGCCGAACCGTCGAGGGCAACCGTTTCGCGCCGCGCGCCGGTGTAGAATGGGCGCGCCGATCACCCGGAAGAGGTGTCATGGCGGTCTTCCGTCGCGTCGTCGTCGCGCTCCTCGCGTCCTCCTCGTCGCGCCTGCCGCCGCGCAGACCGACGAGCTGCCGCTCGTCGCGCCGCCGCGGACCATCCGCGACATCACCGCGATCCTCGACCAGGAGCGCCCTGACCCCGAGCGCATGGCGCGCCGATTGGCGTCCGTCGAGGCGCCCGAGCCGGCGGGCCTCGCCGGCGCCGAGCGCGCCAAGTTCCTGATCGGCCGCGCCCAGGCCGCGTTCGCGATCGGCCGGATGGCACAGGCGATCACCGATGCGCGCGCGGCGGTGGCGCAAGGACGCGGCCAGATTCCGCCCGGCGACCTCGCGGTCGGGTTCAACCTCCTCGCCTTCTACGAGCATTTGGGCCGCAACCATCGCGCCGCGATCGCGGCGGCGCGCGAGGCGATCGCGGTCGCACCGCAGGGCCGGCCCGGCATCCACCTCTATGCCCACGCCTATCTCGCCGCCGCGCATGGCGCGCTCGGCGAGACGCCGGCGGCCGAGGCCGCACTCGCCGAGGGCCGCGCCATCCTCGCCCGGATCGAGGCGAGCGGGAGGGCCGAACCGGGCCCGGTCGCGGAGATGGCCTCGCGGCTCGCGATCGCAGAGGCCGAGATCGCCGAGGGCCGCGGCGACTATCGCCGCGCCGATGCCGCCTACAAGCGCATCGCCGCGCGGCTCCGCGGCGCGATCGCGGCGGCGGGCGATGAGCGCGTCCGGTGGAACCTCAACTTCCGGCTGACCCAGGCCTTCGCCGGCACCGGCCGCATCGCCTACCGCGACGGCCGGCTGGTCGAGTCCGAGATCGCGACCCGCGCGGCGCTCCTCCGCGTGCTCCGCGACGCGGGCAAGATGAACGACGAGGCGGCGCGGCTGATCCACCAGCTCGCGACCGTCGTTCTCTCGCAGGGGCGCTTCGAGGACGCCGAGAAGCTGTGGCGCGCCGCGCTCGCGATCTATGCCGACATTCGTCATCCGGCGAATTCGAACGACCGCGCCGAGACCGTGGTCGGGCTCGCGACGGCGCTCATCTTCCGCGGCCGCTATCGCGATTCGCTCGCGCTGCTCGAGGAGCTGCGCGCCGCGCTCGCCGCCGATCCGGCCCGCTTCGACTGGATCGCCGGAACCTCGTCGATGACCTATGCCGCGAGCCTGTTCCAGTCCGGCCGCGGCCGCGAGGCGATCCCAGTTTCCGACCGGACCATCGAGCGCGTCCGGAACGAGTACGGCGAGCGGAGCCTCCGGCTCGCCCTCGAGCGTGGCTCGCGCGCGGTGATCCTCGCCGGCACCGGCCAGCCGGCGCGCGCGCTCGACGACTTCTTGGCCTCCGTGCCGCGCCTCATCGATGGCGTTCGGGCCAATGACGAGGAGGTGCGCGGCCAGCGCAATGCGCAGCTCCGCTATGTGATCAACAACTATGTCGGGTTCCTCGGCCGCAACAAGGATTCGGCGTTTGTCACCGGCCGCGGCATCGATGTCGCGGCGGAGACCTTCCGCGCCGTCGATGCGCTCCGTGCGGCCACCGTCCATCGCGCGATCGTCGCGAGCGCCGCGCGCGCGCTCGACCCGGAATTCGCCGAGCTCCTCCGCCGCGAGCAGGACGGCGCCAAGCAGAAGGCGGCGCTCGAGGTGATGTTGAGCGAGCTCCTGTCGCTGCCGACGGGCGAGCGCGCGCCGGGCGCGGTCGAGGACGCGCGCCGCCTCTTCGCCGCCATCGAGCGCGACCGGGCCGAGGCGCGAAACCAGATCCGGACCCGCTTCCCGCATGCGGCCCGGATCGTCAACCCGACGATCGCGACGGTCGAGGAGGTGCAGGCCGCGTTGGCGGCCGACGAGGCGATGGTCGTTGCCCACAGCCTCGGCGCGCGCACGCTGGTCTGGGTCGTCCGCCGCGACCGCCCGGCGGTGATCGCGAACGTCGAGGTCGGGTCTCCGGCGATGGCGGAGAAGATCGAGCGGCTGCGCCGTTCGCTCGATCCGCGCGCGGCCTCGATCGAGGCGGTTCCCGACTTCGATGTCGCGCTCGCGGCCGAGCTCTACGGGATCCTGCTCGCCCCCGTCGAGGCCGCGTGGTCGGACGCACGCCGCCTCGTCGTCGTGACCGAAGGCGCGCTCGCCTCGTTGCCGTGGTCGCTCCTGGTCACGCAGCCGATCGCGCAACCGGCGCGCGCCGCGCCGCGTTTCGCCGAATATTCCGCCGTTCCCTTCCTCGCGCGCCGCGTCGCGATCACGCACGTGCCGTCGGCCTCGGCCTTCGTGACCCAGCGCGCGACCGATGCGCGCACACGCGCCACCAAGCCCTTGCTCGGGATCGGCGATCCCTGGTTCAACAAGGACCAGGCCGGCGCGGGTCGGGGTGCTGGCACGATGCGCGGCACGGAGCGCATGCGGGCGGGCCCGTTCCGTCCGACGCTTGCCGGTCGCGATCTCGACAGCGCCTCGCTCGCGCAGCTTCCCGCGCTGCCGGAGACCGACGCCGAGGTGCGCACCGTCGCGCGCCTCCTCGGCGCGGCCGAGGAAGACGCCGTCCTCACCGGACCGCGGGCGAGCCTCGGTGCGCTCCGGCGGGCCGATGTCGCGAGCCGACGCGTTCTCCTCTTCGCGACCCATGGTCTCGTCCCCGGCGACATCGACAGTCTCGACCAGCCGGCGCTCGCCTTGAGCGCGCCGGCGGTGACCGGCGAGGAGGGGACCGGGCTTCTGACGCTCGCCGATGTGTTCGCGCTGAGGCTCGATGCGGACTGGGTGATCCGGTCGGCCTGCAATACGGCGTCCGCCGACGGGTCGGCGGCGGAAGCGGTGTCCGGGCTCGGCCGCGCCTTTCTCTATGCTGGGGCGCGCGGGGTGCTGGTCTCGCACTGGCCGGTCGAGACGGGCGCGACGCAGGCGCTGACGACCGAGATATTCCGGCGCCAGGCGGCCGATCCGGCGGCGACCCGCGCCGAGGCGCTCCGCCGGGCGATGGTGTCGCTGATCGAGGGCGGCGCGGGCAGAAGCGGGTTCTCCTACGCGCACCCGATCTTCTGGGCGCCGTTCACGCTGGTGGGGGACGGACGGTGAGGTGAGGCGCCAGGCGGCAATCTCCGCCTCCACCCGGCGCCTCTCAGCCCTTCGCCTTGCGCGCCTCGATGAACTTGATCAGCGTGACCACGTCGGCGGCATCGACACGCCCGATCGGGCCCGAGCTATAGGTCGAGGACAGCACCTTGCCGTCCGGTTGCACGATTAACTCGGACGGTTGGACGATGCCCCGTTTCGGCTCCCACCACCCGCCGATCCTCTCTGCGACCGCGGACGTGACACCGTACGCCACCGGAAAGCCGAGACCGGCGCCGACCTCGGCCGCCTTGTCCTCCGCATCGACGCTCGCAGCGATCACGCGGGCGCCAAACGCGTCGAGCTCTGCCTTGACCTTGTTGAAGCCGTCCAACTGACGGCGGCAGAACGGTCATCAGTGGCCGCGATAGAACAGGATCACACGGTAGCCCGCGCCGAGCCCGTCGGGAACGCGGATCGACCGGCCGCCGGGGAGCAGAAGCTCGATCGAGGGAAACGCATCGCCGGTATTGAGCTTCATCCCTGCGGTCCCCTCGAGTTCAGGCGCGCGGCGCGCCGGTGAAGGTGTTGATCCCCATGACACGGCGGAGGTCCGCGGTGTCGGCGGCCTTCTCGTCCTCGACCGGGGTGCCGGTCGAATCGGCGACGCGGTCGATCGCATTGAAGAAACCCGCGACACAGGCGCTGTCGACCAGAACCGCATCGCCTAGCTCGCGGCGGATCCGCTCACTCACCGCGGCGAGGCGGCGATCGTCGGTCGAAAGAACCGCGTCGGCGAAATCCATCAACAGCCCGCCGTGGGGGACACCCATTTCGCCGCCGTTGCCGGTGATCGCCGCGTAGTCGATGGTGCCGTCGGTCTTGTCGCTGCTCGCACGGAGCAGTTGCACATGGCTGGTCGTTCAATAGAAGCACTGGTTGATCGCCGAGACCCGCGCGGCGATCAGCTCGATCTGCGCATGGGTGATCGCGCGATACTCGCGCGTGAAGTCCCACATCGCCGGTCCCGGCAGATATTGCGCCTCGCCGATCTTGAAGAACGTGCGCTGCTCGTCGGGGATGAGCGTCAACGCACGGCGGATGTTGGAGACCTTGTTGCCGCGGAAGAGGTCGGCCTCGTCGGGTCCGTGGTCGGCCTTGGCGATCGTCGGCACCCAGGCGTCGGTCTTGCGCACGCCGGTCGGGCGCGTGCGCCGCGGCGTGCCGCCGGCCGGCTTTGGCAGGACGGCCGGCGCCATGCCGATGCCGCGGCGGAAGGTGTCGATCGCGGTCACCTGGGCGATCACCGCGACGATCTCGACATAGCGCTCCTCGGCGAGCCCTTGGTCGATGATGCCGCGATACCAGGATTCGGAGAGACGCGCCGGGTCGGTCACGATGCGGTGCACGACCTCGACCTCGAGCGCCGAGAGGAGGCCGAGGGAGTCGTGCGTGCCCTGGACGGCATTCGGCGAAAGCGCCTCCTTCCGGGCCCGGCACAGCCGGCAGTTCGGTGCGTTGCGCGCCTCGGCGGCGACCGCGAGCCGTTCCTCGGCGGTGAGCCAGTAGCCGGCGCGGGCGAGCCGGTCCCATGCATAGGCATGGGCGGCGGCGATATCGGCGCGAACCGGGACCGGGGCATTCTCGTAGCCGATGGCACTCATGCGCGCTCCGAAGCTTGGCGGAAAAGAGTGGGAGTCGAACCCACCGGGGACGTCTCACGCCCCCCACCGGATTTGAAGTCCGGGCGCCCCACCGGGGTGCGATTCCCCTCCGGACGGAGGAACTATACAGGCGGCTCATCCCGCTTGAACACATCTTTCGGCGAGCGCGCGAGCACGCGGAACTCCCCGGTCCGCCGGGTCAGCTTCACCTGGTCGAAATACTCGAGCACGTCGATCGCGAGATTGCGGCCGACCCCACTCCGGTCGCGGAAGCGGGCGACGGTGATGTGCCCGTCGGGTGCTTCCGCGGCGAGATCGGACAGGAGGTCTGCGAGCCGCTGCAGCGCCGCGGGGCGAAAGAACCGATTGTCGGCGACCCGGATCGCGAGCCCGTGCCGCCCGATGCGCACCAAAAACTGCGCGATGCGGTCCGGTCGTTCGCGCAGTCGGTCGGCGATCTCGGCGACGCTCGGCGGCGCGGCGCCGCCGGCATCGAGGAGCGGCGCGACCGCCTTCCAGCGCGCCGCATCGGCGGGCTCGATCCTCGCCCGGTGCGTCGGCAGCCGGAGCGTATGGCCCTCCTTGACGAGGCTTGCCTCGGCGACGAGCGCGTCGGCGATCGCCGCGACGAGCGTCGACGATATCCGAACACCGGTCCCGGCGAGGACCCGATCGGTCGCGATGCCCAGAAGCTCGGGATGACGGCGATGGTGCGCCGCGACCGCCGCCACCAGCGTCTCGCGCATCGCGCCCCAGTGCAATGGTGAGAACGCGTGGCGCGCCGGGGCATCGCCGACGAGCCGGAGCGGCAGGGCGGCGAGGAGCGCCTCTGTCTCGGTGTCGGTGAGATTTCGTCCGCGCGCCAAGCCATCGACCGCGATCCCGCTCGGCGCGATGGCGAGCGCGGCGGCGAGCGCGCGCGCCGCGTCGTCGTCGGCGACGGCGCGCAGGAAGGCGAGACGA
>Ga0194132_10004789_pt1 | contig 22716 bp, 16 predicted proteins | sample TA2KigOf80mmetaG_FD_148612 | JGI IMG/M metagenome (GOLD analysis project Ga0194132, IMG submission 148612) | Freshwater microbial communities from Lake Tanganyika, Tanzania - TA2015054 Kigoma Offshore 80m | ecosystem: Environmental > Aquatic > Freshwater > Lake | place: Tanzania: Lake... | reverse complement strand
CGCCCTGCCGATTGGAAATCGGCGATACCGCAGATTGAAAATCTGCGCTACGGTTCTCCGGTCGATCTGTCGTCAATCCCACGGTCTGCACAGTAAGGATGCGGCTGGCGAGCGACCAATCGATATCTCCGCGGTGAGGATTGGGAATTGGCACGGTGAGTTCTCCCTTGCGCATCACCATATGACGCCGACCGGGCTCTGGTCCGCTCCAGCCCAGGCGGCGCATCCGGCGGATGCATTCACGCCGCTCAATCGGCTTCGGCATAGTCCGGTTGCAGATTGATGTCCACTCCGTCAATCACACCGAACCGGTCACCATGCCGGAGCTTGATCATAATCCAGTCCTCCAAGCTGCTCTGCAACTCCTCCCGGCACTCCTCCAGGGTTGGACCTTCCGCCCAAAGTCCCGGACATTCGGGAATCCGCGCGAAGAAACGGCGGTTCTCCATCAGCTCGCACTTCGCATGACGCATGGCCGCCTGGATGTATTGTGTCAGCATATGGCTTGATCAACAACTTGAAGGATAGCCGGGCTCGTGGAGGACGCCAGATGGATTTCAGTCCAAGGCTGGTTCTGCACCGTCGATCATTTTCACTTTGTTGTGGGCGAAATACTCTTTCGTGAGCGCCTTCATCATGCGCGGGCGTTGGTCGTAAAGCCGTTTCAGCTTGCGCGGCTTGTGTTTCGCCAACGCGTAATGCGTGAAGATCGGCATGGCGATGGTGGTGTCGGTGTAACACACGACGGCATCGGGCAATTTGGTGGGATCAACCTTGCCCCAACTGACGGCTTCGCTCGGCGTCGCGCCGGAGAGGCCGCCGGTGTCGGGCCGGGCGTCGGTCACCTGGATGAAGAAGTCCTGGCCGTATTCTTTGATCCGCAGCACTTCCTGGATTTGCGGCTCGGTTTGGAGCATGAAATTCTTCGGGCTGCCGCCGCCCCACAGCACGACGCCGCTCCGGCCCCCCGCACGCTTGGCGGCAAGCACGAACGCCGTGGTTTCATTGACGTCGATGGACGGATTGATGCGGAGTTTGCTGCCGCGGATCTCAACACCGGCCACGTTCATGCCGATGGTTGAGTCTCCCGGTGACGAGGTGTAGCAAGGCACGCCGGCGCGATAAGCCGCCGCCGTGACGGACACGTCTTTCAGCCGGTTCTTGCGTTCCCATTCGGCGGCGTAGCGACCGATCAAGTGGTGCAACTCGGCCGTACCCATTTCTTTCTGGAATTCTGGCTGACAGAAGATCTCGCGCAGCAAATCGTCCGTCGCCATCAACCCATCGGAGTAAGGAATGACCACGTCGTAGATGCGGACCAGATCATTGTCGCGCAGGTCGGTGTCATCAAATTTGAAACTGCCGCTGTGCACCGGGTAATTCAGCGCGAAGTGCAGGTCGTGGTAAAGATTCGCGCCGGTCGAAACGATCCAATCCACGAAGCCGGCCTTGATCAACGGGATGATGGACGAACAGCCGAGGCCCGCCGGCGTGAGCGCGCCGGAAATGCTCATGCCGATGGTCACGTCGGGCGCGAGCATGCGGTCGGTGAAAAGCTGGCACGCTTCCCGGAGCCGGGCGGAATTGTAGGCGAGAAAAACTTCATCGACGAGGTACGTGAGCTTTTCCTTGCCGGTCAGGTTCTTCGGCATAATGCGCTTGCCCGACATGTATTTCTTTTTGTGCGGGCAATGCTTTTCTTTTAGCCAATCCGGCATTTCGGAAACGTCTTCGCGAGAGCGGACGTTCGTTCGTTCGGTTCGAGCCATAGGTCAGATAAAATCTTGTTGGCGCTCACGATACGAATGGATCGCGGCTTGCCAATCTCGAAATGGAAGATTCTCGCGGTGGCGTCCCTCCGTGAAACGGGGCGAGTGTCCGAGGCGGCGCCAATCGCCATTGCAATCACGCGTATCCATCGGTGAAGGTAGTTAAGGTGGGGCGAAGCTCCCGCTGAGCCAATGCCATCGAAGAACAGCTCCGCAGGAGCGTCGCTCCACCGTCGTTAACTGATGAGGGGTTACAATCGCGCTGCCTTTGCGGTTGTTTTCCAGAATCCTGCTCGTTAGTTTCCGCTGCATGACATGGCCGGCAACTTTTCGAGTTCGGGGATGGATACTGCTCTTCATGGTTCTCGCGATTCCTCTGCCTGCTCAGGCGGCTGCGGCTCTCCAGGAGCGCGCGGATCAATTCTTGATTCTCGTGAACGCGGGCTATCAAGCGCTCTATCGGGTCAACAGCGAAGCGCAATGGGCCGCCGCCACGGACGTCACGCCGGCGCATGATGCGGCTTCCGAGGCGGCCGGCAAATCGTTGGCCGCGTTTAACGGCAATCCGGCGGTGATTCGCGAAGCGAAGATGCTGCTCGAACACCGAAGCGAGCTTCGCCCGATCACGGTTCGCCAGTTGGAACGCGTCCTGTTGAACGCCGCGGAAGGGCCGATGACCAATCCCGAACTGGTCAGCGCCCGGATCGCCGCCGAAACGAAGCAGGCCTCCGTCCTCAATTCGTTCACTTTTCGCCTGGACGGAAAACCGATCACGGCCAACGAAATCGACAACCTCCTGCAATCCTCCACGAATCTGGCCGGGCGCCGCGCCGTGTGGGAAGCATCCAAGCAGTCCGGGCCGGCGTTGAAACCGGGCTTGATCAAGTTGCGCGACCTGCGCAACGGCGTGGCACGCGAGTTGGGTCATCAGGATTATTTTGCCCTCCAAGTCGCTGGATACGGAATGACCACCGAGGAGATAGTCAACCTTCAGCAAAGTTTCATGCGCGACTTGAAGCCGCTGTATCTGCAACTGCACACCTGGGTGAAGCACAAGCTCGCGCGGAAGTACGGCCAGCCCGTGCCGAAACGCATTCCCGCCCATTGGCTCAACAATCGCTGGAGCCAGAATTGGGTCGGCATTGTTGAGGGCGCCAACCTCGATCCGTATTTCAAAGACCGAACCGCGGAGTGGATCGTGAAGACCGCCGAGCAGTTCTACGTCGGCTTGGGCTTTTTACCGTTGCCAGCGAGCTTCTGGAGCGCGTCCGACCTTTATCCGGTCCCGGCGGGCGGCTCGCGAAAGAAAAACACTCACGCTTCCTGCTGGCACCTGGATTTGGACAAAGACATTCGATCGCTCATGAGCGTGGAGCCCAACACGCAATGGTTCGAGACCACGCACCACGAATTGGGGCACGGCTATTATTTCATGAGTTACACGCGGCCCGAAGTTCCTCCCTTGCTCCGGTTGGGGGCGAATCCCGCGTTCCATGAAGGGATGGGCGAGTTGATCTCGCTGGCGTCGGGGGCGGCGCCGTACTTGCAGTCGGTGGGTATTTTGCCGGCGGATTACAGAGTCGATCAAACGGCGTTTCTGTTGAACGATGCGCTGGCCAACTCGGTTCCGTTCATCTTCTGGAGTTCAGGAACGATGACGCATTGGGAAGCGGACATCTACGCGCGCAACCTGACTCCAGACCAGTGGAACGCGCGCTGGTGGGAATACGTCCGGGAATTCCAGGGCGTCGAACCGCCGTCGGAACGGGGCGAGGAATTTTGCGACGCGGCGACCAAGACGCACATCAACGACACGCCGGCTTATTATTACTCTTACGCCGTGGCCACGGTGCTGAAGTTCCAGTTCCACGATTACATCGCGCGGAAAATTCTCCGCCAACCTCCGCAATCCTGCAATTACGCGAACAACAAAGCGGTGGGCGAGTTCCTGCGCAACATCATGGAGAAAGGTGGAACGGAAGATTGGCGGAAGGTTCTGCGCGAAGCAACCGGCGAAGATCTATCGACGCGTCCGATGGTAGACTACTTCAAACCGCTGCTGGCCTGGCTACAGGAGCAGAACAAAGGCCGGGCGATTGGATGGGATGACTGATTGCGGATTGCAGATTCCTTATCGCCTCGTCGGTTCCAACGCCGGATCACGGACCACGGACCACCGACCACTGACAACTCACTCATGGCTGCTCGTAGAGCACCACCAGGAAAATGTCCGATGGCGGGTGCGGGCCCTTGGAAATCGCGAACGCGCCTTCGTCCGGCGGCGGACTTTGCGGGGCGATGTTGCCAAACATATTGACGACGCGAACCTTGGATTCGGCCAGCCAGGCGTTCACCTGTTTCTCCAACTGGCCAACGTCCGTTTCAAGCGCCTTGAAGATTTTGATTTGATGCACGATTTGATCCTCGAATGAGCTGCAATCAATATCCCGAGACTACCGCCGCCAGCGCGGTTTCAGTTTCAAGTCGCACTCTAGTCAGCGCGCTATCGCCGGGCAAGAGTTTTGCCGCAGCGATGCTCGTTTTGCGACTTTGGGAACGCCGGCGTCCCCGCGGGCATGTCGGATTGCTGAAAGATAACGGGAATTCGCCAACAAGGATGTCGGCGCTCCCGACAAAACAAGCATTGCTGGTTCTGCCGGGTGACGTTGCATGACTTGTTCGATCATCATTCCGGTCTTTAACCAACTCCCCTTCACGGAGGCTTGCCTGAGCGCTGTGTTCCGCACGCTCCCGGCCAACGTCGGCGTGGAGGTGATTGTGGTGGACAACGGATCGACGGACGGGACCGCGGAGTTCCTTCAACGAGCCGCGGCGGAGAACGGCTTGTTGCGAATCAGGTCCGTGGGATGCAATGCCGGATTCTCCAAGGCCTGCAACCTCGGCGCCGAGGCGGCGCGCGGAGATTACTTGTTGTTTCTGAACAACGACACCATTCCGCTGGCGGATACGCGCGGGTTTGAGGAACGCTGGCCCCGGCATCTGTTGGAGTCCGATGACGAACGGTTCTATCGCGAGGATGGTTTTTCGGTCCGGAGCATGCGGGACGGCCAGGTTGAACTGGACGAGAACATCACCGAATCCGACCGCCTGGTGCATCAAGCCCTGGCGCCTGGCTCGCTGTCGCCGGCCTCGCCAAACGAGAATGCCTTGCGGAAGGCGCTCGAACTTTACCCGCACAATGTTCGCGCTCTGCACGCGCTCATGACTCTGCACCGGCGGCGGGGCGACTGCGAAGAGGCGCTGCGCTGCGCCGAGATCTTGCGTCGCGTGGAACCGGGAAACCTGGAGCGCCACCTGACCGCGGTTGAACTGGCTTTCCTTTCAGGCTTGCGCGAGCGCGCGGCGCAAATCCTGGAATACGTCGGTCGCTTCCCCCATTTGCCTCAGGCCATTTCCGAACGGGTCGGCTTACTCCGGGGGAAAATCACAGAGCTCCAGCAACTAAAAGTTGGAAACCACAGATGAACGCAGATAGACAAGATAAGAGAGCCGCAAAGCTCGCGAAACTTCACACGGCCCGTGAACCGATCGCCGGTAGGGCGAGTCCGTCCTGGCGAGCCGCTCGCCGTGTTTGGAACACGTCCGGACCGGCTCGCTGGAGACAGGCTCGCCCTACCGTCTGGTTCATGGGAAGTTTCCTTGCGCGGACCGCGGTTTTGCGGTTCCGATATTCGCTCGAAGCGCGGACCTACTTGAGATGATCTCAACCATTGCTGCCGAATTGCCGGACCGTATCGAATCCGAGGACCAGTTGGACGAAGTCATGACGCGCCCGCGGTCGTGCCTGATCGAGTCGGTCAAATCACTTCAAAGCCCGCTCCTGATTCTGGGCGCCGCAGGCAAAATGGGCCCTTCGCTGGCGGTGCTGCTCCGGCGTGCGGCTGACGCGGCGGGCCACCAACTGGAAATCGTCGCCGTCAGCCGCTTCAGTTCCAATGATGCCAGACATTGGCTTGAAACGCGCGGCGTGCGGACCTTTGCCTGCGATTTGCTGGAGCGCGAGTCGCTGGCCAAACTGCCGGACTCGGCCAACGTCCTGTATTTGGTCGGCCTCAAGTTCGGCACCGCGCAGAATCCATCTTTGACCTGGGCCGCGAACACGCTGGCGCCGTCGCACGTGGCGGAGCGCTTTTCGAAAGCCCGCATCGTAGCCCTCTCCACGGGTAACGTTTATCCCCTGACTCCGATCGCCCGCGGCGGTTCGGTCGAGACCGATGCGTTGGCGCCGTTGGGCGAGTACGCCAACGCCGCGGTCGCGCGCGAACGGCTCTTTGAATTTCATTCCCGCAAGAACGGCACTCCGGTCGCGGTGTTGCGATTGAATTACGCGGTCGATCTGCGCTACGGCGTGCTGTTGGAGATCGCGCAGAAAGTGTGGGCCAATCAGACGGTCGATGTGACCATGGGCTACCTCAACTGCATCTGGCAAGGCGACGCCAACGAAATGATCGTGCGCGCGCTTCCCTTGTCCGCCTCGCCTCCCTCCGCGTTCAATCTGAGCGGCGCGAAGCTTCTTTCCGTTCGCGACCTGGCGCAACGTTTTGGCCAATTGATGAATCAGCCGGTGACGATTACCGGCGCGGAAGCCGACACGGCGCTGTTGAGCAATCCCAGCCGGCTTTTCGGAATCCTGGGCGAACCGCCGACCTCCCTGGAAGCGATGCTCCGCTGGGTGGCGCGCTGGGTGATGGAGGACGGGAGGACCCTGGGCAAGCCCACCCGGTTCGAGGTGCGCAACGGGAAGTTTTAGTGGCAGCGATCAAATGGCTCGGCCACTTTCAAGCCCGGCTGCTCAAGCAGATCGGGTTGGATCAATGAGCGGGCTCCGCAAATGCCTTGTCGCTTTGGAATTGATGAGTATTTTGATGGCATGATCGTAACAGCGACAGAACTGGCGCACGACAGCGAGCGCGTCCTGGATCAGGTGATCCAGCGTGGTGAGATTGCGCAAATCCAGCGGAACGGAAAGACCGTGGCCGAAATTCACCCAAAAGTTGGAGTCTCCAGAGAGGAAGCATTGCGTATTCTGGGTCCCATTCGCTGGACAGAAGCCGAGAGCCAGGAATTGAAGCATGCGATGAACGGGAATGAGAGAAGAGCTTTCCAGAGGTCTTCGCGTCCATGGGAGTTGATTCGCGGCTTCCGACTGAAACAAACAACTTCACTTTGCCGGGTACGCCCAGTGGAAGGACTCCGAGCCGCTCTGGAAACGCCCGGTCTCGCCGCGCCGGACAATCGTGAGGACGAACTTGCCGTCCTCCGTGACCCGATAAGTCAACGGCTCGTTGCCCGGCGTATCCGCAAGGAGTTCGGCGCGTTGCGACGGAACCAGCATTTCCAGGCGTTCCGGAAAGTGCCCTTGCGCCAGGCGATAGCGCTCCAACGCGCACGCGACTCGCGCCAGGTTCAATGAGATCTGCGTGCGGGGAAACTCGAAAAGGAATCCGTCCAGAGCCCACCGAAATCCTCGGTTGTCCAGGAAGGCGCCGGTCCGGTCCATGGCTTCCCTGACGGCTCGGATCTCACCGGGCGAAAGGCCGTCTCCTTCCCGCGTGGCGAATTGTTTCGCTAACTGCTCGTGCAACCGATAAATCTGAATCTGCCGGTCGTACGTCCAGCCCACGGAATAGAAGAACTTCAACCGCCTCCAGCGGCTCTCCCAGTATCCTTCCGGCGCCGGCGCTTCCCCGGAAACCACGGCGCGGAAGCGCGCCCACCCCGCAATCTGCTGCAGCATTTCCCCGCGCACGGCCTTCTGGCTGTCCGCGAACAGGTCGAAGCGCTGCAGCAGTTTCTCCAACTCGGCCAGTTGGGCCTCCGACCATCGGCGCTGAGCCAGGCCTTCCCAGATAACCTGGATCGCCGAGTCTAGAATCGTGATGCGATGCTGTTGGGCCTGAATGAAAGGCTCCAGTCCCAGCGCCTCGGCAAATCGGAAGATCAGTTTGAGATCCTGGAAAGCTCCCACGGTTCCCGAACCGTGCGCCCGGTCCATGAACCGACGCGAATCCCCTTTACCCGTCCTGCGGACACTCTCTCCCCCACGGGGGGAAAGGGAAAGGGTGAGGGGGTTCGCTTCATGAGAAGCCTCGTCAGTGCGCTCCAGATTCAAGCTGGCGATCGCCCGGAGCGCGAGCACGTCAGCTATGTTCCGGCAAATGGGCCAGTGCTGCATCATGCCACTGCGCGCGTTTTCGTAAGGCACAGGAAATCGGCTGTGGGGGCGAAGACTGGCCTGGTGCATTTCCTCAAGTTTCGAGGAGAACTTGGTCAAGGCCACGAGGACATCTTCGGCCGGTTCATTTGTGCCCGTGGGCTGCGGGAACTGCGCCAGAGCGCGGAAACGCTTTTGCCACGCTTTGAGATCGGCCAGCTCCGCGTTGCGCCAATTCCCGAGCAGGCTCGACCCGAAGGCCCACGGCCCGCCGCGCGTCTGGCCTTGTAGCTCAATGGACTGTAGCTCGGTGATGCCCGATCCGCGCCAGCGAATCCCGCCATGGGGCGCGTAATCGTAAGCGAACAACGGCGCAAAAACTTTCGCCGCGCCGAAGTTTTGATCGGCCGGGACTTCCGGAGGAATCATGGAAGCCAGATCAATCGTTTCGCCTTTGGCTTCGATCTCGCGTTTGAATTGGTTCCACGCGCGCTGGCCGCGCCAGTTTTCTTCGAGATGCCAGAGCTTCAGCAGCCCCAGCAAGGCTGCGGTGGCCAGGACAAAACGAAGAGCCAGCCGCGCGCGGCGGCGCCAGGAGCGTTTCTGTTGCAGGAACAAAAACCGGTCCGTCACCGCCAGGCGAAAATCCCGGCGCAACCTTCGCCAGGCCCAGATCGAGAGCAAAAGATCGTTGGCTAGGTTCAACGCTACGGCGGTTTTCAGTCCCAAATGAAGCAATTCGTATTCGGACCAGAGGAAACTGAAGTGGTCCAGCAACATCACGGTGATCGTGAAGAAGGGCCAGGGAGGGAACGCCACGAGCGCGAGCGCGACCCAGGGCGCGTTGCGCGCGCGCCGGGTTTTCAGTCCCATCCACATTCCCACCCACGCGACCGCGATCCAGTGCGCGACGAGCAGTCCGCCCGCGGTGAGGACGACCTTCATGATGAAGAAGAAATGCCAGTCCAAATCGACCAGGGCCGCCGGGTCGCCCTGGAGGATCGCGCGCAGCACGTCCAACCCGGTCCGGCCCTTCAGTTCCTCGGCGGCGATCAATTCGAGCAAGCCCCAAAGAAAAAGCACGTGCGCCAGCAGCGCTGCGATCATTGGTCCCCAGACCTGGCGCAGCAACGCGAGCCATTGGCCGCGCACGATCTGGCGGACACGGATCGGCGTGGCCAGCAGCAATTCCAGCGCGCCGCTTTTGCGGTCCTCGGCGAATTGATGCGTCGCCGTCATGGCGATCCGGAACAGAACGATCAGGTGCAGCAACGCCGTGGCCCAAAACCAGGCGAAAACAAATCCACCAATCGGCTTGGCCGGGCCAAAGAAATTCAAGCCGACCTTCCACGCGACCCAGACCGCTAACACCACGAAGACCGCCACGAACAGGAGCGGAGCGATCCAGCCCAGGCGATCTCGAGACCCCAGCCAGAAGAACGGATTCCAATCGAGGAGCCGCGCGCGAAGGCCCTGGCCGCGCTTTGTGGCGCCGAATTTCCACCGTTGCCAGCGCCGGCGCCACGTGAAGGATTTCTTGCCGCCGGCCTTCTCCTTCCAGACCGAAGGCAGGATCCAGCAAGCGACCGCCAGGCACGCCAGCGCCGCCAGGAAAAGGGTCAGCGACGCCAGCCAGAATTGATTCGCGCGCGTCCCGGCTGTATTTGAATCCGCGACGGTGTGCATGAAAAACGGGCTCGCGAGCTCGACGCGGCCCGCCCATTCGGGAGCTTGATACTGGACGCGCAGCAGTTCGCCCAATCCGAAGAGGCCGAAATCCGCGACCGCCATGAGGAGCAAGGCAAGGCTGGTGGCGCGGACCGAGTGTTTGCTCAGGCTCGAAATGAGCATTCCGACGGAGAGCGACAGGAACAACGTGTTCGTCAGGCCAATCACCACGCGCGCGAAGTCGGCAAACTGCACGCCCCCCATGAGCAACGGAATGGCCAGCACGGGAAACATGGCCAGCAGCCCAAAGAAACAATTCAACGAACTGGCCATCAATTTCCCGAGCACGATATCGAAGCCTTTCAAGTGGGTGAGAAAGAGAAGGCCGATGGTGTTCTCGCGCTTTTCCACGCTCAGGCAATCCGCGCTGATCGCGGCGCCGGCGAACAAACAATAGAAGTGCGCGATCCAGGACAACGTCTGGAAAAGGGTGGAGCCGGAAATCCCCTGCCCGTATCGGGCCAGCAGCCACACCATCCAGCTGAAAATCAAAACCCCCACGCCCGCCATGATCAGCCGGGACCGGTAGGTTCTCGGCTGGCGCGCGGCGACCCGCAATTCACGCTCGGCGATAGGCAGCATGGCGAAATGTCTCTTCAGATTCGATGGGGAGCGCACGCGCCCTCGCGTGCCGTGGTCGGCGCCCTCGCCGACCACAAAACTGCGATCGAACAACTCACTGTCGGATGGAATTCGCCGGCGTGTCCATTTCGACCGGTGAGGCGCCGGTCGATCCACGCGAGGGCGCGTGTGCTCCCCAAGCCCAACTGCAGACGTACGACGAGGTTCACAGCTTCAACCGCGGCGCGCTGGGCCAAAGAAAACTTCGAAGCGAAAACAGTTCCCAGGCAAACGGCAGGTAGCCCAGGAAGCCCAGCAACGGCATCTCGAACACATAAAGGAACTCGGCGCCGGGGGTGTGGTAAATCCATTTTGGGTAGGACTTGAAATTCCACATCTCCCAGAAAAAACCGCAGATCAATGCGCCCAGTGCAAGTGCAATCACGGGCCGCCAGTCGCCCTCCCGAAGCCACTCCAGGAAGTGCTGTCGGCTCAGCCAGATATTTACCGGTTCAAGAATGAGAACGATCGATCCCCAAACCAGCGGGTAGAAAGCTTTCGGCCAGGCCATCGTCAACGCGAGCATCACGAGGCCGGCGGCCAGAAAGCCCAGGCAAACCGCGTTCGTAGGTTGGACGCTTCGTCCGGGTCTCAGCCGGTCAATCCACCGAAACGTGCGCGCCAGTTCCGCGGTCTCGAACACTGCGGGCATGACCGTCGAAAACGAGATGCTGGAAAGGAGAAAGTACTCGAAGCCGCTCAAAGTTTCGCCACCGAGGTATTCCCAGTTTTTTGTTCGCCAGTTGATGACTTCAAACAACCACCAGGCCGGCGCGGAGATCACGAAGAGGCCCCAGAACTCCGAGCGCGATCGCGTGTAGAGCGAAGTCCCGCGGCGGGTGAAAACGAGCGCATCCACGAACAGGATGTAACCGAGCCAGAGCGGGAGGAACAAATAGGCGGTGCGGAAGCCCGGCAGGAACCAGTTCAGGGGCCAGAAGACCGCGACCAGCAGCAGGCCGATAAGGCCGTGCAATTTTCCCGCGAGCCGAGCAGCCATAGTCTGCAGTCAGTTCGTCGGCCCGTTCCCCTCACCCCAGCCCTCTCCCTTGGGGAGAGGGAGCATTCGTGGCCACACGCGAACATGCCGGCACGCGCCGACCAGACGGAGACGGCGGCCACGAACCCTCTCCTGGGGGAGAGGGCAGGGTGAGGGGAAAGGGAGCGCCGTCTAACCCGTTGCTCAACGATTGATTTGCGCCCCCGTTGGCCATTTTAGATTCTGATTTTCGGATTTTGAAATTTGTTCGTCGAATTTTCCAACCACGGATGCGCCCAGATAAACACGATCAAGAAGTCTCAGCCTTATCCGTGTGAATCCGTGTCCATCCGTGGTTGAATCAAATCCTCGAATTTCTTTGGTTAGGATTTGTTTCGCTTCTTCCGCTGCAAATCCCGCAGGGCGCGGTAACCGATCCGCTTGACCTTCTGGGTTTCGAGGAATCGGCGAATCTCCGGATCACGCGTGAACAAACGATACTCCGTCGCCCGGTCTTCCCAGGATCCCGTGATCTCTTTCATTTCGTCGGCCGGCAGCGCGGCGTGGATGTAAAGCTCGGTGACCCCCGGCTTGAGGTTGTTCAACATGCGTTTCCAATAATCCGTGATCGGTTCGCCGGGCTTGCGCTGGCCGTGAATCAGGTAATCGGGACAGACGATGCCGTCGCGTTCGAGTTCGCCGCGCAAATGGCCGGCGCCCGCCGCTTCCAACATCTCTTGTGAAGCCATGCGAATCGGCAAGTCGAACTCGCGGGCGAGTTTCCGATAAACTCTGTAGTAGCGGAGGTCGTATTGCAGCGCGCCCATGTGGGAATCGAGGTGCGTGACATCGATACCCATGGCCAGAGCTTTTTGGATCTGCGCGCGGGCCTCGATTTCCGCCTGGCGCGGCGAGGCGTGCTGGTAGACGTCCTTGATGGCGGGCCAGAGATAACCTTCAGGATCGAGCAGGCCCCGCACGTCATTTCGATTCGCCACGGGTCCCCAGCGATACTTTTTCCATTCGCTGGTGTGCGTCAGATGAAGCCCGAAGTCTGCCTGAGGATGCGCCCGCGCGTAGGCCGCGATTTCCGGAACCCACGGGCAGGGCATCATGATGGTGGCGCAGGTCATCAGCCCGTTTTCCAGCGAATCGATCGTGGCGGCATTGGCGGCGTGGCTCATGCCCACGTCATCGCCGTTAATGATCAAAATCTTGTCTGAGGCTTGAAATCCCAAACGCTCGGCCAGTGTGGGGCGAGCTGCGGCGGGCGCGGGTTCAGTTCTCATCGAAGGAGTGCCCAAGCCGAAGAGCGCAGTCAGCAGTATCCAGTGCTTCATAGTTGGAATCGTGTGCCGAGACAATGCGCAGTCCGCGCGCGGCATTCAAGATCAGAGGGGTGCAGGCAGTCCAGCGATGGCCGCTAAACCTTGGCTGGCAGGCCGGGCTTGACGGATTCGAGCAGGCGGTCGATCACGCCCTTGACGGTGATGCCTTCCGCTTCCGCGCGGTAGTTGATCAGGATACGGTGCCGCAAGGTCGCGTGCGCCAGCGCCTGAATTTCCTCGAAACGGACGTGGGATTTTCCGTGAAGGAGCGCGCGGGCTTTGCCTCCCAGCACCAGATATTGCGCTGCGCGCAATCCCGCGCCCCAGCTCACCCATTCGTTGATGAAGTCCGGCGTTCCTTTCTGGCGGGGGCGCGACGCCGAGGCCAGCCGCACGGCAAAACGGATCACGTCTTCCGCGATGGGAACCTTGCGAACCGTTTCTTGAAAGCGAAGCACGTCCGCGGCGGTGAACAGCGCGGCAATCGGCTCCGGTTGGCGCGCCGTGGTCTGCGCCACGACATCGACCTCCTGGTCCTCGGGCAAGTAATCGATGACCACATTGAACATGAACCGGTCGAGTTGGGCTTCGGGCAGCGGATACGTGCCTTCCATCTCGATCGGATTTTGCGTGGCCAGAACGAAGAACGGCTCCGGCAACGGATGCCGGACGCCTGCGGCGGTCACCTGGTGCTCCTGCATCGCTTCGAGCAGCGCGGCCTGGGTTTTGGGCGGCGTGCGGTTGATTTCGTCGGCCAGGATCATGTTGGCGAAGATCGGGCCGTTCACGAAAGTCATGCGTCTGCCGTCGCCTGTGTCCTGAAGAATCTCCGTGCCTGTGATGTCCGCCGGCATGAGATCGGGCGTGAATTGAATGCGCTGAAATTTGAGGTGGAAAACCTGCGAGATGGATTTGATCAAAAGGGTCTTGGCCAGCCCCGGCGCCCCGGTAATCAAACAATGTCCGCCGGAAACGAGCGCGATGAGCAATTGTTCGACGACTTCCTTCTGGCCCACGATGACCTTGGAAAGCTCGCGGTCGATTTTGCTGCGGCTCGCGATGATCTGCTCGACTGCTTCTTTTTCCGTCCGGTATGAATCAATGACGTTTTCCACGATGTTGTTTCTCCTGCTGTCTGGCGATTTAAGTCCATTGGGACAGGCTGGAAGCCTGTCCTACGCTGTTCAGTGCGTCATAGCGTAAAAGACGATGTTGATGCCCAGGGGGTAGGCTTTTTTTTCCGAGAATTCCCGGAAGTAATATTCATTCTCCCCTTCCCGCTCCCAGCCATCGCCGTTGTCGGTGTTATGGCAAATCATGGCCATCATCCGGCCTTTGTCGTCAAAGAGGGCGCGGAAGTGAACCTCCCGCGCATCCGAACGTTCCCACGTGACGCCATCGAACTGGCTGTAGTACCCACGATTGATGGCCGGAACCTGAAGCTGGTTCCTGGTCAGCTTAAGCGGGAACACGCAACTGAAGATCGGATGATCCGTCGGCAAGTCCACCGGCTCGCGATCCGGAAAGACCCGCTTGATGTTGCGATAGAAGTTGTCCCACTCGCGCTCGCCCCAGAAATCATCCACCATGAGGAAGCCTCCGTTCAGCAAATAGCGCCGCAGCGACGCCACCTCCTCATCCGTCAAATCCATGTCGCCGGGTTCGACGATGTAGATCCAGGGGTAGTCGAACAATTCTTTGTCGGTCAGCTCGAGAATCTTCCCTTCGGGATGGACCTTTAGCGAGGTCAGTTGCTGCAAGCGATAGGAAAAATTCAAATCGCTGTCCGGGTAATCGACCGTCCACTTCTCCCAACCCCACCCGCCGCGGTCGGACGGGTACTTGATTCGAACGAAAGTGAAAACGTCCTTCGCGAAGTGCGTATCCATCTCCCAATGCGGCAAATCGCCGCGGTCCACGGACGCCGCTCGCCCTCGGCTTCGTTGCGCGAACGCGATGGTCGCAATCAGCAGGCAGGCGACGGGCGCGATAAAGCGAAGGGACCGAAGTTTTCTCATGGCTTGGCCGTGTCTATTCAGTGGACTGGGTGAATCGCCCTCACCCTAACCCTCTCCCCCAGGAGAGGGAACGCCGATTTCCCACATTGAAAAAATGTCACTGATCGGTGACCGAACACTGGCGCAGACAAGTCTCTCCCTCTCCCTGGGGGAGAGGGCCGGGGTGAGGGCGATTGTCGCTTCACGTTGAATCGTTACGGCTTGGCAGGAGGGGCTTCGGCCGGTGGCGGCGAGGTTGCGGGCGATTTTTCCTGCGTGATGGCCAACAGAAATTTGTGCGCCTCCAAAAACCTGGGCGCTTCTTCCAGCGCTTTCAAGACATGGCGTTTCGCGGAACGATCCCCGGCTGCCTGGAGCATCTTGGCCAGGCGAAAGTGAACATCCGCAGGGTCGGGCGGGTCGAGCTTCAGCAGAATTCGATAAGCCTCGATCGCTCGCTGCGGGCGGCCCATTTCTTCCAGCGCGCGGCCCAAAAACCGATAGGGCGCCGGCACGAGCGGATTCACCGCCAGGAACCGTTCCGCATTGGCGGCGACTTCCGGCCAATCCCTCGTCCCACTCGCCAATTCCATCAACCGCAGAAACGCATCAATCGCGTCGGCGTCCAACGCGGCGGCCCGGGAGAGCGCCTGCCGTTCCAGGTTGGTTTCGTTGAGGCCGCGATGCGCCGCCGCGAGCATCAAATACGCGCTGTCCTGCCCGATCTGATCCGGATAGTTCTCGATCAAGGTTTTCAGCGGGGCCTTGGCTTCTTTCCATTTTTTCTGCTGGATGAGCCGTTTCGCTTTGAGCTGAAGCACCCAATAATTCCGCGGATGTTTCTCCATCCACTTGTCGTCTCCGTCATGGGGAATGATTTCGAGCGCTGCGTCGCCGCGGGATCGGGTCGCCTGGCCTTCGGGCCGCTTCCATTCCAGTTCAGGACCTAATTCCTCGGCCTTCCGTCTGGCAAAGGCTTCGAATTCGGATTCGATCTTCGACATCGCCGCGGTCCGCGCTTCGATTGCGGCGTTGATCTCTTTGCCTTCGCCCAGGTCCTTGAGAATGCCCTTGAGCGCGTCGAAACCAAAGCGTTCTACCAGGAACTCGACCACGAGGGAGGATTGGTAATAGGCAAACTGCAAGTGGAACGAGGTCTTGGGGGTGAGAAAGGCGGCGCTCAGATCGCGCACCGGAGTCAGCTCGCCTTTCATGATCATTTCGCGGTAACGCGGAATCATGGTCTGGCCCCATGTGGGATTGGCCCGCTTCTCCTCGAACACCGAAATGCCTTCGCTCAGCCACCGCGGCATTTTGTTTTTGGTCAATCCCAGCGTCACGACGTGACAGAACTCGTGCCAGAGCATCGCCTTCCAGTTGGACGGGTTCGCGGTTTGCGACGCCGGGCTGTTGGCGGTGATCACATTGCCGAAGCAAACTCCCAGGTAACCCTCGCCTCCCGGCATCATGAACGTCCGAACGGCGAAGTCCTTTTGCTCCGGGAAAATTTCCACCATGGTGGGTTTCGGAGCCTCGAATGCGTACTTCTGGCAAAGCGCGGCCTTCGCCTCGCCCAGGAGTTCGACGACCTGGTTTCCGTACGTCTCCGCCTCGTGCGGCGCCATGCGGACGGCGAAGTCCTGATTGGTCAGGAACCGGAAACTGGACAGGGTCTCCCGCAGCGTCACAAGGTTGTAAGCCACGACGTCGTAAGCGTCCTTCTTGTGGACTTCCTCGGCCAATCTCCAACCTTCTTCATCCTTGCCGAGCCGGAGCAAATCCTGAGCAAGCTGGATCTTGGCCGGCATGTAGTCCGGGTCCCACTGCGCCACCTGGCGCTGGTAGCCGGAGCCTTCGGTGAACCGGTATTTCTGCGCGAGCTTCTGACCGATCAGATACGGAACGCGCGGGTTGGTTTTCCAGAATCTCAGCGCGGTCTGCCGCGCTTTGGCTTCTCCTTCCGGATCACTGCGCAGGTGCGCCAGAACTGCGCGATACGCCCATGCGTCCGGGTGAACCGGGTTTACGGCGAGAACTTTCTCCAGCGTCTTCTCCGCCTCGGTGTAATCCTCCGCGTCGATCTGATGATCGGCCACGAGCAGCAAACTCGGCGTGTGCCGCGGATTGTGCTGAAGCGCTTTGTCCAGGTTCTCGATCAGGTTGGTCCGTTCCCCGGTCGTAAACGCCCGGGCCAGCCCGTAGAAAAGGTCTGGATCGGAATGAAACTTCTTGAGCCCTTCCTGAAACGTCTGCGACGCCAGAGCGTAGTCGTATTTCTCCAGGGCGAGCTGGCCGATGGCGAGATAGGTGTCGCGAAATTCCGGGTCGGCCTTTTTGGCCTGGTTGAAGAAATTCTCCAACACGAGCCGCGCGTCGGCGCCCAGCAACAACGCGGCCTTGCCGAGGGCGACGAAGCTGGCGGCGTCGGGGTAGTTCAAACGCCTGGCGCCGGCGAGTTCGTTGATCTCCTGGAGTGTGTCCCTCGCGTCATCGGTCCGTCCGTTTTGCAGGAAAACTTCGCGGGCCAGAAGCCGCACCGGGATGCTGCGGGAATGGCGGGTCAACGCGTTCGTGACGGTGGCCAGGGCCTCCCGGTAACGCCCCAATTCAAGCTGCGCGCGCGTCAGCAGAATCGGCCATTCCTCTCGCGTGAACCGCTCTTTCATCGCCGCCGTGGCCGACCGGATGCACTCGGCGTAATCGCCCTTCAGAAAAAGCTTCTGGGCGTCCGACAATTCGTCGGCTTGTGTCGCGAGACTTGAGAGCAGAGTGAACGCGAGGCACATCCACGCGCAGCCAGCGAGGCAAAATCGGCTCAATGGAGCGCAGACTCGCAGTCTCTCAGTATCGCTCGAAATCGTCGCAGCTTGCGACGATTTTGGACTGCGGTGGCAGAGCGTAGCGGCGACACCGCTTTGGCACGGCCAGCCATGGCGACCAAAGCGGTGTGGCGCTTCGCTTCCCGCCGCAGTCCAAGAAGTTTGGTTGCGGCTCCGCCGCGTTGCGCGGTATCGCCGATTTCCAATCAGCAGCGCTTTGCCAAGTTCCTGCGCGTTCGAACGATTCCAGAGCCTGCGGAATGCAATTCCGCGATACAGCAGACTGATAGTCCGCGCTACAAGGGAGGCGGGCGTGCGACAGAGGAGCGCGACGACATCGCGTGCGGCCGAGTGCGGCTGCGGGGAGTGCCTTCGAGCGATTCTCGCGGACGAGAGCATGGAGACTTCTAGCCTAATCGACATGGGGGCGCAACAGTTCCGTAAAAACTTGGATCGGTTGGATCGGAGAACGAGTTGAAATGCACGCCTTGAAGCCTTACCTGGATGAGAACGACGCTCCAATCGCCGCGGTCAGCAGCGCCGCCAGCACGATCCAACAGCCTCCCTGAAACCTCCGGGCGCGCCGCCCATCGGCCGGCAAAAGATTCAGCAAAGCTCCGAGCCCCACGCCGGCCCCGAACCCGCCCACGTGCGCCGCCACGTCGCTCGATGGATTCAATCCCAGTAAAACAAACAGCAGCAGCCCGGCAAACAACCCTTTCAACCAGTGGCGAACGTTGAACCGATTCGTTTTTCCGAAAACGAATCCCGGCACGGAAATCAAACCCAATGCGCCCATCACCATGCCAGACGCCCCCAAACCTTCGTATGGTTTCAAATGAATCAGGAGTCCGGCGATATTTCCCGCGGCGCCGGCGAGCCAGGCCGCCAGCAGTCCGCACCCCGGCCCATATCGTCCGAAAGCGAGGCCGAAAAGCAAACAGCCGGTGGTGACATTGGAAAGGAGGTGAACGAGATCGCCGTGCAAAAACTGCGCGGTGAAAATTCGCCACCATTCGCCGGCGGAAAACGCGGCGCTGTTCAGAACCCACGCAGAATGAAGCAGGGGAAATCTTGCCTGACTCCAGTCATAGATCACCGCGAGCAGCCCGCACCACACAACGCCGCCCCAGTGCAAGGTGAGATCGTAGCCCAGAACCTCCTTGCGCCAGCGCCAGCCGCGGTTTTCCAGCCGGTACTGGCGAATCGAATCGAGCGCGCGCTCATAGTCGCCCGGCGCAACCAGGAGCCACCATTCGCGATCCGACGCGCGCTCGATGCGGGTGGGAATATCCTGGCTCGCCAGAACCAGGCTCCAATCCATCGCTTGACGCTCCGAGCGGGCGGAGATGGAGGCGGACTCGGTTTCATTGCCAGTCGCTTGCACGCTCTAGTCCTGTGACATGGAATTATCGATACCTGTGTTGCGCCGCATTTGGCATGGGACGAGGCGCGACGAAGGAGCATAGCCGTCAGCGCTCTGTGACTGAGGAGCAACGACGCCCCAGGCCAAACGTGGCGCAACCCTCCGGGCGGACGGCCTTTTTCGCGCTGACTTCGTTGCTCGCTCCTTACAGACCGCTGGCGGGTATGCTCGTCGCTCACGCCTCGTCCGCCCGAAAAATTCCTGGCCGCGCATGTATCGATAATTCCGTGTCACAGGACTAGGTTCGATGCGGCGGCCCAAATTGTCCAGTCTCACTCCACAAACTGGAACTCAACCTGCTTTGATTTGACATTGAGAGAACGGGCTTGCTAACAGAGCAAGCAACTGAGCGCTCAGGTCGTCCGCGCACGGCGTCAAAGCCACGAATTATGAAAGTAATTCAAGCCAACTGCAGAATTCAGTTCACTCCCGCCGACATCGACTTCCTCGTCTCAACGCTGGGCAAAAAAGCGACCGATGCCCAAAATCTGGTCAGCCTGCTCGCGGATGACGACAGCCGCGACGCCATTTTGGACGACGAATCTTTGTTTCGCGCCGTGACGGAGTACCCCGGCTGTTTGCGGGTCTCGGATCATCTCTATTTCTACGTGATCGTTCGGCGGGTTTTGCGGCGGACGGGCATCGAGCGCCGCACCGTGGCAGATTACGTGGCGGAGGTGCTTTGCGAATTCTCCCGGCTCGAACGGACGCGCTGCGTGGTGCGGGGCCGGGCTGAGCCGGTTCATTACTTGTTTGAAATGATCGCCGCCCTGGAATCGGCGGACGAGCGGACGAGCTTTTACATCCGCACTCACATCGGCAATCATTCGCTTTTCTGGTCGGGTGTCTTTCCGGAACACATCCGCCACCGCGCGGAGTCGCGCGGCGGGCCGGGCATGAAATACTATGAAACCCTTGGCCAAACGCATTTCCGGGCTGCGAGCGATCATCGGCTCGCCGAACGCTACGCCCTGGGGCCGGTCCTGGCGACCCTGGCGGAGCAGTTCCAGGCCACGCGTCTGGCGTTGAACGATGCCGCCCAGCGCATTTTTTCCCTTGGCGATCCGGACCTCCCCCAAGAATTGCTTTTCCAGTCATAGGACATGGACGGATTCAGCCGTCTTCGGGACTTGCGCAACCGCAAATGTAAACCCGGCAGTGAACTGCCGGGCTATTATCAAATCTCCCTCCGGGAGACTGAACGAAATGTCCTAACTGCCGACGAACTAAAACGCCTCGGATCTCGGCAGCACCCTGAAGGGCCTTTCCCGTTCATTTTGCGTTTGAACGCGCCGAGGCTCCAGATAGCTTTTGCGAAAAGTCCAGCATGAAGAAATCTCCTCTCCTCAAAGCACGCCAGGCCTGTCTGGTGGCCAATGGCGACCTGCGTTTGTCCGCCAATCAAAAGTGTTGGCCCGCACAAGCGAAGATGGAGTCCGCCCTCTCCAACGCCTTGCGCGCCGAAGGCTGGTCCGCCGTGCGCGCCCACCCGTTCGATCGGGAGAAGAAGCATGGCTTCATCGATTCGCAGAAGATGGGGCTGGCGGTGTTTCGGTCGGTCGATCCCGACGCGCCGCTCATCGTCGCCGAATCCGTCTGGCAATACAGCCAGCACGTCCTGCCCGGACTTTACACGCATCGCGGCCCGATTCTGACCGTGGCCAACTGGAGCGGCACGTGGCCGGGATTGGTCGGCTTGCTGAACCTGAACGGTTCACTGACCAAGATGGGCGTGAAATACAGCACGCTCTGGAGCGAGGATTTCTCGGATCACTATTTCAAGCAAGGCCTGCGGCAGTGGCTGAACGAAGGCGTGGTCACGCACGATCAAAGCCACGTTCGGGATCTGGCGGTGCTGAAGTTGCCTCTGGCTGATGAACAACTGGGCAGAGACTTCGCGCGCGAGTTCCGGCGTGGCAAGGCCATTATGGGCGTCTTCGACGAAGGCTGCATGGGGATGCACAACGCGATCATTCCCGATGAACTTTTGAATCCCACCGGCGTGTTCAAAGAACGCCTGAGCCAGTCCGCGCTCTTCGCCGCCATGCAACTCGTGCCCGGCGCCGAGGCGGAGGCGGTTTATGCCTGGCTGAGCAAGAAGGGGATGAAGTTTGTGCTGGGCCAGGACGAAGCGACTGAATTGACCGAGAAGCAAATCTTGCAGCAGTGCAAAATGTACGTCGCAGCCGTCCGGCTCGCGGACGAGTTTGGGTGCGCCACAATTGGCATCCAATATCAGCAAGGCTTGAAGGATCTCGCGCCGGCCAGCGATCTGGTTGAAGGGCTGTTGAACAACGTGGACCGGCCGCCGGTGCGTAGCGTCAGGACTGGCCGAACCTTGTTTGCAGGGGAAGCCGTTCCGCACTTCAACGAAGTCGATGAATGTGCCGGGCTGGATGGGTTGGTCACGTATCGGCTTTGGCGGGAATTGGGATTTGCTCCGGAGAACACGCTGCACGATCTGCGGTGGGGACAACACTACAAAGGCGACGGCATCGACGATTACGTCTGGGTTTTTCTCATTTCCGGCGCCGCGCCGCCGGCGCATTTTGTTGGAGGATACAAAGGGGCCAGCAGCGAACGCCAGCCGCCGATGTATTTCCGCCTCGGTGGCGGCACCGTCAAAGGGATTTCCGAACCGGGGCACATTGTCTGGAGCCGCGTGTTCGTCATGGATGGGCGGCTTCATTGCGATCTGGGCGTGGCGAAGGTCCTGGCGCTGCCTCAGAAGGAGACGGAACGCCGCTGGCGCGAGACCACGCCGCAATGGCCGATCATGCACGCTGTCCTCAAAGGCATCACGCGCGACCAGATGATGGCGCGGCATAAGTCCAATCACATCCAGGTCGTCTATGCGCCGAGCGAGAAGCAAGCGCACCGCGCGTGCCGCATCAAAGCCGCCGCGCTCGCGGCGCTGGGTCTGGAGGTTCATGTGTGCGGTGAAGTCGCATTAAAGTAAGCCGTGGCCGCAAGTCCGATCACTGACGCCGCGCTGGCGAAGGCAACGGCTTCGTTTCAGAGTGGGAAACTGGCGGAGGCCGAGGCGTTTTGTCAGGAGGTTTTGAAAGCCGATTCACGCCACGTAGAGGGGCTTTGTCTTTTGGGCAACATTCGGCGCCGGCAAGGAAACGTCGCGTCAGCTTTGCATGCCAATCCGCAGTCCGCCCGGACGCATCACGAGGTCGGAGTCGTGCTCGGAAGTTTGAACCGATTCGAGGAAGCCGTCGCTTTCCTGCGCCGCGCGCTCGCGATGCAACCGCACTTCCCGGAAGCCTGCCTGAGCCTGGGCGAACTCTACTTGTGTTGGGCGCACCTGGAAGAGTCGATCCAGTGGTTTCGCCAGGCGCTGGCTCAGGACGCGCAACTCAGCGCCGCGAAGCACGGGTTGGAACAAAGCGACCGCGAAAGCCACGCATTGGATGCGCTCGCCGCAAGACTGCAAACGTTCCGAAACCCGGAGACCCGCGCGACTCTTATCGGTCAACCGGAACCGCTGAAACTGCCGCGGCGCGAATTGTTCCCGCGCCTCTTGAACAAACTGGGTTTGACCGGCGCCGGCGTGGAGATCGGCGTCCAACGCGGGAGTTTTTCGGAGTTGCTTCTGCGCCAGTGGCGAGGCGGCCTGCTTTATTCCGTGGACCCGTGGCGCGAATTCCGGGCGGCGGACTACGCCGATGTCGCGAACGTTTCGCAGGCTGAGCACGACGAGTTCTATCGCACCGCGCTCCAGCGTCTCATGCCATTTCAAGCGCGGTCCGTAGTCTGGCGGATGACGTCCGCGTTGACTCATGGGAAAAGCTTACCGAAGGGGATCTGAGTTTTGGTTCGGCTGACTCATCATAGTGTGGACTGTTTTCGGACCTGGCGGAACAGA
>Ga0194132_10004788_pt1 | contig 22717 bp, 18 predicted proteins | sample TA2KigOf80mmetaG_FD_148612 | JGI IMG/M metagenome (GOLD analysis project Ga0194132, IMG submission 148612) | Freshwater microbial communities from Lake Tanganyika, Tanzania - TA2015054 Kigoma Offshore 80m | ecosystem: Environmental > Aquatic > Freshwater > Lake | place: Tanzania: Lake... | reverse complement strand
GGCGGGCCTGTCCCAGCCCGCCGCCCACTGGATGCAAAACATCATGCTCCGGCGGCGCGCCGGGACGGACGCGCCCTACCTGCATCACCGGCAACATCGGGATGCACCGTGGGCCGGTGGCCTGGTTTGATTTCCGGTGGATTTTTGGCGGTCAGGAATTAAGCTATCGGCATGCCCGAGAAGCCGTTATCCGAGATCCCCCGCTCCCTGAGGGAACAATATGAAAAAGGCCTGGTCGCCTTGGAGAAGAACAACCTGGACTATGCGTTGTCGATTTTCGAACAGGTTCTGGTGCGTGAACCGGGATTCTTTGAGTGCCGCCAAGCGTTGCGCGCCACGCAAGTCAAGAAACATGGCTCCTCAACCGGACTGTTCAAAAAGATGCTCGGGGCGGCAAGCAGTTCGCCCATGATCGCCAAGGGCCAGATCGCCCTGCGGTCCAATCCCCTGGAAGCCCTTCGCATCGCGGAGCAAATCCTGAACGGGGACCCGAACAACAACACGGCCCACCGGTTGCTTGCCGAAGCCGCCGTCGCCGCGAAGCTTCCCAAGACCGCGGTGCTCTCGCTGGAATTTGTGATGAAATCGTCGCCGGGAGACAAGGCTGCGGCCATCGCCCTGGCCGAGGCGCTTGCCGCCGCCGGCCACATTTCTCGCGCGGAAAGCGTGCTCGCCGAGTTGCAGCGCGCGTATCCCAACGATCCGGCGATCGCGCAGACCCTGAAGAACGCTTCCGCCACTCGCACGATGGATGAGGGTGGATACGCGGCTCTGGAAGGAGGGCAAGGGTCTTACCGTGACATCTTGAAGAACAAGCAGGAATCGGCGCGACTCGAGCAGGAAAACCGGGAGGTGAAAACCGGGGAAAGCGCCCGGTCGTTGATCGAGGAATACGAGCAGCGCCTGGAAAGCGAACCCCATAATCTGAAGTTGCTCCGCAACATCGCGGAGATCCATGCGCAGAATAAAAACTTCGAGCGGGCGGCCGAGTTTTACCAGCGCATCCTCGACCAGGACAGTTCGAAGGATCCGAGCATCGAGAAGGCGCTGGCGGATTTGAAGGTGAAGCGCATCGACCAGGCTCTCGCGCAACTCGACCCGGCGACACCCGAATTCGCCGAGAAATCCGAAGCTCTGAAAAAAGAGAAACAGGAATTCTTGATCCAAGATTGCCGGATTCGCGCGGAGAAGTATCCCACGGACTTGCAACTGCGCTTCGAGCTTGGGGTGCATTACTTCAATGGAAACCGGATCTCCGAGGCGATTCAGGAGTTTCAAAAAGCCCAAAACAACCCTCATCGGCGCATTCAGGCCCTCGGTTTCTTGGGGCAATGCTTCGCGCGTCGAGGCATGAATGACCTGGCCGCACGCACCTTGCAGAACGCGATCAAGGAGAAAACCGTGTTCGACGAGGAGAAAAAGGATTTGATTTATGCGCTGGGCTTGGTGCTGGAAAAGATGGGCAAGAAGGAAGAGGCGATCGAGCAACTCAAGCTCATCTACGAAACGGATATCGGCTACAAGGACGTGGCGGCGCGGGTGGACGCCTATTACTCGGCCCAATAACGGCGCTTCCGCCTACTTCTGCCGCTCGAGGAGGAATTGGGCGAGCGCCAGCAGTACGCCGGCCCGGCTTCCGAAAGGTTTCAGGCTGGCGTAAGCTTGTCGCGTCAGAGACTTCGCCAGGGCGCGGGACTTCTCGAGCCCGACAATGGACGGGTAGGTCGCCTTCCGGGCGGCGGTGTCTTTTCCCGCCGTTTTGCCGAGTTGCTCTGAGGTTTGCGTCACATCAAGAATGTCGTCGATGATCTGAAAGGCGAGACCGACTTTGAAACCGAACCCGGTCAGCGCCTTCAGTTGAGCGGGGCTGCAATTGGCGCTCATGCCGCCCAGGCGGACCGAGCAGCACAGGAGCGCGGAGGTTTTTCGCTCGTGAATGTAACGGAGTTCGGCAAGGCTCAGCGGTTGTCCTTCGCCTTCCAAATCGGCCACTTGACCGGCAATGAGTTGGAGACTTCCTGAAGCCCGGGCGATTTCGAGCACGATTTGCGAATGAGGATAACGACTCCAACCCCGGCATCGGACGGCCAGTTCAAAGGCCTGGGTGAGGAGCGCATCGCCGGCCAGCACGGCAATGCCTTCACCGAAGACTTTGTGATTGGTCGGCTTGCCGCGCCGGAAGTCGTCGTCGTCCATGCACGGCAGGTCGTCATGGATCAGGGAATAGGTGTGGATGCATTCGACCGCGCACGCCAGAGGCATGGCATCTTTTTCGCCGCCCCCGCAAGCCTCCGCGGCGGCCAGGCAAAGCGCCGGGCGCATCCGTTTCCCCCCCGCGAAGAGGGAATAGCGCATCGCGCGATGCAGCGTGGCCGGTTTGGCTTTTTCGGAAGGAAGCCAGGCATCCAGGGCTTGATTGACATGGCTCGTCTTGGTGGAAAGAAAAGAATCCAATTGAAAGTCAGCGACTCGAGGCCTGGAAGGCATTTTGGACATGGGCGTTTATAGGTACAACCCCAAGCAGCCAGCAAGAGCGCACTTTTCGACGCTCAACCGCCTTAACCCGCTCACTCGAATTCAGGGCAGCAATTCGTTGGGGCTCAATAGTTTGGCATTGAACTTGCTTGAATTCTCATAGGAATGAGTAGAATGTTGCCGTCATTGTCTGTTGACGATGACGTATCAAACGCGAGACAAACATGTCTCCACCGATGTGGCGTAAGAAGAACTTGAATGCGAGTGAGTTGAACGGATGGCTATGGAGCAGGATCGACTGCAAAAGCAGCGTTTCGAGCTGAAATACATCATCCCCGAGGCGAAAGCGCTGGCGATTCGTGAGTTCGTCCGCTGCTATTTGGACCTGGATGAGTACGGAGTGGGAAAGCCCAATTTTTCCTATCCCGTCCACAGTCTCTATCTCGACTCGGACCAGTTGGCCTTGTATCAGACCACGATTAACGGGGATAAGAACCGGTTCAAGCTCCGGCTTCGTTACTATACCGACGCGGAAGACGCGCCGGTGTTTTTCGAGATTAAAAAGCGAACGAACAACACCATTTCGAAGGAACGAGGCGCGGTGAAGCGATCCGCTGTGGCGATGATTCTGCGCGGACACATTCCTGACGCCGCACATCTCCTCTCCAAGTCCCCCAAAGCCTTGGTGGCGATCCAACGCTTCTGCCAGCACACGCTGGACCTCCGGGCGACTCCCAAGGCGCATATCGCCTACTTGCGCGAGGCCTGGCTGCCCGCCCACGATAATTCTGTCCGGGTCACTTTGGACCGCGAAGTGCGCTGCGAAGCCGAGCCCACGTTCAATCTGTCCACGACGATGATCAAGCCGGTCCTGGTTTTCGGAAATGAAGTCGTGCTGGAACTGAAATTCACGAATCGATTCCCGGATTGGTTTCGCGACCTGGTCCGGGTCTTCGGATTGATGCAATGCGGAGCGGCCAAGTATGTCGATGGGGTCACCCTCCTGGGCAAGGAGCGAGTGACCCGGGAACATGCCCGGCCCGAGCACGAAACCGCGTTTCTCTCGCGGGAGGGCGCTGCCTCCAGAAACCCAACTCGCGAAGCCGTCCGCCCTTTTGCCTGATGGACACTTTTTGGAATGGCGACTTTGCCGCGGTCCCCACGGATTTTCCCAGGATGCTGTTGGGGATGCTCGTGGCGTTTCTCGGAGGGCATGTCCTCGCGTGGGTCTACATGACGACTCACTCCGGACTTTCTTACTCGCGGTCCTTCGTCAACTCGTTGATCGTCATTCCGACGGTGACTTCGATGGTGATGATGGTGCTTCAGAACAACCTGGTGACCGCGTTCGGGCTCATGGCCGTTTTCGCGATTGTCCGATTTCGCAACATTCTTCGTGACACTCTCGACACGACGTATGTGCTTTCCGTGATCGTGGTCGGCATGGCCTGTGGGACCATGAAACTGACGACCGCCGTGGTGGGTTGCGGGTTGATTTCGTTGATCATGCTCTATCTCTGGTTCAGTCATTTTGGAACCCGGCATCGATACGACGTGATCGTGAATATGCACTGGGCAAGGCCTGCGGCGGAAATGGGAGAGTTGCGACAAGTGCTGCACCGCCACAGCCGCAAAGCCCAGTGCGCCAGCCAGCGGTCCCATGAGGGCTTCGAAGGCACGGATCTCTCCTACCGGATCCTGCTCCGTGACCCCGGCCGGATGGACGAAATGCTTTCCGAGTTGCGGGCATTCCCCGGAGTCTCGAGAGTCACCGGGCTGCTGGCCGAAGAAGAGTCCGAAGTCTAATGAAAGCATGAAACCGCATCCCGTCATTCCAACGCCGCCCGCCCAGCGGTGGAAGGACTTTAAACGCACGGGAGTGCCTGTCCTCGTCTTCGGAATCTGCACGTTCCTGGCGATGAGCCTCTGGAAGTCGAACTTCGCGACGTCAGCCCTGGTGGGCGAAGCCGAGATCGTGCAGGCCAGCGTCACCTCCCCGCAGGCCGGATCGCTCACCCAAGTCCAGGTCGCGAGGCTGGATCCCGTGGCTCAGGATCAAATCTTGGCCTACGTCGTCACCACGCCGCCCAAAGTCGCCGAAAACAGCCTGGCCGTGATCAAGGCCGAGATCGCCGTGATCCAATCCGGCATGGCTGAAGCCCTCGATCAGCAACGCAACGCCATGTCGTGGGAACAACTTCAGCTCGATCTGATGAACCACCGGATCGAATTTGCGGCGGCTTCCATCTCTCTGCGTTACGCCGAATTGGAGCTGGAACGCGCCACCAAGCTTTATCAGGACAAGCTTGTCAGCGACGAACGCCTTGACCTGGCACGATCCACCCGTGAACAAGCAAAGTCTCGACGGGATGGGCTCGCCTCCGTCATCGACGCTTTGAGTCCCCGCTTGGAACAATTAGGCGGGGAAAGCGGGCAGAAGATGGCGGATGCGGCGGCTCGTTCCGTCCGCGCGGCGATCGCGGTGCAGGAGGAAAAGTTGCGGTTGGCCGAAGCCCAAATGCAGCCCATTCCCTTGCTCGCTCCCATCGCCGGCCATGTCACCACCGTCTTCAAACGCACGGGTGAAAACCTGGAAGCGGGTGAATCGATCATGACCATCACCTCCGACCGATCCGAGCGGGTCACCGCTTATTTGCGCCAGCCGCTTTCGGTTCAACCGCACAAGGGCATGCCCGTCATCCTGGTCACACGCGGCGCCCGCCGGGAGCAGATCGATGCGGTGGTGCAGCAAGTCGGAGTCAGTTGGGAGCCCATTCCCGCCTCCCTCCTGCCCCGGGGGCTGGAGGCGGATCGAGGCTTGGCGATCTCGGTCGGACTTCCGGGGCATTTGAAAGTTCGCCCCGGCGAGTTGCTCGAAATCAGGTTTCAACCCTCTGGCGATACCGCCGGAAACTGAGGCGTGGCGGACTCGCCCTGGCTTGGTGCAGTCCATCCCCGAGCAGCCCGTCAACCTGGCTCGTCATTCCGCTTCCGAATCTCTTCTCGATAACCCTCGCGATAGCTCGGATAGCGGAGAACCCATCCCAACGTTTCCCTCAACTTGCGGTTGGAAACCCGCTTGTGGGTCCGCGCTCGTTTCGTTCGTGGAGAACCACTGGCGGGCTCGGCCCTTTGAGGCATCGGATTCCCTGTCTTGTCCGCCAGCCAGCGGAGGAATTCGACCTGAGCCACGGGTTCATTGTCCGCGACATTGTACACTTCCCCCCGGGGAGCCTGTTCAAGCGCCAGCACGACCGCCCGGGCGGCGTCTTCCCGGTGAACCATGTTCAACCACCTTTGCCCGGTGCCTTCGACGCGGGCTTCCCGCCGCAAGAGTTGTTGCAACAAATGGCCCCTCCCCGCTCCGTAGAGACCCGCCAAACGAAGGACGACTGCGCCCAAACCCTGAAGCGATCGGGCATGAAGCTCGGCTTGCACCAAAATGCGGGCTCCCTCCGGCTCCGGGCTGACCGGAGAATCTTCATCGACCCAGCTCCCGTCCACCTGGCCGTACACGCTCGTGCTGCTGGTAAAAACGAATTTCTGCAACGGCTGGTTTCGCATCCAAAGCTCGACCATGCGCAATCCTTGATCAAAAACGAGGCGATAGGCATCCGCCCCTCCCCTCCCCGTCGAGGCGCAATGCACGATCCACTCGACACCGTCCGGAAGTTGCTTCAGAGACTCGGGAACGCCGAAATCGAAGATCACCGGTCGAATGCCCACCGACTCCAATTCTGTTGCCGACTCGGGCGAACGGCGAGTCCCCCAGACTTCGTGCCCGGAGGCCCGAAGCAACTCACCCACGCGCACGCCCAGATAGCCGCAACCAAGGATTAAGACGCGCATGGGAAGAGTCGAGGGAACCCGGGCCTCGTTGTAAACAGAAAAGCCAGCCGCAAAATGGCCTGGAGCCTGAGCGTCCAGCTTCGTAGTCTTCGCCATGCCGTTTGCCGGATGGTTTTGCCACGTCCTCAGCCTTGGCCTGTCGGGGACCTTGGGGCTGCAAGCGACGTCGGATGTTTCCCCAGGGGGGAAGTTCAACGGCCGCAAACGGCCATCGCATTTCGCGAAAGCCGCGTGAATGTCTCGTCCCTGCCTGAAGGGTCGACCCGTGGACAGATCCTCCAGGACGAGGACCAACTCGAACTGCCGGCGCTCCTCTCCGCTCCGGACCACGGAGCCGATTTCAAGCGCGCGACCGAAACCGCCGCGGCGGCCCGTCCCGTCCCCAGCTTGCGCACCCACTTTCCGGCTCTGATCGACAATTACGAGGCGTTGCCTCCGGACACTTCCGGGGCTGTGGGACCTGAACATTTGGTGGTTATGCTCAACACGGAATTTGCCGTGCAGGCCCGTCGAGGAAGGGTGCTCAAGCAAGTCCTCCTGAAGGATTTTTGGAAGCCTGCGGGAGCTTCGAACGTGTTCGACCCGCGAGTTGTTTACGACCCTCGTTCGAGACGCTATTTTGCCACGGCCATCGCCGAAGGCCAGACCACGAATTCCATGATCCTGATCGGTGTCTCCTCGACTTCGGATCCGGCGGGAGACTGGCGCCTCCTCACGCTCAAAGCCGACCCCACGGGCAAGGTTTGGGCGGATTTCCCCAATCTCGGATTCAATCGCACCTGGTTGGGAGTGAGTTTCAACATGCACACGGTGGGCGAGACCAATCTCTTCGTGCGGTCCGATCTCTACATCTTGGACAAAGCGGCGCTGGTTTCCGCTCAGAACCCGTCGATCAAGAAATTCGAGGATTCCAACGGCTTTACCCTGGTGCCCGCGGTGAACCACGGCGGGACCGAGCCCAATCTTTATGTGGTTTGCGACGTGCCCGCCCGGAACCGGCTCCGAATCGCCCGCATTCAAGGAGCGCTGGGATCGGAAACGTATGCGGCCGGTCATGCCTTGACTCCTCCTGTTCCCGCCTGGGGATTCTGGAATGTCACTTCGGAGCAACCGAACGGCACGAATCTTTCACCCCAAAAGGGAACCTCAACCTCTATCTTCCCGAACGACGCCCGCATCCAGAGCGTTCAGTATCGAAACAGCTCCTTATGGGTCGCGCACCATGTTTTCATGGACCTCGGCACCCCGAAGGAGCGGACTTCGATTCAATGGTGGAACGTGTCTTTGGCGGGGGCAATTGCCCAACGCGGGCTGATCGACGATCCGAGTGGCTTGGAGCACTATTCTTTCCCGAGTCTGGCAGTCAATCGGTCGAATGACGTGCTCGTCGGTTTTTCTCGATTCTCCAAAGAAACCTACGCCAGCGCCGCTTATGCCCACCGGATGGGAAGCGAACCCGCGGGACTGATGTCACTCCCGCAAACGTACAAGGCTGGAGAAGCTCCTTACGTGCGTATTCGCATTCGAGGCCGCAACAGCTGGGGGGACTACAGTGCGGCATGCGTGGATCCTTTGAATGATCAGGACATGTGGACGATGCAGGAATACGCCTCGACGAGAGGTCCGAAGGGAGACCGCTGGGGCACCGAGTGGGCCTATTTTGCCTTCAGCACCAATGATCCCGGCGTTGTTTTGAGCGCTTCCCCGTCGCGTACCGTTGAGGAACTGGGGCAATCCGTCGAACTCTCTGCGCGGGTGGACGGCACTCCACCGTTGCGATTGCAATGGCGCCGGAACGGGTCGAATCTGGCGGGCGCCACCAATGCAACTTTGACCCTTCCGGCTTTTGCCGCCCGCGACCAAGGCGATTACGTGCTGTTGGCCAGCAACACGTTTGGCTATGAATTCAGTGCGGTCATTGAACTCGCCTTTGCCGCCCCCAAGATCACGAAGCAACCCGCGGGAGGCAGTTACAGGGCAGGCTCCAACGTGGAGCTCTCCGTGGCCGCGGACGGAACCAAGCCTTTGACCTACCAATGGCTGTTCAATGGATCGGTCCTTGTTCGAGCCACGAATGCGACCCATCTCGTGAGTGCTTTGGAGGCGTCCAAGCAGGGAGCCTACACGGTGGAGGTGCGGAACGTCGCCGGAAACTCGCGCTCCGAGCCGGCCCGCCTGCAGCTCCTGGATCTGCCACCACCGGTGAGTCCGTTGCTGTCCGGTCCGAGGCTCGACGCGGATCGTTCGCTTTCGTTCGAATTGTTGATCGATCCCGTTTATCCCATCGGACTGCAGCAATCGACGAACCTGGTGGACTGGACATTCTACGCCGCTTACACGAGTCCGTCCACGCGCCCCCCCTGCGCACACTTCCCCTGACCAATCAGCGCAACTGTTCTTCCGGGTGCTGGAAAAACCTTGATCAGATTTTGACTTTGAATTTCTCCTTCTTGCGCAGGGAGGCGGAAAATCCTGCGAGCAAGCGGGGAATGCACTCGAGGTCGCGAAGGCTGACCAACTCGACGGGCGAGTGCATGTAGCGATTGGGCAGGCTGATCAAGGCGCTGGGAATGCCCCCGCGCGTCCAGAAAATGACGTCGGTGTCGGTGCCGCTGGTGGCGGACATGGCCTCATGCTGGAGCGGGATGGATTCTTGGGAAGCGATCGCTTCCAACCGCGCCACGACCTCGCGATGATTGCAGCCCCCGTGGGTGAGCGCCGGACCTGCGCCCACCTTGATGTCCCCGTGCTGGATTTTGCTCACGGTCGGGTAGTCGGTGGCATGAGTGACATCCACGACCAGCGCCACATCAGGCTTGAGGCTGTAAGCGATCTGGCGGGCTCCAAGCAGGCCCACTTCTTCCATGATGTTCGACACGGCGCAGATCTCGGCTTTCAGGGCTCGGCGCTGAGGATGCAGCAAACGCAGCGCTTCGGCGACGGCGAACGTGCCGATGCGGTTATCGAAGGCCCGCGCCACGGCCAGATCATTCCGCAAAAGTTCGAAGCCGTTCTCCAGAGTCACGGGATCGGCGATTCGAACGAGCTCTTGAGCCTCCTTCTTGCTTCGCGCGCCGATATCAATGAATAGATCCTCCATCTTGGGCACTTTACGTTCGCCCTCCATCCTCGTGAGGTGGGGCGCGACGTTCCCCACCACGCCTTTCACGGGCCCCTGCCGGGTGTGAACCGCCACGCGTTGAGCGCGAATGATCGCCGGGTCGATGCCTCCCACTCTGCGCACGTAGAGATAACCGTTGTCGTCGATGTAATTGACCGCCATGGCGATTTCGTCCGCGTGCGCCGCCAGCATCACCCGGGGGGTTCCCCCTTTGTTCAAAACCGCCACGCAGTTTCCATAGGCGTCGGAATAGGTTTCGTCGGCGAACGCCTTCACATAGTCGAGCCAAACGCGTTGCCCCCGGGTTTCGTGGCCGGAAGGGCTGGGGGTGTGGATCAGAGTTTTGAGGAATTCCAAGGAAGCTTTTCGCATATTCAGGTGCCCCCATTACGACACTGCGAGACAAGCCTTGGCAAGCCGCGGGTCTTTTCCTCAAGCCGCCGTCAGTTGCGGTCCGTTTCTAAGGCCATTTCCGCGCGAACCCAATAAGCCCCGCGTAAAGCGCAGAGGGACACGAAGCCCAACATGCCACCCGCCAGGACCGCCAAAGTCCAAAGTTCGTGGCGAAGGCTGTCGAGAATGAGCAATCCGTGGATCAGCACCCATAGAATCCAAGGGTGAAGATCGGGAGACTGCTTCACCGGCTGTTTATGGATCAGCCAGGGGGTGGCGAATCCGAGGAGGCAAGCAGCCACCACTGAACGGCTCAGGAACACCAGCCCATCGATCCCCAGCACCGAGGTGGGAACACGCGTGCCCCCTGTCGCCCAATAACGTTTCGTCAGGCTGGCAAAGGGCTCCATGGCCACGGCGAAGAGGCCGACCAGGACGGAGGCGAGTCCCAGCACCCAGAATCCATAATAGGTCGTTTTCCGCCAGGGTCTCAGGATGAGACGAGCCACGCCGCGCGCATTCAGCACCATGACGATCCAGACACATGGGATGACCGCCGGGACGGTATTGGGCGGGCTTGCACCGAGACTTCCGAGGAAGGCGCGGGGACCGAAGGGAATGCTGAAGCGCAGGCTGGCCAATTCCACCAGCCAGGCGAGTCCGCCCACCCAGGCGGCCGCGCCCAGGGCTTGTTGGAGGGGCAACCGGCGATGCAAACCGGTCACCGTGCAGGCGGACGCGAGGATCCAGAAAACGCATTCAAACGCGGGATCGCGGGAGGGCGGGGAAAGATCGAGCAGTGTCGCCACGCCTTGAGCCACAAGGGCCAGCAGGAATAGGACGAGGACAGCGCCGTGCAACCGCGCGGTCATAAGACGCCCTTGATCATTCGCACAAGCCTAGAACCAGCTTTCCTTGTCTTTGAACAGCAGATTAAACGTGGTGAGCGATCCGTAGGACTTTGTGATGTATTGTTGCCAGTCAAACTTCTCCCCGCTGGTCAGGGTCTCGCTTCCGTTGATTTTCTGCTCCAGGACTCGCAGGTTGTTTCGGATCAAGACGATCTTGTGGAAGAACACCTCCAGGTCCACTTCCTTGGCCTGCAGGGAAGCATCCGACGGCTTGAGGATCAAGGTTCCTTGATGCCAGCGTTTTCCGAGTTCCTCCACCGACCCCCCTGGTTTTTCGACACCGAGGCCCTCGAGCGTTTTTTCGACCGTCTGCGCCATCAGCGTGGCCAGAGGGATGTTGAGGCCGCTCAGGGTGGCCATGGTCTCCAAGGGCTCGAGTCCGCAGTTTTCAGGAGAAACGGTGCAGATGTTGCCATCGTCAAAACGAATCTCAGCGGTGTGTTCGGTGAGGGCGCGGACGGCGCCGGTACCATGCTGGGGGTGGCGAACCCGCATGCCAATGTGCAGCGTCTCGGTCTTCATGCAGGCGTTCGCATAACCCCAGGCCCAGCAAAGAAAAAGGAAAAACACCCGGCTTCGCGCCTCATCCTTCGGACCCTTGGGCCTCGATCGTGCGCGTTTGCCGGCTTGCTTCGCCCGTGAGGTCGGAGGGCGCGACCGGACCTTACGGTTTGGTCGCAGCCGGCGATGTGTCTCGTCGCTTGACCATGCGGGTGAGCTTCGTTTTGCCGAGTCCTTCGACTTCGGGCGGCTCCGTGCCCACCTCTTCCCGCCAAAACCGCGTGTCCCGCAAGAGCTCTACCACCAAGGGCAAATGGCAATCCTGAGAAGTCTCGCGGACGACAGGGAAGGATCTGCCTCGCGGCGGCATTTGCCTTTTGTAAATAGTTTGTTTTGAACTCAATTGGATGTTGAATCATGCCCCCTTATCGCATTACCGTCTCCTGGTTTGGAAAAATGCGGGCGGGCGTATGAGAATACCTCTTGATCATCAAAACCACGGCTTCACCTTGGTGGAAATCATGATCGTGGTGGCTATTGTGGGGTTGCTCGCGACTCTCGCCATTCCGAACTACGTCCGCGCTCGGGAGAATGCCCAACTGAACAGCATCCTCAATAATCTGAGACTGATCGAGGATGCCAAGGGTCAATGGGCCATGGCCCAGGAGAAGGGGACTGGGGATACCACCGATCTCGCTGCCCTCAGCGACTATCTCAAAGGCGGAACCATCGTGCCCATCGTCAGCGAGACCTATACGACTGAGGCCGTCGGCATTTCATCGGCCGCCAAAGTCCCCGTTTCCCTCGGCACCTATCCCGTCGGCGCCGTGATCACGGCCCGCTAACTCCCTCCGGGCACGATCCCAGTCCGCTTGCCATCCTGCGGCCCCCAAAGCAGGAAGGATGCATGCCAGGATCGTGACCTCGAAGCCGCCTGGATGCCGCGGGGAGGACATTAAACACCCACTCATGCCAACACGAAACTTGAGGCCGCGCCTACGCCGACGGACATCGAACACGCCCCCAGCATCCTTCAGCGCGGCGGCGGAATCCTACTCCCAGTCCGGGGTGGACGCGGAACACGCTCTCAAGCGACTTTCCCGGTTTCCCATCTCTTTGCATTGCTGGCAGGGGGATGATGTCACGGGTTTTGAATCACGCGATTCTTCCTTGGGCGGCGGCATTGCGGTCACCGGTTCCCATCCCGGCAAAGCTCGCAATCCTCAAGAACTTCGCGAAGATCTCGATGCGGCCCTTGCGCTCATTCCCGGCCGGCATCGGCTCAATCTGCACGCGATCTACGGGGAGTTTGACGGATGCAACATCGATCGAAACGCCATTGAACCCCGGCATTTCCAGGGCTGGCTCGACTGGGCGCAATCACGGCGGCTTGCGCTCGATTTCAACCCCACGTTCTTTTCCCACCCCCTCGCGGAATCCGGATGGACCCTCGCCCACCGCGACCGTGCGATACGGGATTTTTGGGTCGAGCATGGACGACGATGCCGGGAAATCGCTGCGTTTTTCGGCAGGCGCCAGGGAACCCCTTCCGTGAACAACGTCTGGATTCCTGACGGTTCCAAGGACTCCCCGGCGGATCGTTGGGCTCCCCGTCGGAGATTGGAGGACTCGCTCGATCGAGTTTTCGCTTCAAAGTTTCCCCATCCGCACCTTCTCGACGCTGTCGAACCGAAGCTTTTCGGCCTTGGATCCGAGAGTTACGTCGCCGGGTCCTACGACTTTTATGCCACTTATGCGTTGCGCCGGAAAATCGCGCTGTGCCTCGATCTCGGCCATTTTCATCCCACGGAAGAGGTGTTCGACAAGATCTCTGCACTGGCTCCCCACCTCCCGGCTTTGCTGCTGCATGTGAGCCGCGGCGTGCGGTGGGACAGCGACCACGTGGTGCTCCTCAACGATCCCTTGCTCGCGGTCGCGCGCGAAGTTGTCCGGGCGGCGGAAAGGCACACGATTGTGCTTGGCTTGGACTACTTCGACGGCAGCATTCACCGGGTCAGCGCTTGGGTGCTTGGCGCCCGTAATCTGCTCAAAGCTCTCCTCATCGCCCTCCTCGATCCCAGAGCCAGAATCGAAGCATGCGAAAATGCCAGCGACTTGACCGGCCGGCTGTTTTGGCAAGAGGCAGCCCGCACCCTGCCCTGGTCTTGGGTCTGGGATGAATATTGCCGGCGACACAATGTGCCCCTGGATCGGGATTGGATCCAAACCGCTCGGGCTCACGAGACGTCGGTCCTGCCACGCAGAATTTGAATGACGCCCCTTTCCCCGCCCTCGCCCGGTCTGGAATTGCGTGGAATCGACAAGGCATTCGGCCCCATCCAAGCACTCCACCGGGTCGATTTCGACCTTCGTCCGGGTGAAATTCACGCTTTGATCGGGGAGAATGGGGCGGGCAAGTCCACCCTGATCAAAACCGTGGCGGGCGCCCTCGAACCGGACGCCGGCGAAATCGGCGTGCAAGGACGCACGTTCCGTTCCCTGACCCCCCGCCTCTCGCGTGAACTGGGCATCGCCGTGATTTACCAGCATCCGCCGCTTTTCCCGGATCTCACGGTCGCGGAGAATATGAGGTTGTTCCTCGGTCCAGCCAGGGCGTTTTGCGTCATCGATCGATCCCGCCAGATCGAACGTGCTCGCGAGTGCCTGGCGGCGATCGGATCCAACCTTGATCCAACGCTGGAGGCTGGCCGGCTGTCCATGCCCGAACAACAACTGGTCGAGATCGCTCGAGCCCTCGCCGCCGGGGCACAGTGGCTGATTCTGGACGAACCCACCGCCGCACTCGGCGCCGACGACGCCTCCCGCCTGCATCAAGTCCTGCACGCGCTCCGCGCGAAGGGAGCGGGATGTTGCTATATTTCTCACCGGCTCGAGGATATCACCGGGCTCGCTGACCGGGTCACCGTGTTGCGGGATGGACGGAAAGTCGCTTGCCTGCCCGCGGCAGAAGCCACGGGCCGGGAAATGATCCGCCTCATGGTCGGCGGCGAAAGGCCTCCGTCCGATTCTTCACCACCGCATGTCGCCCAGCCCGATTCCTCGGCCCCCGGAACACGCACTTCTCCGGATTCTGTTTTGATGCGAGTGGAAGGGCTCGGCTGCAAATCGTCCCACCTGCGGGAGATCAGCTTTGAACTTCGTCGCGGTGAAATCCTGGGACTGGCCGGACTGGTTGGCTCGGGCCGCACGGAATTGGCGCGTGTGCTTTTTGGATTGGACCCGCTGACCCAAGGAACGATCCGGATCGAGGGTCAACTCTGCCGGATTGAGAGCCCTGCCGACGCCTTGAGCCTTGGCATCGCCTACTTGCCGGAGGATCGACGGCGGCATGGTATTATTGCCGAACTGAGTGTTGCTGCCAATACCAGCATGGCTTCTTTCCGGCGGATGTTTCCGCGAGGCTGGTTGGATCTCGCGCGGGAAAGATGCGAGGCCCAATCCTGGATCGAAAGGCTTCGCATCCGATGCCAGGGTCCAGAGACTCTTGCTGGAACGTTGTCGGGCGGAAATCAGCAGAAGACCGCATTGGCGCGGTGGCTGGCCACTTCCCCGCGCGTTCTTATCGCCGATGAACCCACCCAGGGCATTGATGTTGGGGCCAAGGCCGAGATTCATCGTCTGCTGCAATCCCTGGCGTCGGAAGGCCTGGCTATTCTGCTCCTGTCCTCGGATTGGCCCGAATTGCTCCAACTCAGCGACCGCATCGGTGTCATGAGACAGGGGAGGCTCACCGCGTTTTTCTCCAAGCAGGAAGCCTCCCCCGAGGCCATCCTCTCCGCCGCGCTCGGCCATGAAGTCACTGCCGCCTAACCCTTGGCCTTGGCGGGAAGGCTCCGTCGTGGTGATTCTCCTGCTGTCGCTCGGCTGGCTCGGGCTGGCGGCGCCTTCCTTCTTCAAGCCCGCCGCGCTTTGGCCCTGGCTCACGAGTGTCGCGCCGGTGCTTTTGATCGCCACCGGCATGTTCTTCGTCATCGTCGGCAGGCAAATCGACATCTCCGTGGGTTCCCAGTTCGCCTGGTGCAGCGTGCTTGCCGGAGAAGCGGCCAGTGCCGGATGGCCTTGGCCTGGGATTCTTGCTTCCGCCCTGCTTGCCGGACTCGCGCTGGGGGCTCTCAATGGGCTGCTCGTGGCGGGATTCAAGCTTCCCTCCATCGTCGTGACACTTGCGACCATGGTCACCCTCCGGGAATCCCTGCGCGCCTGGCGCGAGGGCGAGTTCGTCCGGGACCTTCCCGATTCCTTCCAATGGTTCGGCCTGGGCCAATCCTTAGGACAATGCTGGGTGATCGCGGCGGCCCTCCTCCTTTGGATGATCCTCTGGATCGCATCAGTCCGACTCTCCGTGTTTCGATGGGTCTATGCCGTGGGTTCCAACGCGGAGGCGGCCCGGCTGGCCGGGCTTCGTCCCGCTCGAATCACCTTCGGCCTTTTCGCATTCATGGGACTCTTGACCGGGTTGGCCGCGACCCTCAATGCGGTTCGGTTTACCGACGTGGACCCCAAAACGGGTGCCGGACTGGAACTTCAAGCTATCGCCGCGGTCGTGGTGGGCGGGGTATCCATCTCGGGTGGCCGCGGACGACTTTGGGGTGTCTTGGCTGGCGTGCTTCTCCTCGCTTGTTTACCGTCCGCGCTGGTCTTCCTCAAATGGCCTCCTCATTGGGAAAAGGCCATCCAAGGACTCATCATCCTGACTGCGGTGGCCGCCGAAGGTGTTCACCGCGCGCGCTCGCGCGGCCGTGAGGATTGAATTCAGCAAGACGACGCCTTAGTTCCATGCGAACCCCTCTTTCAGGCGAAACCGGCAGGCACGAACTCGTGCTCATGGCGTTCCTGGCCGCGGAGCTTCTGCTTTTCTCGTTCACCGGGCGCCGTTTTGCGACGGCCGAAAATGGGTTTGAAATCCTGCGCGTCAGTGTGGAATTCGGACTGCTGGCCTTGGTGATGACCCCGGTCATCCTCACCGGCGGCATCGACCTTTCGGCGGGGTCCTTGCTCGGGCTCTGCGCCATTGTGCTGGGCAAGCTTTGGCGAGACGCGGGTCTCGATCCCGGTTGGGCTTCGGCCCTCGCGCTGGCAGCCGGCGCTGCGGGAGGTCTGTTGAACGGCGTGCTGATCGCGCGGTTGAAACTCCCTCCCCTCATCGTGACGTTGGGGTCGTTTTCACTCTTTCGCGGCTTGGCGGAGGCGATCACCCAAGGCGTGGACAATTTCACAGGGTTTCCCGACTCCTTTCTTCTGCTCGGCCAGGGTTACATCCTCGGGGCCATTCCCGCCCAAGTGCCAATATTCCTGGCGGTGGCCGCAGGCCTCTGGCTCCTCGTTCATCGAACCCCTTTCGGAAGAAGCCTGCGCGCTTTGGGTTATTCTCCAGAGGGAGCCCGTTTCGCAGGTCTCCCGGTCGGGCGGAACTTAATCCTGGTGTACGTCTTGTCCGGAGCAGGCGCGGGGCTGGCGGCCATCATTTACGTCGCCCACCTGGGACAAGCCAAGGCGGACGCCGGAACGGGATATGAATTACTCGCCATTACTGCAGTCGTCCTCGGGGGGGCATCGATTTTTGGAGGCAAGGGGTCCGTTCATGGCACACTGCTTGGACTGGCCGCACTCGCCGTCCTCAAGAATGGCATCGCCCTCTCGGACCGTCCCTCGGAATGGGTCGGCATGGCCACGGGCGCACTTCTTCTTGCGGTCCTTTCCGGAGAAGCCATGCTGAAGAAAATGAGCGCGCGGGTCCCCCGTTCACCCACGCGCGACTCCACATCAATGCCCTCGGGATCACCATAAATTCGACCTATGAGAATGCTCTGCGCCGGTGTCTTTCTGCTTTGGATCTGCGGTTGTTCCAGAGAGTCCGCCACCTCCAAGAAGACGGCTCCGTCGGACGGCGGAAGCGCTTCAGGCTCCATGACGCTGGCCATGATGCCTAAAAGCAAAGGGAACGCTTACTTCATCTCCTGCCGCAAAGGCGCGGAAGAAGCGGCGCAGGAATTAGGCGTCAAACTTCTTTGGGACGGCCCTACGGAGCCCGATCCCGCCAAACAAAACGAAGTGGTCGAGACGTGGATCACGCGCGGGGTCGATGCTCTTGCGGTCGCGGTCGAGAATCGCGGCGGCCTGTCCACCGCCTTGCGCAAAGCCAAAGCCCGGGGGATACCCATCGTCACTTGGGATTCCGATGCCGATCCAGATTCCCGCCTCTTTCTGGTCAACCAAGCCACTCCCCAGGGCATCGGACAAACACTCATGGATGAAGCGGCCAGGATCCTGGGCAGCCAGGGTGAATTCGCCATCATCACGGCTTCCTTGACCGCCGCCAACATGAACGAGTGGCGGAGGGAAATCGAAGCGCATCGCCAAGCCAGGTATCCCGGCATCAAAATGGCCGCCCTGCGGCCTTGCGACGATCTCAAGGACAAAGCATTCGCCGAAGCCACCGCCATCCTCAACGCCCACCCTCAAGTCAAACTGCTCATGGCCATCTGTTCCCCCGCCGTGCCCGGCGCCTCCGAAGCCGTCAAGCAAAGCGGACGGCAAGACGTGAAAGTCGTCGGACTCGGACTGCCCAACGACAACAAACGTTATGTGAAAGAAGGCATCACTCCGGCGGTCATCCTCTGGAACACCGCGGACCTCGGCTACCTCTCCGTGTACGCCGCCATCGCCGCCGCCAAGGGCAGCCTCAAAGCGGGGGCAACCCGTTTCCAAGCGGGACGCCTGGGCGAACTCGAAGTTCGTGGGGATCAGATCCTGCTTGGAAAACCCTTCGTCTTCACCCGGGAGAACATCGACCAGTTCGATTTCTGATCCCGCATCCGCATCTGGCCGCCATTGGCCCGGTCCCGAAAACCCAAGCAGGCGCCCCGCCCCTCGGATACCTCACTTACTTCTCCAACCGCCAGCCCGACGCGTCAGCCACCAAACGGCTGTGGCCTTTGTAGAGATCATAGACCTGCTTCATCTCCTGGATGGAATCAAACCATCCCACGACATGAGCGGCGCTAAACGATTCACCTGCGCGGGTGGGACGTCCGTGAATTTCCTCGATCGTGACAATCACCCCGCCCGGACGCTGCGACCACCAGGCTTCGTAAACGACGGACGGCTCCAGCGTCATTCCCGCGAGCCATGGCCCGGCGCGGCCGGTCTTGGGATCCCGCACATGATAGGCGCGAATGAAACGCTCAGGAATGCGGCGCATGTCTCTTCGATAACCAAACTTCAGATCGGGTGGAAAGGGTTCGAAAAACTCGCTTGAAGGAATCCTGACCTCGCCATGGGGGCCGTCCAAGTGGCTGAGATAAACCTCGCTGAAGGTATCCCCCCGATCATGCCGGATCACCCCGGGCGTATCATTGCGTAGAAACATCTCGGGGGAATCATTCGCCGAGTCCACTCTGTCCATCAGGAAGAAATAGCGGCGCCCTTTGGGAAAAACGATCCATTGGGTCCACTGCGATCCGGCCTTGCGCCCCGGCGCGGCATACTCGAACCGGTAGGTGGTGCGCACCGCCACAAAATCGGGCCCGCGGAGGACTTCGGGCCGCACGGGCTTCATCCGATGGCAGAGTTGAGGTCCTTCGACCATTCGCTTGCGATGCGTGCTGCCATGGGCCATCAGCGCATAATGGCGTTTGCCAGGATCGGTCTCGTTGTCGTGCCAGGTGTAGCGACCCACGCCATGACCGTCCGGGGCGATCACCTCCTGGCTCCACTCCGTGTCGCTTCCGGATTCCATCAGCCAGTCCACCACCATCAAACCGTCTCCGATCTCACGAAATCCCGTTTCCTTGTCGAGAAAGGTTCCCTTCTCAATTCCGGTCATCCAGTGCTTGGGATTCCGCTTGACGATCACTGCCTCGACACGGTCGGTCTCCACCTTGATCGCGCGGTCATCCTCGGAGATGCGAAGCCACGGCTCTTCCGCCCCGGCAGCCATGGCTGTCACCCAAGTGGCCCAGCTCAGGACCCAGGCCAGCCCGCTTCGATTCCAGCCTCCGCGGCGCTTCATTCTCCGGCTTGGGTGGAGGCTTCCAAAAAGGGGCGCCCCTCCGTCCACTTCATCGTCGCAGTGCATCGTTCGATTCCAATCCAAGTTTAGAACGGCCAGCCGGGGTCAGTTCGTTTGAGCTCCAGGGGGGATCCCAAGTGGTGTCCACAACCACATGCTTTACCCCTGGAACTTTCAGCAGCACGTCACGAATCGGGGCGTCATTGCCACCGCTGCCCGTGGAAAAAAACCCCGCGCGCGGACGTCCACGATGCGGCAAAGTCATCAGGACCCTCACCGTTTCGCCCCGCACTCGAATGTCCCTGACCAGCCCCAACTCGACCACGCTCGGCAACGCGGAGTAGAGCTGCACGTCCCGGCACGCCTCGAGCGCCTTCCAGAGAGCACTCTTCGAGATGGGAGCGTCACCCGCCTCTCCCGGACGAGCCAGGCGGCCCACAGGAGCTTTGCCGAACCGGAAATCCAGATTCGACGGCGCCGTCCACGTGAGGGGCGAAAGCAATCTTTTCCGCAACGATTCCACCTCCGGAGCCCCGTTCCGTTCGTCAAATGGAAGTGTCAGGTAGGCATTTCGCTGCCGAATCTTGGCGCCCGCCTTCAAGGTGGTCTGGTGGAAAAAGGCCCGGCTCCATAATTGCCCGTGCCAGCGATAGTGCAGCGTCGGGGATCCAGAATGAGGCAAGCGTGGCGTCCCCGTGGCCTCATGATCGAGAAACAAACCGATGAAAGCATCCTTGGTCGTCCGATTGAAAAAACCCACCCCCCAAAGATCCTCCGCTTGCGGCGCGGGCACTTCCCCGACGTGAAGTTTACCGTCCCGGCCCATCCAAAGGGTCTCGTTGAACGACATGCCGGAAAACACCCACTCGTCGTCGCGGAGGTAGCCAACGGTCAGGTCCCGCACCACCTCCATGCTCCCCAGCTTCATGAACCAAGGCGTTCCCGCATAAAACCGGTACTCGACTTCGATGTGAACGCGGGAGGGCGTAAACACCGGATGCAACGGTGATGCGGGAAAACCCCACCGCCGCACCACCACCGAGAGCGGCCCGCGCACAACCGAGTAATCCGGACACTCGGGCCAGTTCGTGATGCGCATCTTCTGAAAATCTCCGGCGGTCACGTAATCATGAGCCCAATCGATCCCCGGCGGCTCGCCATGTCCGTCACCCCCGGCAAAAAGTTCCAAGCCGTGTTCCCGCTTGTAAGCCAACCGCTCCAACTGTCCCATCTGCCGGGACAAAGAGGCTTTGAAAAACTCATTCTCGATGTCCAGCCCGACACCCTCGCCGGTCACCTTGAGATCCGAGTCATAGCCAGGCAACTCGGCATCTGGATTGCCAAAAAGCACCATCCACTCGCCCCGCTCCCGCGCCTCCGCGTCCGCCAGAATCGTGACCCGCGCCTGCCACTCGCCTCCTCGCCGACGAACTTCGGAGACTTGACTCCTGACCTCTCCAGGCCGGGCTCCATCCAACCGCACGACCCTGATTTCCCGCGCCGGCGATCCAAGCGAATCGGCTGGAAACCCAAGGATCCATTCCACAGGTTCGGCGTTCCTCGACAACCCCTCCCGTTCTTCCGATCGCAGCAATTTCGCATATCTCCACCCCCGGATCCATTCCCGCCAATCCACAGGCAAACGTTGCGTTTCAATGAAAAGGGAAGCACCAGAGAGTGGATCAGGCAGCCGGCCATGCTCCTGCTCCTCAAACTCCAAGGTGTGCCTGATGGATTCGGCCAGCGCCCTGGCTTGTCGATAATCACCCCGGGCACGAGCCGCTTCCAACCATTGGACTTTTTCTGCGATCGAATCATTGCGCTCGGCAAAACGAGTCTCCGCAGCCGCCGCCAGTCCGGTCAGATCCAGCATCCCAAACAACACCAGCACGCTGAAAGCTCTGAGGCTGGACCTGAAAGGGGACGGCATGGAGAACCCGGGTTGCACTTGCATTATGACGCGATTCTTACGGCACGACAAGCGGCGATTGTGCCAGCCATTGTTATTCGGTGCATCCAGAGGTTGTCGGGGCCGGGTTGTCTTGGTAACGCAGACAGCCCTGTCTGCTGTTTCGCAGGCTGCCCAGCCTGCGGGGCGACGAAGGGAACCAGGCCGCATATTTCATGCACGGGACGCCCGGTGAGGACACCGGGCCTACAAACACAGAGGCAGGCGCGATTGTAGGCCGCGTACCCTCACGCGGCACACTGTCGCGGATTCAAGCTCAGTATGAATGATCCAGGCTAGGCGCGTGGAAAGCATGGAAGGGCCTCGTGCTTCACCCACCGGGCCGACGGGCCGTCGGCGATACGGCAGGCTGGGCAGCCTGCGCCACACGACGGACAACTGATACGGTTTCCAAAGTTATTCATCCGCGGGCGAGGAGAGCCAGGAACAGCTCCCCGGATCACGGGAGTGGGCAACCCCAGTGGAACTCACGGCAACAGGGAGCACCCCTCTCGAACTCGAGCTTGTCGCCACAACGCAGCGGTTGTCCCCCGAGAAAGCCTTTGCATCAGACCACGAGTCGCTAGGCGAAGGTCCGCACCCGCAGCCCCGTGCTTTCGCGGATCCGCGCGGCCACGGCTTCCAACTCCTCCTCGCTCAACCGAGTGGCATAAGCTTCCGGTGTGGGGCGTGCGATGGTGTAGGCGTGGACCTCAGCGATGCGTCCACCCGCTTGCACGATTTCGTTTAAGCGGTCGCCATAGGCCTTCAGTTCGTCCGCAGAGATGGGGACACCATGCAACTTCAAGAACAAGCTCTGGATAATGATCGGGCGAACGCGCGCCGTGAGCAGCAAATTCGAGAGGATCCGGTCAAATTGCACCCGCGTGCGATTCACGGCCTTGAAGTAGGATTCCGTTCCCGCGTCGAGCTTGGCCCAAATCTGGCCTTGATGCGCGTCCAGAACTTCCAACCCTTTTCTCACGTCTGCTTTGTCCAATCCCGCGGCATCGGTGATCAGAACCAATTGAGTCTCGGTCAAGCCGAACTCCGTTTTGATCCTGGCAACAGCCTCCGCGCACTCGGCGAAATTCCCGATCATCGTGGGTTCGCCGTCCCCACTGAACGCGATGTCCTTGATGTCTCGGATCAAACGCTCCGGCAGGCCCCGGAATCTCGCGTCCTCAGAAAGGCCTCCGTCCAGCACGCGGCGAATCAGATCGCGCAACTCCATTTCCAACTGGCGCACGACCACCCCGGCCGGCTTGCCCGGAGTCCTTCGATCCACCTCGCAATACACACAGTCGAAATTACAGACTTTGTCAGGGTTCAGATTGACCCCGAGCGAGAGTCCCTCCGAGCGTCTGGAGATCACCGGATACACATAGGTGTAATCCGAAAACTTCCTCGCATGGTCGCGGACCGCGGCCATGTCACGATGCACTTTGGGGTTGGACGCGGACACCATGCCTCCCTGCGCCGTCTGG
>Ga0194132_10004787_pt1 | contig 22719 bp, 23 predicted proteins | sample TA2KigOf80mmetaG_FD_148612 | JGI IMG/M metagenome (GOLD analysis project Ga0194132, IMG submission 148612) | Freshwater microbial communities from Lake Tanganyika, Tanzania - TA2015054 Kigoma Offshore 80m | ecosystem: Environmental > Aquatic > Freshwater > Lake | place: Tanzania: Lake... | reverse complement strand
GCGGTACAAGACGTCGACGCGGTGGTCGCGCTTGCCGGCGCAGTTCGCGGCCGAACCGCGCAGGATTTCCAAACAGCCAACTCTGACGCATGCACCGTGCTCAAGGACGCCATGACTGCCGAAGCGCGGCATGTTCCCCTGCTGTTCATGTCATCCCTCGCCGCAACCCAACCGCAACTCTCCGACTACGCGGCGAGCAAACGTGCCGGTGAAGACAGCATCACATCGAGCGCATTGCAGTGGTGCGTGTTTCGGCCACCGGCCGTTTATGGTCCGGGTGAACGTGAATTGCGGCCGCTGCTCGACTGGATGGCCCGGGGCGTGATTATCATCCCGGGCAATGACGCCCAACGGGTGGCCTTCATCCATGTGGCTGATCTCACCGCTGCATGTCTGGCATGGTTCGCGAACAGCAATCTTCTGTCCGGACGAATTTTTGAACTCAATGACGGGGAATCTGACGGTTACGACTGGCACGCCATCGAGTCTGCCTGCGGCGAACGGCGCTACTTCCGCGCCGTGGTACCGGCCGCGGCACTGCGCGCGCTCGGCTTCCTCAGCGTGTTGGCGTCACGGATCAGCGGCAACGCGCCTATGTTGTCTCCGGGAAAGGTGCGGGAACTCATGTTCCCTTCATGGGTGGGCAGCAGCACGGGAGAAGGTAATAATGCCTTTTCTGCGGTCACCGGCTGGAAACCTGAGTGGAAACTCAAGGCCGGTGTGCACCAGACGCTGGAAACCCGTTGAGTGGTTCCAGGGTTTGGAAAACCTGCCATGCCGCCTGCGGCGGCTGTTCTCTGGAGTAACTTCAATCGTGAGCGATATTGAGCACCAGCTGTCCACGTTGCTCGGACACATCACGGAGCTGCCCGACAGTTTCAACGCCGACTCCGATCTCATCGACGACCTTGCGCTCGAGAGCATGCAGGTCATGGAGTTCGTGATGGAAGCGGAAGACCATTTCGACGTGGCGATTGCCCAGGACCGGCTCGCCGACGTACGCACCCTCGCCCAGCTCGCGACCGTAATCGAGAAGTTGCGTGGGCCTGCTCGATAAGTTCGCCGAGGTTCGTGCGACCCGGGAAAGTCTCGGCCCCATCGATCCGACGCGGGTGGTGATTGAGCGTCTCTTGTCACCCACCCGCGCAATGATCCGTGGCCGGGAAACCCTGCTCGCCGGGACCAACAACTACATGGGAATGACCATGGAGCCGGCAGCGATTGCCGCCGGACAATCCGCGCTGGCGGACGCCGGCACCGGCACCACCGGTTCGCGTATGGCCAACGGCACCCACGATAGCCATCGCCAGCTCGAAGCGGAACTCGCCGCTTTCTACGGTTATCCCCATGCCATGGTGTTCACCACCGGTTATGGAGCGAACCTCGGCGTACTGTCGGCACTGGTCGGTCCGGGTGACGCCGTCATGCTCGACGCCCATGCGCATGCGAGCCTGCACGATGGCGCCCGCATGACGCGCGCTGATGTCTACAGCTTTCGCCATAACGATGCCACCAATCTCGATGCACGTCTGCGAAGGCTCGGCGATCAGGCCACTCGCACGCTGGTGGTAGTGGAGGGCTTGTACAGCGTGACCGGTGATCTCGCTCCGCTCGCCGAGATTACCGCGGTCACCCATCGCCACGGCGCACTTCTGCTCGTGGATGAAGCCCATTCCGTGGGTGTCATCGGCGCAGGGGGACGCGGCGTCGTGGAAACCGCCGGTGTGCTCGATCAGGTGGATTTCGTTGTTGGCACGTTTTCCAAAGCGTTTGGCACCACTGGTGGATTCTGTGTCAGCCGGCATGCGGAACTCCGACTCTTCTCCTACTGCAGCCGGCCCTACATGTTCACTGCGTCACCAAGCCCCGCCACCGTCGCGTCCACACGTGCAGCGCTCAAGCTTCTCCGTGACGAACCGCAGCGCCGCGAACACCTGACAAGGTTGTGCACACGGCTCCTTGCCGGCCTGCGCCAGCTCGAATTGCCGGTAAACGATGTGCCCACACCGGTTGCCTGTGTGGAACTCGACTCGCGCGAGAAAGCACTTCGCGCCTGGAATGCGCTGCTCAATGCAGGTGTTTACGTAAACATCATGTTGCCACCGGCAACACCGGGTAACGCCAGCCTCCTCCGCCTCTCCATCGGCGACGCTTACACGGAAGCAGACGTGGACGAGCTGGTTACGAAGCTGGGGGGAGTGCTCGGTGAGATGAACGCCGAAGCAGAATCCTGAGAAGCACAAGGTACCCCGCGAACGCCACCCCGTAGGCGACGAGGCTAGACCAGCCCGCGGCGTACAGACCGATGGGCGAATCGAGCCACAGAAACGTAACGGCGTACGTACTCGCGGTCAGGAGCGACAACCCGAGCACCAGTCGCTCGCCGCTCAATGTATAGACCGCAGGTCGTAGACTCGCGCTTGGCAACTCCAGAACCGCCACAGCCACCAGCAGGATGACGAGCGGTGTTCCCGCCACGAATTCAGCACCACCCAGCAGATTCAGAATCTGATCACCGAAGTACCAGATCATGGCCATGAAAAGCACGCCCACCGCCGCCAGCACCGCGGCGACCTGTACGGTAAACCGCAGGAACTGCGCCGGCTCATTCAGCCAGGTCCGCGCGAGGTCAGGAAAAATCGCCTGCCGTATCAAGGCCACCGGCTTGCGGATCACTTCAGCGACGTCACGCGCAAGCCGGTAGATCCCGGCATCACCGGAAGACAGCACCGTGCCAACCAATAGCGTCGGACCCTGTCGCATCAGGGCATCGATGTTCGACTGCCAATAAACGGATCGCAGAAACGACACCACACCATCAAACTTGTGCAGCGGAACAGATTTGTTGGGTGGCTGGCTACGCAAGTCCGAGCGCACCGCGAGCCAGGCCGGAATCGTCAGCAGCCCGTGATCCAGCCAGAGGGCCACGCCATAGACCACGATGAAAGCCTCAAACGGCGCCTCCAGCCACGCGGCAATCGCCGCACCGGTGAGCCGGACCACAGAACCGGTTGCTTCCAGCGCGCCGAGAATCCGATAACGATCCAGCACCCGCAGCGTGCCTTTCGCTGTACCTTCGATGAACCCCGTCGCAGCCAGTACATAAATCCAGCTCGTTGACGGAAAGAGTTCGGGTCGAAGCGACATCCCCGCGCCGACAATCAGGGCGGTCACACCCACGGCCATCAGCATGCCGATGACATCGAGTCGAAAAAGACCACGCAGCATGGATCGCCAGCCTTCCGAGTCACTGCTGGCATGCAGCGCGACACCAAAACGAACCGTCGCATCAGCGGTTTTGAAGTTGCAGAACTGCCGTACGAGCAGTGCCCCTGCCTGCAGCATCACCACGACGCCGAATTCATCTGCGCCAAGCGTGCGGGCACAGATGGCGGTAGACAGGAGTCCAAGAATGGATGCCGCACCCTGACCACCCAGCAACCAGCCGAAATTGACCGCGAGCCGTTGCCAGCGGCTCAACGAAAACCACCCGCACGCCATAACCGCCAGATGAACGCCCAGCCAAACACCAGGGGCCAGCGCCGCGCACGCTCAGAAGGCTCCAGCGCCACTCCGGACTGTCGCCCAACTTTCCAGGCGAGATAGTCGAGTGGCTCCGCAAATGTGAACACCGCCTTGACGATGCGGACAGCGGACAACACCTTTCCAGTGATCTGTCGCAGCCGCCATGACAAGCGACTGAGCGAGCCACCCTGAGGCGCTGAAAAACGCCGATACAAGGCGTCGTAGTGCGCCTGATCCGCACGGTAGAGGGAGGCGATCCGCTCCGCTGTTTCCGACCGGAGTTCCGCGGCATAGGTCAGTGTGAAGCCCTGTTGCCAGAACGACTCCGGCGCTGGAACCGCCTGCCCCTGCCACCAGCTCGCCACAATCCGTGTCAGTCGAGCGGCAGCCGTGTCCTGGATGGCCTCACAGATGCGGCTGCTAGCCGCATCACGTACGAACAGCAACGGTGCCGGCTGGGCAAACCGCGCCCAGAAGTAAGGATGAAAATCACTCGCCACTGCCCTGCGGAGCTGATCGGTGCGCAGCACCGTAACCTTGGCACGCAATTCTCCACCTCGCATCACCAGAACGGTGGGAGGTAACAGCTTTCCCGGCAGAAACGTCGCACCTGGCGGATAACGGTCCAGCAATACATAGAAGTCCGGCAGCGTATCGCGCCGCCCGCGACGCCAGGAACCATAGAGAAACACGGCATCAAGTGATTCTCCGAAACGGTCGATCACCGCCTGGAGCAGCGGCTGAAGCGGATCGTCAGCGGCTGCGACCGCCGTCGCCGACTCACTCATACGCGGCGCGGGTGGCAGAGAATGTCGCATAGGCGCGGGGATTTTTTTCCCGCGATGCCGAATCCGCCAGCCACGAGGTCAGCGGCTTGCCCTGCAAGCGGATCGCTACGGCATAGAGCAGACGCAGCATCAGGATCAGCGTCGAGAGAACGCTCCAGGCAACCACCAGGATAAATGACCACTCAGCGCCACCGATCGGCAGCGCAACGGTCATCAGCACAAGACACGGATTGCGCCGTGCCGTGTATAGACGGAAATACGCATCGAACGGACGCCAGGCAAAGAGACCAATCGGCCCGAGAAGGTGGAATGCGGCTTCCGTCAATCGGCCACCGATATAGCCCGCGAACACCGCGATGACGAGCTCATTGAGCGTCAGGCCAAACGGCCCTACCCAGGCGGCCCCGAGCGATGCCCCCCAGGCCCAGTACCAGAATGGTGGATGCACGATGTCCATACCGTGATCGAGGATGTGGCCGATGCGGCTCGACTGCACAGTCACCCGGGCAAGCTTGCCGTCCACCGTATCGAGCCAGGTCATGATCCAGCCACAGATCAGGCCGAATACGTAGTGACCTTCTGCAAACGCCCACAGGGCGATCAGCATCAGCAGCACACCAGTCCCGGTCACCTTGTTCGGTGTGAGGCCAAGATTCGCGGCAATCTGCACACCTTTGCGAGCAGGGCGCGGCCACCACCACTTGGTCACAAAGTCGGTCACCCCTTTGTATGAACCCCCGTAGAGGCGGCTTTCCAGGTCGTCCCGGTTCGCGTCCGTCACTTCGGCGACAAGTGGTGGCTCCGCTTTGCGCAGTTCAACCGCATACGCTGCAAGGTCATCGATGGACAGCTCTGGGAAAACCCTCGAACCACCGTTCAGCGCTTCCAGCGCCGCGCCGGCGTCACGCCCGGAACTCATCGCTGCGGCCGGCCGACCATTGGCAATGAGCACCCCGCGCTGGGGGATGAGGCTTGAAAGCGCCCGCAGTTCAAACACGTGATCGGCACGGATCAGCAGTACCTGGTCATCGGGTTGTACCGCTGCTAACTGGGTGATGGATTCAACGTTGTCGATGGAGCGCAGCTGGCGATCGATCCGCGTTCGTCCATCCAGCCCCCACAACTGCAGGTTTCCTTCGCCAATCACCAACGCCTTGATCATGTTGTCCCGCTTCTTGTCCTGCTTCCATACGCAGGCGGCGATTATAGGGTCAGCTCATGTGCCGCGTCCGACGAGTACAAACGTTCAAACCGTCATAGGAACGGAACTTGGGAGGCTGCTGGTACACTGCACTCGTCCCGAAGCAGGTGTCCCTGATTGCGCCTCGCCCATCTCACCGATCCTCATCTCACATCTCTGGCGGGTATGCGATTGCGCCAGTTGCGCCGCAAGGAATTGCTGGGTTTCCAGTCCTGGGCCCGGCGACGCAGGCGGCTGCATCTGCGCGATCGGCTCGATGTGCTGACTGCGGCACTCCTCTCTCACGAGCCAGACCTGATCTGTATCACGGGTGATCTCGTCCACATCGGTCTCGCACAAGAACATGAAGAAGCGCTGGCCTGGCTTGAAACCCTGGGTGGTCCGGAACGGGTGGTCATCGTGCCCGGCAATCACGACATCTACACCACCAGATCCTGGGTAACGGCGGCCACACGCTGGCGCGATTGGCTGCGTCTCGAACATCCACCGCTGCACCCGCACGATCACTATCCGATCAGCCTCAATATTGACGCGGTGCAGATCATCCTCGCCAACTCCGCCCTGCCGATGCCGTGGTACAGCGCCGAAGGTGTATTGGGTGCCGCGCAACGCACCGCACTCGCCGATCTCCTGACTCCATCGCCGGATCAGCCTCCCCGTGTGCTGCTGCTGCACCATCCTCCGGAAAATGCCCGGGAAGCCGGAGTCCCTCGCCGCAAGGCCCTGCGTGACGCTGACAAGGCGGCCAACGTGCTACAGCAGGCCGATGTCATCCTGCATGGACATACGCATCACAACCACGCACGGCGCTACGGGCGGGCACAAGTATTCTCGACCGCGTCGGCATCAGCCAAAGACGCGAGTTTTCGCATTCTCGATCTGACGCGGTCAGAACTCGGCATGTGGCAGATTGATGCCACGCTGCATTCACTGCGCGGCGAGCGGATGATCGAGACTGATCGGCAAAACTGGCTGCTACCCCGGAACAGCTGATCAATGCCGCCGATTGAGCAGCAACAAGCCGATGATGAGCATCACCAGATCAGGCAGCATGCCGGTGGCCGGGGCCGGCAGGTGATACAGCAGGGCAAGCTGCATGGCGAGCCGTTCGGTCAGATAAAAACCGAGCCCGATTGCCGCGCCGATCGCAACCCGCGCGCCGAGTGACATCGCCCGGGTGGATCCCATCACTACGGGAAGCCCGAGCAGCGACAACGCGATCAGCCCGATGGGTAGGCTCAGCTGTTGCCACAACAGCACTTCGTAACGGTGCGAATCGAGCCCGTTGCTACGCAAATGGTCGACGTAACGCATCAGGTCGAGCGGTGCAAGAGCATGATCAGCATTGATCAGCGTGAAGATCTGCTCCGCGTTGAAATCCGGCACAAACGGCAGCACTTCCTCGTAACTCGAGGACACACCCCCGGACTCGAAACGAAGCGTGGTCACATCCCGCAACACCCAGTCGCGCGGTCCGATCACATCCGCCCGCTCGGCACAGGTCAGGGTTTGCACCAGCCCGGTGGGATCGAGTTCATAGACCTCGATATCCACCGGCACCATGCCCATCTCCACACCGCCCACACGCAGCAGCCGGTTGTCCTGACGGGTCCAATACGCGGCGTCCTCGCGGGTTGAAGAGGCATAGGTTTTTACCCGCAGCGCCGATGCTTCCTGTTCCAGCCTTGGAATGATCCACTGCTGTGCAACGATCACACCCGCGGCAACCACCGCCGCCAGCACGATGACCGGGATCGCGATGCGGGGTACGGACCAGCCGCTGGTGCGGAGCACCGTCAGTTCCTGCGCTGCGGCCAGTGCACCATAGCCTATGATGCTGCCGAGCAGGCACGTCACCGGCAGCAGATCGATCAGGATGCGCGGCAGATGCAGACCAGCCACACGCAATGCATCGTTGGTGCTGTAGGTTCCTTTACCGATGTCTTCGAGTTGTTCGGCAAGTTCCAGGAACCCGAACAGACCAAGCAAGAGCACCACCACCGGCGCTGCTCCGCGGAGCAGCGCAATCAGCACATATCGGTCCAGTTGCAGCATGAGTCAGATTCCTACCCGGCGCTGCAGCAGCAGTACCGTTGCCAACAAGGCCGCAAGGCCGAGCGGCGCCCACCACAGATGTTCGAGAGAACCCTGCTCAACGCCGCTGCGCACGATACCCAGCACGTTGTAGTACACCGCATAGATCACCGCCGCGATGATGATCCGTGCATAACGACCGGACCGGGGTCGCGTCCGCCCAAGCGGTAGCGCCACACCTGCGAGTAACAAGGCCGAAACAGCATTCGACAACCGCCATTGCAGTTCCGCCTGGTCCTTCGGTTCTTCGGAATGGAGAAGATCCGCCGTGGCTGCCGCCTTGGTTTTGTAGCCCACCTCATCCGGCTCAAAACCGGGCACCTTGACCGTGAGTTCGCCCAACGCCGCAAGCATCTCCCGGCCATCTTTGCCTTGTTTGTAGATCACCGCGTTCTTGAGCTCGAGCGTGTGGTCATCACCCTGCGCAGCCTCGTGCAGCTCGCCTGATGTGGCCGACACCACCTCAAGTTCTTCACCCTTGCCGCGACGCAGAAAGACCCGGTGCATCTCGGCGTCATCCGCATCCCTTTCACCCACAAACACTGTTCGGCCGCCCGACGCGAGCGCATGGAACTGACCTGTGGGCAAGGTGGTCAGATCCGTCCCCGCCTCTGCCTGCGCCTCTGTATCGTAAAGCTGTGTATAGGCCCAGGGCCTGATGACCAGCGACAGGAACGAAGTGGCGATGGCGACCAGCGCTGCCACGAACAGTGCAGGCAACATCAGGCGGAGTTCAGAGATTCCGCTTGCGCGGAAAGCAACGACTTCCCAATCGGAATACAGACGTCCGAGGCCGACGATGAAACCGATGTACAACGCGATAGGCAGCAGCACTTCAAGGGCGATCAGCGATTTGAGCCCGGTCAGCCGAAACACCGAGTCAGCGTTGAGCACACCTTCGTTCGCTTCAGAGAGATACCGTGCCAGGCTGTAGGCGATAAACACACTCACCAAAAGCAGCGAAACTGCAAGGAAGGGTCGGGTCACCGACGCGATGATGTAACGATCGAGAATGGTCGGACGGATGGTGACCTCTGCAATCCGGGATACGAAGATGGGCGGACCAACCGGTACGCGGTGCTATGATGCCGGCATGAACAGCCATGAACCAAGCAGTATGGCGAAAGGACACGCAACCGGGGCGACAACCCGCACCAGGCGCCGCGGATCCACGCGGTTTCGGACCCTTGCCGCGCTGATGTCCCTGGGTTTCTCAGCAGCCGTTATGGCCCAAACCGGCGCTGATGTGGCGGTGGCCACAACCACTCCCACCCAAATCCACATCCGGGCTGAAAAGGCCTGGGAAGACAAAGACGCCGACGTGCTCTATCTCGAAGGCGAATTCCACATGCGCACCGACGATTGGGAAGTTCGCGCTGAACGGGCTGAGGTGCATGGGCCTGTTGAAGATCCAGTGAAGATCGTGGGCTACGGCCACCCAGCCAGTATCCGCGTCACGCTCGGCGACAAGCAGGATCAGGGCACGGGCTACAGCGAACGTATCGTCTATCTGTACCAGACCAAAATGCTCGAGCTGCACCAAAACGCGCGGATGGAGATGGACAACGTGACCGTGCGCAGCGCGGCCATCATCTACGATGTCGGCCGCAAGAAGCTCGTTTCAGGGGGCAAAGAAGGCGTGGAGTTCGTGCTGCAGAAGAACAATCCGCCGGACCCGTAACGACCTGTTGGTTTCCCGCTGACCCATCATCCCCAGTGTGAACGTATCGCCTGGATCAACCGATGACGCAGGTTGTCATCCACGGCAACACCACCACCGAGCTGCGGCAGCGCCGGCCAGCCACCATCGGCAAAGGTCATCCCTTCGAACTCGTGCGGCGATTCGTAACGCGGAATCACGTGAAAGTGCACCTGCGGATCAACCATCATCAGCATGAGCCAGTTGATGCGGTCGTAGTTCACGAAACTGCGCAGCGCGTTTTCGATTCGCAAGACGAGTTCGCCCTGCTCGGCAAAAGCTGCTGCCGGCAGTTCCGAATAGCGCAGCACCGGGGAATTCGCACATAGCACCAACGAACCCAAGGTCGCCTGTTGGGGACGGAGAAGAACGGTCCAGTGGGTGCCGCTGTGAATGACTGTCGCCGGCCAACCGAATTTCTTCGCCGTATCGTGCATCTACGTTTCCTTGAGCCGGATTCCGCCTCAGCTCGCCGACTGTTCGAGTGAACGGGCCTGCGCTGCCCGCGAATGCCACCATCCGGGAACCGTCTTCTGCGCATGGGCCAGATCCGCAGGAGAGTCGATCTCACACCACGCACGGCCTTCGGTGCTCACGGTTCCTACATAGCCGAGTTCTGCAAGAGCATCGATGGCAGACAGGTACCATCGCTTCAGTGTCGATTCGTTTTCCATCATCTGTTCAAGCTGACGACGGAACAGTGAAGCGCCGACATCACTGAAGCGGATCATGCCGATGGACTCACCGCTCACGGCATTGACGTCGAGGCGCTTGTCAACGCGCAGCAGGCGATCGCCATCGAGTATGACTTTCATGTCGTCCGCGTCGTAGGCGGCCTTGCGATTGGTCACCAGCGTGATCGGATATCGCGCCGGGGCCGCCAGCAGGTGGGTGAAGATCTGCGGTTCAAACATGGTGTCGCCGTTGATGATGACAAACGGGCGCAACATCTCGTGACGAACCACCCAGCAGGTGCCTAGATTATCTGAATGCGCGAAAAACGGGTTGTGAGAAACCCGTACCGGCAACTCGGTGAAGCCTTCGACCACCGCCTTCACCTTGTGTGCCTGGAAACCTGACACCACCACCACTTCGCTGGCACCACCCACCTTGAGTGATTGCAGCTGCCATTCGAGTGCTGAACGGTCCCCAAGGGGCAGAACACACTTCGGTGTCTCCTCGGTAAAGGGCAGCAGGCGCCGACCCTGGCCCGCGCTCAGGATGATGACTTTCATGGATGTCCAGATTCCCCGGGTGGCACCAACTACTGACGCTGACGACTGATTGACCGCGGGCCTCACCAACGGCGGGGCGCAACTTACCACAGGCTACCGGATCAATCAGCCCTGCTGTTCTGGTGCAGGGTCCGGGCCAGCCTGAACGCCAGCGCCATGATGGTCAGTGTCGGATTGGCCCAGCCACCGGTCGGAAACACCGAAGATCCCGCCACATAAAGGTTCCGGTAGCCGTGCACGCGACCGTTACGATCCACTACCCCGCGTTCGGGATTGTCACTCATGCGCGTGGTACCGAGGTGGTGATAACCACCATACGGATGATTGCCGACAGTGGGATCGGCGGGCCAGTCGACGCCACCGTCCAGCACCCAGTCTTCGACGACCAGCCGACCAAGCCGGGTGCGTTGCAGCTCGGCATCCAGGATCTGGCCAAATCCCCGGACTGTCGCCTTGTCGACCGCGCCCATCCGCCAGTCGAGATTGGCCAGGGGCACACCGTGCCGGTCCTTTCGCTCCGACAACACAACACGGCTGGATGGATTCGGGGTCTGCTCTGCCCGAATCATTACCGACAACACCCGGTTGCCTGATTTTGACTTGAAACGCTCCATCATCGGCCTGAGAAAGCGCCGGTATGCGAGCCGGGTACTGCGATACCAGTGCCAGAGCGTGCGGTTGTTTTCCGTCGGATTGAGCTGGTGTTTGAGGCTCCGGTAAAGCGCTTTCGGTGCCGGTACGCCTGCGCGCGGATCACGCTGCAACTTGAACGATAGCGCCGTGTTCAAAAAACCGCGTTCCAGTTGCATTCGCGAGGCGATTCTCAGCACCGGCGCAATCGGTACATCACCTTCACGGAACCGCATTCGAAATCCGTTCCAGAGTGCATAGATATGATCACCTTCGATACGTCCGAGGCGCCCGTGTGGGTGCTCCATGAAGTACCTTCCGACCTGATCGTGCCGGTTACCGATACCACTGCGTTCGATGCTTCGTGAGGCGAGCAACAGACGCGGGTTTTCTATGCCGCCCGCGGCGAGAACGAATTGTCCTGCCCGTACGATGAGTCGACGGCCATCAGGCGCGCGGACCTTGATCTCACGTATTTCATCCGCTTCGGCATTGGCTTCAAGCGAAACTACATTGGCATGCAGAAGAACAGTCGTGTCAGGTGAAGCGAGCAGATCCGCCGCCCGTTTCGAACCAAAACGTTCTTTTTCGAAATCAAACCGCCAGAACGAATAGTCGATGAGATCACGATCAAACACCGGCTGCGTTTCGCGACGCAGTACGCCATCTGGCTCACCCATCTCTCGCCAAAGGGAAGCGTCATAGCGGAAATCACCGACCTCGAGCAGCCGTTGCGCCGCTTCGTAGTCCGGCTTCAATTCGGTGAAGCTGACCGGCCAGCCATGCAGCGGCAGATTCCCGCGAGGCTCGAAGTCGACAGAATCGAGCGGCGTGCAGCGGCCGCCCCAGATGGCAGTTGTGCCTCCAAAAAAACGCAACCGTGAATCCGCCAGCGGGTAATACGGCGCACCGAGGTTGTCGCCGTCGCCAAGTGCAGTGATGTCGGCGTCGTAGTCGAAACCACCACTCTCGACCACCAGCACCTTGAGGCCGGAACCCAGCAGCGCACGCGCAATGGTCAGACCGGCCGCACCCGCACCGACGATGCAAATCTCTGTGTCGAGTACGCTTCCTGGCGGAAGCGTCGATGCATCAATCTGCACGAATGCCAAGTCTCCGGTTCCAGGCCTCGAGATTGGCGCGTGAGGACTTGACGTACTTCGACCGCCTCATCAGCCACAGAAGGGTCCCGCGACCGCGGTTGCCTCTCCAGTCGAGTGGCCGGTCGATATCGATGAAGAGCACGACACGGGTTTCGTCCGTGTCGTTGTGCACTTCATGCTCGTAGGTATCGTCGAAGCACATCAGTTCACCGGCCTGCCAGCTCGCCCGCTGCTGATCCACACGAATCCAGCACCGTTCACGCGCGGCCGGGATCTTGAGGCCCAGATGACAGCGGATTACCGCCCGGCTCGGTCCCCGATGCGGCGGAATGTGATAACTCGGGGCCAGGATCGAGAACCAGGCGTTCTGCAAGCCAGGCAGTTGATCGAGCAGCGCTGCGGTACGTGGGCACAAGGCACAGTTTTCGTCCACCCGGTGACCGAAAACAAAAAACGCAAACGTCTTCCAGTTGTCGCCGCGGGAGATCCGTACCTGATCCTCTGACAACTGATGGAACGCGGGAATCTTCTCCCGCGCAGCAAGCAAGGGATCGAGTTCCTGATCGATCTGTCGCCATGCATCCTTAAGTGGCTTAAGTTCCGGAAACAGCGCGGCGTCGATAAACGGCGTGATCGGAACTTTCGAGTGCCGCGCAAAAAAGCGGTCAACCGTACGCAACACCAGTTTGCCGAGCTTGATGCCAAGGCGCGGTGGTGGTGGGGGTTCAGCGTTGTCCTGAACAGTTGCTGGCACGGGTGTCACGATGGTGGCAGATCAAAGATCAGGGCGCCTTTATAACACCACGAAGCGGACAGGTGGGCTTAGGGAAACGTGCACTCCTCCCTCAGAGTGTTCAAAGACCTCGCCATCCATGACAAACGGTCCGGGAAACCGCAGTTCGAGCTCCCGGACATCGCCGCTGGCGAATCCCGGGGATTCAAAAAGACGTGGATCTCCCTTCGCCAATGCGAGCAGGCGACGCCACAGATCCGGTGCATCTCCACCGATCCAGGTGGTGTGCAATCCGGTCGGATGATTCCCCGGGGTATGTGCCTTCATGCCATAGATCAGGCGGTCGAGTGTGGTTACCACCATCGCGAACACATTTTGCGATCCACTTTTTTCTTCTACCCGAACAGCAGTATGGGTACGGCGCAATGCCCTGCCAACGACACCAACCATGGCCAGCTGATCAAACCACCGGTGACGGGTACGGACTGTCGAAAATCGCAGCACGGCGTCGACGATTATGCCGAGGCAGAAGCAGAAGCCATGCACGGTTCGCTCGCAATAGCGCACGCGGACAAGAGGCCTCGATACAGTTTCAACCGGCTCCCCGGACAGAAAGCCGCGCAGCGTTGCAACCGCCCCTGCATAGCGGCGACTGCGATTGAAATTCGCACAGGACATATTGGTGGTGCCAGCCGGGAGCACTGCCACCAATGGCAGCGGACGTTCCCCGAAGTGATCCATCAGGTGTGTCAGGACTTTCTGCAGTGTGCCATCACCGCCTTCGATGATAATCAGATCGTGGCCATCGAAAACGGCTTCATCGAGATCCTCGTTGAGAAGCCAGCTTTCAACGGCCAGCGGTGCAGGCCCACCCACCCGGGCGGCGCGCGGGTTTCGCAACAGAAGCGGCTTGTCAGGCACTCGTTGCGCCCTCTGCTGCACGGGTTCGGAGCAGGGTTTCAGCGAGTGCATGGTCATCAACCGAGTCCACATCCACCGCCGCACTCGGTTCGGCAACATCGATCCAGCCGAGCGTGCAGCCAGCAAGTTGTCCAAGCACCCGCAGCGCATCGTCCGCGCGGAGTCTGCCGAGGAGGTATCCGATAAGCACACCCATGCCAATGCGCCGGGCCATGCGCCATGGCCGCTTTCGCTCGGCCTGGATGTTGCACCAGAAATCGACAATGCGAAGTGCCGTGGGAGTTCGCAGCAGGAACAGATTGGTGCCACACCGGCCACCATCCGCGAATGCCAGAACTGTTCGGCGGCTATGCGGAAATGCCGCCCGGACTCGGGTGATATCTGCAAACCCCACTATCGCATCCTGCCCCATGGCCATCGCCTGAGAACAGAACCGCTCCACTACCTGCGGTTGCAACAGCGCATGGTCCGCGGTGGTAATTAACACGGGCCACTGATTCAGATCACGCAAGGCTCTGGATGTACTTTCAGCGGGGCCGGATTCAGGGGCGATCCAGCGAAAGTCGCCATGCTCGAGAATAGATGCGAACACAGCTGACGTATTCACCACTTCAGCCAAAGGCCCACTGATGAGGCCTCCACGGATACACATCGTTTGGCGCAAGGTCTCAATGACTCGCACGATACTGGGTACCCCGCACACCGGAACGAGCGCATTCGCAGCGGCACCGAAATGTTTGCCCAGCAATCCCCCGCCAGGTCTTTCACCGGCAAGCACGATCGCTGGCAGATGTTCGGTCACAGATCCTTCCCATACATCCGGTAACGTTTCGAGACCTTGCCGCCGATCCGTTCGATGATGCCGCGCATGCCTTCGTTAGTATCGAGAATCCACGACAGTTCGTTGGTGTGTACACCGGCGCGTCCCGCGGACTGGCCAAGTTCTTCGATGAGCATGGTGGCAATGCCAGGCCCGAGAGGCGTGTTGTGCAAGTGTTTGCGTACGCCCATGAGCGGCACACGAGCGGTGGTTGGAAACTTCACCTTGAGGCGCCACAGGAGCTTGGCCCAGCCAAACGGGAAGAGGCGGCCATTGAGGTTGCCAATGATTTCATTGAGATTCGGTACGAGTACGATGAATCCGGCCGGTTTGCCTTCCACTTCCGCGACGAGTACGAAGTCTTTCGGCAGGAGCATCAGCAGCAGCGAGCCGATGGCGGCAAACTCCTCCTGGGTGAAAGGCACAAAGCTCCAGTTTTCCGACCACGCATCATTGAAGATGTCCCGCAGGACCTCGAGTTCCTCATTCTTGCGGCGTCGGTCCAGCATGCGGATAGATACCTTGCGCGCCAATCGCTGCCGGAGCCTCGCGATACGCGGATCGTCCTGGTAACGCGTTGGCAGCAGGTAGGCCAGCATGTCCTGGACGCCCTCATACCCGAGCGCACGTACGTGTCCATGGAACCAGGGCCGGGCATGGCCCATCAGGAAATACGGCGAAGTTTCATAACCTTCCACCAGCATGCCGACTTCCTGGTTGATGCCGAGGTTGAAGGGGCCGACAGCTCGTTGCATGCCTTTTTGTCGAAGCCAGTGTTCTGCCGCTGCAAACAAGGCGGCAAACACAGTCGCGTCATCGATGGCATCCAGCATTCCGAACCAGCCGCTTCGGTCCGGATATCGGTCCAGATACAGTTGATCGATCTGGGCGGAAATTCGTCCTACCGCTTCTTTACCCCGCCAGGCGATGAATCCCTGCCACTCTGCATGGTGAAAAAAAGGCTCGGAAGGGGACAACGAACCCTTCCGTTCGAACAACAGGGGTGGAACCCAGACGGGATCATCGGCGTAGACCCGCCACTGCACGCGCACAAAGGTGTCGAGATCCTTTTTTGTGCGGACGGGCAGGACGGTCAGGTCATTCGATTCGGAAGCCACGTAGTCGATCCGGCTGTGCAAGTGAAGTTACAGGTGGACTTGTTAGCGATACGGCGCGCTGTCTATCATGAAGACCGCAACCTTACCAGCCGTTACCGCTTCGCCAACGCCGCGTAGGATGCTGATCCGTTCACGGCTGTCACGCATGGCAGTCTTCCATCTATGATCGGGGAACCACCTACCGTCGGTTTGCCCCGTGTCCCGCGTGAAATATGGCCGCACGGAGTTCACATGAGTACCCATCATCGGCTGATCGAAAACGCCCGGCTTTTTCCAGCCGTGGATGAATCTGTTGTCGAAGACGCAGCCGTCTGGATAGAAGGCGACACGGTCCGATTCGCCGGTAAACGTTCAGGGCTTCCGGCCTTGCCACCGGACTGTGAGCGTATAAACGCCAGCGGAAAGTTCCTGATGCCCGGCATGACGGAGACCCATGCCCATCTATCGTTCGCAGACGCCAGCCCCTTCGCTATCGGTGACACATCCGTGGAGGAAGCGACGATTACCGCCGTACGCAACGCCGCGCTGATGGTGGATGCAGGTTTTACTTCTGCGATCAGTTTCGGTTCAACCTACCGTATTGATGTCGCGCTACGCGAAGCTATCAACACCGGCCGTATCAAAGGCCCAAGGTTGCTTGCGGCTGGTCGTGACCTCGGTGCTACCGGCAGCAACATCGACTCACCCGGCGGCCTCGGCATGATCGCCGACGGACCCTGGGCAGTCCGCAAGGCGGTTCGCGAGCAGCGCAAGATGCGTGTTGATGTGGTGAAGATCTTCATCGACGGCGAAGCCATCAACTCGCAGTGCCCGCCGGGGGAACTTTCGTTCACTGATGAAGAGGTCAATGCCGTGGTCGACGAAGCCCATCGTCGACAGATGCGCGTGGCCTGCCACGCCCGTTCAGCGGCGGCAGTGAAGCAGGCCGTGCGGGCGGGAGTGGACTTCATCGGCCATGCCAACTATCTCGATGACGAGGCCATCGATCTTCTCGCCGCGCGCAAGGACCGTATCGTGGTTGGACCGGCCATTGCCTGGGAAGTCACTTACCTGGAAAAGTGCGGTACCCTCGGCATCTCCCGCGAAACCGTCTGTGAACAAGGTTACGAGCGGGAAATCCAGGCCACCATCGCGACGGTGAAAAAACTGCGCGCTGTCGGCATCAGGATGGTGGTCGGCGGCGACTACGGCATCAGCATCGCACCGCATGGCACGTACGCCAAAGACCTTGAGTACTTTGTGGATCTGTTCGGAATGTCCGGTGCTGAAGCGTTGCTCTGCGCCACACGTAACGGTGGCCAGGCGTTCGATCCCGCCGGGCGCATTGGAACGCTGGTGGCCGGTGCATACGCTGATCTGCTGTTGGTCAGCGGTGATCCCTGCAAAGATGTGAGGGTTCTGCAGGATCACCAGAATCTGCGAGTCATGAAGGGCGGCATCTGGCAATAGCACCGGAGTCTGTGTTCCGGGCGCTGGCTTACCGGGGAACCTGCCCTTGGGTCACCATCAGAGAACCAAGGGTCAGAAATCACACAACACTCCTGATCCGCTAATCCTGAAAAATTCGGGGAGAAATCCAATGGCAGGAAGAATCTTGTTCGGCGTGGTAAGTGCCTTCTGCGTGTTGTTTGCAACTGCGGTCGCAGCGGAGGAAGCACCGACGCCGGAACAGCAGGCGGCAACCGCTACCGCGAATCGACAAGCCGTGTTCAAGCTGCTCGGCGTGAGCATGGGGCCGGTCATCGGCATGGCACGCGGCGCACCGTTTGATGCCGCGGTGATCCGAGCGCACATCACCCGCGTCAGCGACTCGTGTGGTTACGCGGTGCCGCGGTACAGCTACCAGGCCGATCGCGATGGCCTGCAACGCTGGGCTGAGAACAAAGGCCAGCAGGAAATCCTTGCCTACCAGGCTGAGAAGAACACCCACAGCATCGACGGTCTGCCCGCGCTCCGATGAAGAATCCGACGTGGCGACGTTCGCGCCAACCATGTCCGGGTGGATCTGTCATTACGGGCGCGGTGCCGGCCGCCGCTCCTGACCATGCGCCACTGGCTGCGTGGCCAGTTGTTTCCGCCCTCGTTATGCTGGCCGGACCGGGCCAGTGCACTCGATCCGGGGAGATGAGATGTTCAAGATGCTGATTCGCCTCAAGGTGCTCGAGAACAAGGTGGCGGAGTTCGAGCACCTTGTTTCGACCCTTGTAGCCAACATCCACGCCAACGAACCGGACCCGAAGTTCTATGAAGTGCGGCGCGTCGTGGGTGGCCCGCCGCGTACGTATGTCTACTTCATCGAGTTCAGGGACCAGAAGGCCAACGACGCCTATGCGAACGCGGCGTACCACCGGGATGCCGCGCCGGCAATCATGGCCTGCCTGGACGGTGACCCCGTCTACGAAACGCTTGAACCGTTCTACTGATCTCGCCAAGTGCCCAGTCGCATAACCTCGTTGGGGCCTGGCTGGTTGCCCTGCAGTCCGATGCGCCGCTGATCGCGATACTGCTGTTGCTGTTCAAAGACGCGCCGACGTTGTCTACTGCCTAGACCACAGGCGGGAGGCTTGCACGTGTCCGAACCCCAGACCCATTCTCAGACCGAGCCCCAGACGGCGCAAAAGCAGTCGCGGTCCCTTGTCGGCCGCGTCGCCATCTGGGCGATCACGCTGGGGTGCTTCTATCTGCTCTATACGCGCCTCGATGGCGCGGCGGCCCGCCAAGGTCAGGAGCTCGTCCCCTACCTGCTTTCGGTTTTCGAGAAGGTGAACTGGCTCGCCCTCCTCGGCCTGCTCATTCCGTACTCGTTTGTCTTCTTCCTGCTCGACTCGGTTACGGTCTGGCGCACCGTCAACTGGTTCAACGCGCGCGTCCGCTTCCTGGATATCCTGCCAGTACGAGCGAGCACGTACATTCTCTCGATCCTGAACGAGCAGGTCGGCAAGGGTGCGATGGCGCTCTACCTGCAGCAGCGGGAAGGCGTGCCCGGCTGGAAACTCGCCTCCAGCATGCTCTTTCTCATGTTCTGCGAGTTCTACTACCTGCTGGGATGGGCGACGCTCGGCTGGTGGATGAATGGCCACGAGCTGCCACCCGTGTTCGGTGTCATCCCGATGATCGCCATCGGCGCGCTCGTGTTCTTCGCGATCTTCTATGGCTACTTCCGTGGTGCTTACTTGAAAGGATCCGAACTTCGAAATAAACAGATCCTGCACGCGTTTCGCAAGGCTCGACTCAAGCACTACCTGACCATCGTCGCGATCAAGTCACCGGCGCTGCTCACGGCGGTCCTGGTCTATGACCTTGCGCTCGGCCTGTTCGGTGTGGAACTAACGATGACGCAGATGCTGGGCTATCTGCCGGTGGTGTTCTTCGGTGCTGGGGTGCCAGGCCCGATGCGCGCCGTCGCGATTACGCTGTGGGTGGTGCTGTTGCCTGATCATGCCGTCGAAATGGCCGCGTTCGCTCTCGTGATGCACAACTTCTTCATTTTCTTCAACGCTGCCATCGGCCTGATATTCCTGCGGCGTACCCAACGTGAGCTCTTCGGTCGCGCGCAGGTCTGAGCGCACCCACAGGTCGCGCTCGGGGCTCCGCCTGCAGCACCCTCCTGCGAATCGGGCACTTTGATACCAGCAGGCAGACTGAAAAGTTTCGATTCGAAGTGGGATAGCTGAATCGCGAGGGAAAGGAACTGAATGTAGAGGAATTGGCTCCGCCTGCTGGGGTCTTCGCCGGTTGCACAGCGCGTCAGCGCTGGGCAAGGAGGAGCACCGCTCCTCCAGGTGAAGACGGGCGGCCACGGATGGCCGCCCTGGGCTCGATCACGCCAACACCGTCGTGGAAGGGACGCCCGCAACATCCTCTTACTTTGCGGATTCTGCTGTCCAAAGAAGTGAGGCCACCTCTAACCGGTGATCAGGATGCCGAAGCGTTTCGCGAAGCGGTTGAGAACCTTGCCGGGGGGACGCTTCTAGGCAAGGACTTCAGTACCCGGGACTTTGCTGCGGCGATGGCGGCGTTGCCGATGGACTTCGACGAGTTGTACCGGTTGTACGTTGGCAAGAATGTACTCAACCATTTCCGCCAGGACCAAGGTTACAAACAGGGCACGTACCTGAAGCTGTGGCAGGGACGTGAGGACAACGAACACCTCATCGAAGTCATGAGTGCTCTCGATACTGCACGCGCGGATGCGCCGGAACTGCTCTACGCGGCGCTCGTTTCCCGTTACCCCGGTAATGCGGTCTGAGCGGTGCACGCACGGTCAGAAGCCGCTGTCATACGCGCACATGAGCCTGGCAACTGAGCTGTTTGTGGGGCGACTTTGAACTGGGGGCGTTTCCCTCGCAATTCGGGAACGGATGGCCTTATCCGCCATCTGCCCCGGAGCCGTTTAAAGTGTGACCCGCACTTCAAGACCCCAGGTGCGGGGATCGTTGTACATCACAAAGCGGTTGGAGTTGAGCGTAGTTGGCAATAGGTAGTCGAACAGCTCAAACGTCTTGTCCGTGAGGTTCTTGCCCCAGACGGATACCGAAGCCTCTGTAGCACCGAGCGCGATCTCACCGAGGGTCAGGCGTGCGTTTACCAGCACTACCTCGTTGGTTTCTGTTGGATCGGTGTCCTTGCCGCCGGTACTGGTGTAACCGCTGTTCCATTGCATGTCGGCATGGAAGGTCAGCGTGCCAAATTCGAATCGCGGAAAATCGTAGTCGAGCGCCAGCGAGGCCGCATGGGTCGGTGTCTGGGCGACGCCGAGCGGTATCGTCAGATTGGAGAACGGGTTGGTGACCGGGGTGCGTTTGGCTTCGGTCCACACGTAGTTCAGGTTCAACAACAGGTTGTTCCACGCGAGCAGTGTGAGATCAGCCTCTATACCGTTGACCTTGCGTTTCTTCGAGACGTTAATAGTTTCTGTTACCGAGACGTTGGCCGGGTTGCTGAAATCGACCTGCGCGTCCTGCAAGGCCATGGTGTACCCCGCCAGGTTCAATCGACCGCGACCTTCCAGGAGCTCCGTTTTCAATCCGAGTTCGTAGGACACCACTACTTCTTCGTCAAACGCACGCAGTGTGGCTGAGCGCGTGTTCGATCCGCCCGCGCGGTACGCCCGCGCATACTTTGCATAGACGTTGGTGGTTTCACTCAGATCCCAGGCAACCGTCACCGTCGGATCTATCCGCTTGTAGCCCTGATCGAAGGAAAGGAGAGGATCAACGCCACGAATGGCGATCAGCCTGCCATCCTTGCTGTCGTCGGTATAGCGCGCGCCAACGGTGACGTGCAGGTCTTGCAGAGCAGCGGGTGTCCACGTCACCTGTCCGAACAGTGCCTTGGATTTCACTAAAGCTTCTGCGGCGCGGTCGGGAACGCGGCCACTGGTCGTTGGTGGGTTACGCAGGGTGATACCCGTCAAGGTGGAGTTGTAGGTCGCCGTGGTGAAGACGGTGGCGGTGTCTTCGCCTTCTTCACGGAAGTAGTAGGCGCCTGCTACGTATTGCAAAGAGTCGGTGTTCCCGACGAACTGGATTTCCTGGCTGAACTGGTTCTGATCAACATTTGCAAAACTGAATCGGCCGCTCGAGCTGCCAGCCCGGAAGGTTGAGAAGCTGCCGGAGTCCTGGTCCCATTGGGTGGAGTCCAGTCGCCGATAACTGGTGATTGATCGCAGCAACAGGCTTTCGGAGATATCCCACTCGGCGAGCAAGCCGTGTCCTTCGACCATTTGCGGGGCCTCCAGATTGGGCACGCCGATGCGACCGCGGCTGGCGCGATCTGTCTCCAGTCTGACAAAACCAGGCAGCCTCTGGGTGGTGCCGCCGAGATGGTGGTAGCCACCCGTGGGGTCTTCCTTGGACCGATCGTAGGTATACAGCAGCGAGAAAGAGTCGACGGGTTGCCATTCCAGACTGAGGCGATAGCCATGCCGCTCAACCTTTCCCCAGTCATAGTCGAAGTCGCTGGCATCGCCGGTCTTGCCGTTGATCGAGTAGTTGGCCGGCAACGTCTCGAGAGGGTTTTTCACCCAACCGTCGCGACGGTCGAGAACCGCGTCGACCTTGAATGAAAACCCGGCGAAAGCAGGCAGGTTCACGTGCGCCGCAAGCGTCCGGCCATCCAGGTTCCCCATGCCGGCCTTGATGTCAGCACCCCATTCGCCCGTGGGTCGACGTGTTACCACACTGACGGCGCCACCGACGGTGTTGCGGCCAAACAGGGTGCCTTGTGGCCCCCGCAGCACCTCGATCCGTTCCACATCGGCCAATTCCATTCCAAGGCCCTGTACGCGCCCGAGGTAAACGCCGTCGATGTAGATGCCTACCGTGGTGTCGCGGGTGATCTGGGTGGCATCGACCGGCACCATGCCCCGCATGCCGACTGACATCGCCGAAGGCCGGCCTACGAATGGCGCCACGCGCAGTGACGGCATGGCTCCGTTGAACGTATCGGTCAGCGAGTTGATGCCGAAGTCGTCCAGCGTTTCAGATGTGTAGGCGATGATCGAAATCGGGGCATCCTGCAACGACTCTGTACGTTTCTGGGCCGTTACAACAATTTCTTCGAGCACCCTGGCCTCTTCCGCCTGCAGTGCGACCGGTGTGGTGGCGAGAGCCAAGCCGATGGCGGACATAAGACTCGACCTGTAGCCGGCAGATTTTTTTAGCCCGTGGAGGAGCTTGTTACGCATCCTGGTAACCCCGTCTGAGCTAACGATCTGCGTACTTGTTGCCACATGTTGGCCGAGATTGCAAACGCCCCGGTCTTTTGCCTGATCACGCGGTGGAGATGGCTGCGTTTGCGCTCGTCGTGCACAACTTCTTCATCTTCTTCAATGCCGCGATCGGCCTGCTA
>Ga0194132_10004786_pt1 | contig 22719 bp, 23 predicted proteins | sample TA2KigOf80mmetaG_FD_148612 | JGI IMG/M metagenome (GOLD analysis project Ga0194132, IMG submission 148612) | Freshwater microbial communities from Lake Tanganyika, Tanzania - TA2015054 Kigoma Offshore 80m | ecosystem: Environmental > Aquatic > Freshwater > Lake | place: Tanzania: Lake... | reverse complement strand
GTGCTACGGCAGGCGTCCGCGACTCCGCTTGCCCGTGCTTCGTCAGGCATCCGCCCGTCACTGCAGCGCTTCGCCCACCCAGTTGTCCACCGGGTCCACTGGGTCCACCGGGTCCACGTCCACCGATCCAAAGTCCCATGACGACGGAAGGCGGCCGCCGCGAACCACCGACCCACCCCCCGCGACGCCGCACGGCACCGAACGCGCCCGCGTATCGTGCCCGCGACGAGGCGCCACGGTCTCGCACCCCCGGATCCTCCGCGCATGAGCCTGACCGAGCCCCTCCTGTCGATGTCCCTCGCCTTCTCCGCGGTCGCGGGAGCGCCGGTCGTGCCGGCAAGCGCACTGCCGCAGGCAGCGCCGCCCGCCTCGAGGCCCTTCGTGCTCTCGCCGCCTCCGGTCGAGTCGGGACCGGTGATCGTCGAGGGCTGGTTCGACGTGCGGGAGATCAACCGCATCGCCGACGAGAGCGAGCTCTTCGACTTCACCGGCGTGCTGATCCTCCGCTGGATGGACCCGCGGAACGCCTTCGATCCGGCGCACTCGGGCGTCGCGGAGAAGGTCTTCCAGGGCGCCTACCAGTTCGACGAGGTCTCGCCCGGGTGGTACCCGCAGGTGGTCCTCGCGAACGACGGCGGGGCATGCTCGATCGGCGGCGTGGTGCAGCGGGTGAGCCCGGACGGGACGAGCGTGCTCGTCACCCAGATCACCGCCACCGCGAAGTCGCCGATGAACATGCGGCGCTATCCCTTCGACCGCCACGAGCTCCGCGCGGTCTTCGAGATCCTCGGCTTCGCCCAGGACGAGGTCGCCTTCGTCGCGAATCCGGAGCTCTCCGAGCGACCGCCGACCCGCCTGCAGGTCCCGCAGTGGCAGATCGTCGGGGCGAACAACGCGGTGGAGTCGGCGTCCTCGCCCGACCACGCCGATCCCTTCGTCGCGTCGCAGCTCGTCCTCTCGATCGACGCCCGCCGCGTCCCCTTCTACGTGATGCGGCTCGTGGTGCTGCCCCTCGTGGTGATCGTGATGCTCTCCTTCTCGGTGTTCTGGATGGACCGCTCCTCGCTCGGCGACCGGATCAACGTCTCCTTCATCGGGATCCTCACCGGCGTCGCCTACCAGATCGTGATGAGCCAGAGCCTGCCGCGGATCTCCTACATCACGCTGATCCACGGCTTCCTGACGCTGAGCTTCGTGACGATGGTGGCGACGGTGGTGATCAACCTGCTCGTCGGCTCGATGGACAAGCGGGGCAGGCACGCGACGGGGGACCGGATCGACCTGCGCTGCCGCTGGCTCTTCCCGCTCGCCTACCTGACGATGCTCGTCACGATCGGCACGATCGCGGCGACGGTCTTCACGGGCGGGGACTGATCGCGCCGCCGGTCCGCGCCGACCGCGCGGCGATCACGAGCTCGCGTCGGAGCGCGGCGGATCGTCGGCGCCCGGCGACGCCTTCCAGAGCACCCGCATCGCCTCGACGAGGCGGTCGATCTGCGGCGGCTCGAGACCGCGACGCTCGAGCACGCGGCGGGCGAGGGCGAGACCGGCTTCCGCCTCCTCGAGCACCACGCCGCTCGCCCCCGCGCGGAGGAGCCCCGCCCGCTCGCCGAGGTAGTGGGCGCGGACGGTGATCTCGAGGTCGGGGTTGAGGCCGCGGGCGAGCCGCACCAGCGCCTCGCGCTCCTCGGAGCGCGAGAAGGTGACGAGCAGGTGGACCGCCCGCCGCACGCCCGCCTGCTCGAGCACCTCGCGGCGCATCGCGTCCCCGTAGACCGCCCTTCGTCCCGACGCGAGCAGCGTCCGCACGGTGTCGATGTTGAGGTCGACGACGGTGACCTCGAGTCCGGCGTCCTGCAGGAGCGCGTCGACGAGCCGCCCGACCGGCCCGTAGCCGACCACCACCGCGAGGGGGCGCTCCATCGTGGTCACGACCTCGCCGACCCCGGGCGCGAGCCCGTGGAGCCTCGCGTCGTGGCGTCGGTTGAGCAGGCGCCAGAGCCAGGGAACCCGGGCGATCGTCCGCTCGATCGCGTCGAGGCGCGCGAAGAGGATCGGGTTGAGGGCGATCGAGAGGAGCGCCGTCGCGACGAGCACGTCCATCCCCGCCTCGGGAAGCAGGTCGTTCGCCGTCGCCACCTGCGCGACGATGAAGGAGAACTCGCCGATCTGCCCGAGACCGATCGCCACGGTGAGCCCCGTGCGGAGCGGACGACCGAGGATCGCCACCATCGCGAGCGCCGCGAGCGGCTTCACGAGGAGCACCACCGCGAGCGCCGAGAGCACGAGCCACGGCTGCTGCAGCACGAACCCAGGGTCGAAGAGCATGCCCACCGAGACGAAGAAGACGACCGCGAAGGCGTCGCGCATCGGCAGGGCATCCGCGGCCGCCTGGTGGCTCGTCGGCGACTGCCCGACGACCACGCCCGCGAGGAATGCGCCGAGCGCGACCGAGACCCCGAAGAGGACCGAGGAGCCGACCGCGACGGTGATCGAGAGGACGAGCACCGTCAGCGTGAAGAGCTCCGCCGAACGGAGCCGGGCGACGCGACCGAGGATCCAGGGAACGACCCGGGAACCCGCGAGGAGGAGGATCGCGACGAACACCGCCGCCTTGAGGAGCGCGAGCGAGATGGCGGCGATCGGCGAGGAGCCGACCGTCGTCGCTCCCTCCGCCGCCTCGCCCGAGAGCCCGCCTGCGAGCGGCACGAGGACCACGACGAGCACCATCAGGAGGTCCTCGACGATGAGCCAGCCCACCGCGACGTGCCCGTGGCTCGACTGGAGGACGCCCCGATCCATCAGCACCCGAAGCAGCACCACGGTGCTCGCGACCGCCATCGCGAGCCCGAGGATCAGGCCCTCCGTGATCGCCCAGCCGAGCAGGTGAAAGAGCCCGATGGACGCGCCGGTCGCGACCAGCACCTGCACGATCGCGCCGGGCACCGCGATCGCCCGCACCGCCCAGAGGTCCCGGACGTGGAAGTGGAGACCGACCCCGAACATCAGCAGGATCACGCCGAGCTCCGCCACCTGCTGCGCGAGGTCGACGTCGCCGACGAACCCCGGCGTCGAGGGTCCGATCAGCACGCCGGCGACGAGGTAGCCGACGATCGGGGAGAGACCGACCCGGTGCGCGAGCAGACCGCAGAGCCACGCCGCGGCGAAGCCGCCCGCAAGCAGGGTGAGCAGCGGGAACATCTCCGCAGCGGCGAGCAGGGTCGGCGGCATCGACATGGCGGGAGCGTAGCGAGGGAGGCGTGGGCGGCTTCGGACGCGGCGCGGGCGGCCGCAGGCGCGGGGTTTGGGGGCTTGTGCTAAGGGAGTCTCGCGAGGCTCTGGACACGGCGCGGGCGGTCGTAGGCGCGGGGTTCGGGGGCTGGTGCTAAGGGAGTCTCGCGAGGCTTCGGACACGGCGCGGGCGGCCGTAGGCGCGGGGTTCGGGTGCTAGTGCTTCGGGAGTCTCGCGAGGCTCTGGACACGGCGCGGGCGGCCGCCTGGCCGACCGTCGAGGTGCGCACACGGGCGTGGCCTGTGGACCCTGTGGACCCAGTGGACCCAGTGGAGGTGGACGGCATGTGGACGGTGGACGTTGGTGCGCTCGTCTCGCGAGAGTCCGGACACGGCGCCTGCGGCCGCAGGCGCTGGGTTCGGGTGCTGGTGCTTCGGGAGTCTCGCGAGGCTTAGGACACGGCGCGGGCGGTCGCCTGGCCGACCGTCGAGGTGCGCATACGGGCGTGGCCTGTGGACCCTGTGGACCCTGTGGACCCAGTGGAGGTGGACGGCGTGTGGACGGTGGACGTTGGTGCGGCAGGCTGGCGAAGTTCGGAGGCGGCGCTTGCGGCCGCAGGCGCTGGGTTCGGTTGCCGTGCTTCGGCAGGCGTGCGTGACTCCCAATGCCCGTGCTTCGGAAGGGATCCATCATCCATGGTGCAGCGCTTCGCCCACCCAGTTGTCCACCGGGTCCACTGGGTCCACCGGGTCCACGTCCACCGATCCGAAGTCCCATGACGACGGAAGGCGCCCGCCACGCGAGCGTGTGCTACGGAAGGCTTGCGTGACTCCGGAAGCCCGTGCTTCGGAAGGCATCCGCCCGTCACTGCAGCGCTTCGCCCACCCAGTTGTCCACCGGGTCCACTGGGTCCACCGGGTCCACGTCCACCGATCCGAAGTCCCATGACGACGGAAGGCGGCCGCCACGCGAGCGTGTGCTTCGTCAGGCATCCGCCCGTCACTGCAGCGCTTCGCCCACCCAGTTGTCTACTGGGTCCACTGGGTCCACCGGGTCCACGTCCACCGACGAACACCACCACCGGGTCCACGTCCACCGACGAACAGCACCACCGGGTCCACGTCCACCGATCCGAAGTCCCATGACGACGGAAGGCGTCCGCACGACCCGCTACTCTCCGCCCCATGGACCGACTGATCCACTTCATCCTCGCCGACATCAACCTCTGGTCGCCGGCGCTCGTCCTCATCTGCGGGACGATCGCCGCCCGCGGCACGCCGGGGTTCTCGAACTGGTGCCGCACGACGCTTCGCTGGTTCGTCTTCTGGGTGCTCGGCATCTACGGCCTGCACGGCTTCATCTTCCACTTCTTCTTCTCGGAGATGACCGCGAAGCTGATCGGATGGCCGAACAGTCCCTTCCAGGACGAGGTCGCCTACGCGAACCTCGTCTTCGGGGTGATCGGGATCGTCGGCTTCCTGCGCCCGGACCGCGAGTACATGCGGGCGTGCATCCTCGGCTTCCTCGTCTGGTTCGGATGCGACGGGCTCGGCCACGTCTGGCAGCTGTTCGCGCAGGACGACACGGCGCCCTACAACGCGGGCACCATCCTCTACACCGACCTGCTGCTGCCGATCCTCGGCGTGGTCCTCTTCATCGGAAGCGGACGCGCCGATCGCGAGGCGGCGGCGCGGCGCGAGGCGGCTCGGTGAACCTCGCATGACCACGCGCGATCGCGGGACTTCGATCGCGCCTCGGATCGTCGTGATCGGCTCGGTGATGGTCGATCGCGTGGTGTCGGTGCCCACGGTCGTCGCCGCGGGGGCGACGATCCTCGGCGGCTCGATCGAGGTTCATCCCGGCGGCAAGGGCGCGAATCAAGCGGCGGCGGCGGCGCTCGCGGGTGCTCCGGTCCGCTTCGCTGGTCGGACCGGTCGCGACGGCGCCTTCGTGCTCGAGGCGCTGCGAGCCCTCGGCGTCGGCGTGGACGCCTGCCGGATCGACGACGGGGCAAGCGGCAGCGCCTTCGTGCAGGTCGCCGCCGACGGCGAGAACGCGATCGTGGTGGTGCCTGCGGCGAACGCGAGGTTCGACCGTGATGACCTCGCTCGCGCGATGCGGGAGGTCCGCCGAGGCGACCTCGTCCTGCTCCAGCACGAGACCGCGATGCTCGCGGAGGTCGTCGAGGCGGGACTCGAGCACGGCGCGAGGCTCTGGCTCAACGCGGCGCCCGCCGATCCCTGGCTCTGGTCGCTGCCGCTTGGGAGGCTCGAGGCGCTCGTCGTCAACGAGACGGAGGCGGCGGTGCTCTCGGGCGGACTCCTCGATCCGCACGCGGCGATGGAGCACCTCGCCGCGCGGCTGCCCGAGGTGCTCGTGGTCGTGACCCTGGGTCGGGATGGGGCGATCGCCGCGCAGGGATCCTTGCGATGGCGGCAGCCCTCCTTCGAGGTCGAGGCGATCGACACGGTGGGGTGCGGGGATGCGTTCGTCGGCGGTCTTGCCGCCGCGACGCTGCGGGGCGCCGACGTCGCGGAGGCGCTCCGCGAGGCGTGCGCCGCGGGCGCCCTCGCCGCGACGGGACGAGGAGCGATCCCCTCGATGCCCTCGCGGTCGCGGATCGCCTCGCTGATGGAGGTCGGCACCCTGATTCGATCCAGGCGCTGAGCCGCGCGGTTGCAGGGCGCCGGCGAGGCCGCAAACATCCCCGGGGACGAACGCCGATGCGTCCGCGATCCTCGAGGAGGCGGTCGATGCTCGTGCGGGAACTCTCGGGACTTCTCCCATCAACCCCGTCCTCAGGGCCGTCCTCAGGGCCGTCCTCAGGGCCGTCCTCAGGGCAGTCCTCAAGGACGTCCGTCGCGCTCGCGGCGGCGCCCCTCGTCCTCCTGGCGATCGCCGCGTGCGGTTCGCCCCGCACCGTGCCGAGCGACGAGGCGCTGAGGACCGCGGAGGTCGTGGATCGGGCGGAGACGAAGCGGGTCCTCGACGACGCGGTCGCGCGGCTCGTCGATCGGATCGAGCGAGAGAGCGACGAGGACGGGCGCGGCTCGATCGACATGCTCGCGATGTCCGGGGGCGCCGACTACGGCGCGTTCGGCGCGGGCGTGCTCATCGGATGGGGGGAGGTCGAGGATCCCGCGATGGGTCGCCCGGAGTTCGACGGCGTGACCGGCGTCAGCACCGGCGCCCTTCTCGCGCCCTTCGCGTTCCTCGGGACCGACGCCGACCTGCTCGAGGTCGAGTCGCTCTACCGCGATCCCCGGAAGGACTGGATCGTCCTGCGCGGGCTGTTTCCCTACCTGCCGTGGAACGCCTCGCTCGCGACGATCCCGGGGCTCGAGCGGGCGATGGATGGCGTGATCGACGAGCGGTTCGTCGGGCGGCTCGCCGAGGGCGTCCGCGAGGGGCGGCTGCTCGCGGTCAGCTCGACCGACCTCGACCTCGGTCGGCAGACCATCTGGAACATCGGCGTCGAGGCGGAGGCCGCCGCGCTCGCGGGCGATCCGACGCTGATCCGGCGCCGCCTCATCGCCTCCGCCTCGGTGCCGGTGCTGTTCCCGCCGATCGTGATGGACGACCGCCTCTACGTCGATGGCGGCGTGACCGCGAACGTGCTGCTCCGGCTCGCGCCGCACGACGCCGCGGGATTCGTGCAGCGTTGGCGTCGCGAGCAGCCGGGACGCCCCTGGCCGCGCATGCGGTACTGGATCATCCTGAACAACTTCGAGCATCATCCGCCGAAGCTCGTGCAGCCGCGCTGGGGGAGCATCCTGACCCCGGCGCTCGAGGTCGTGATCCGAAGCGCGACGATCGCCGAGATCCGCTGGCTCGCCGCGGAGGCGGACTCCTGCAACGCCGTCTTCGGCACCGAGATCGAGGTGCGGGTGCTCGCCATCCCCGACGAGTGGCGTCCGCCGGTCGAGGGAGCCTTCCGGAAGGAGACGATGAACTCGCTCGCGGATCTGGGTCGGAAGATCGGTCGCGATCCCGCGTCGTGGCGGCTGTGGACGGTACCCCTCGATGGAACCCTCGACGGCGGGACGCGACCGAGCGTGCAGTAGGGGTCGCGAGGCTGGGTGGACCGCGGGCGTCCCGCCCGCACTGGCGCGAGTGGAGGAGGGCCAACGCCCGCTCGTCGAGAGAGAGGCACGACCCCTGGTCGCCGGATGATGGAGGTCGGTCGTGGGTCGCTGGTCCGGCGTCGTCGGCGTCACGGTCGTCGGCATGGTCGATGGCATCACCGGTGTGGGGGGAAGAGCGGCGTGCTCATGTCGTGCTGATGTTGTGCTCATGGCGCGTCAGGAGTCTTCGCGTCGGCGGCGTGCGACGGCGAGTCGGCGGTCGGCACGATCCGGATCGCGGCGGGCGGTCGAGGTGCTCCCGGCGGGCGTCTCGGGTCAGACTTGCCAAGGGCCTGGACGAGGGTCTGGTCGAGGGTCTGGTCGAGGGTCTGGTCGAGGGAGACCTCTCCGCAGGATTGACGTCCCGCAGCGCGATCGTCACGCTTCACGAGCGGAGTCTGGGTCGGTCCCCTCGTCGGTGCTCGACGCGGACGACTCGTTCGTGGACCGATGAATCGAGACGAGAGGAGCGATCGCCCCATGCCAGCCCCCACGCCGATCGACGACCGAGGCGCCACCCTCGACCTGCCCGACGGACGCGTGCTCTCCTTCCTCGAGGTGGGCGATCCAGCGGGGCCGCTCGTGCTGCACCACCACGGCGGTCCGAGCTCGCGCCTCGAGGCGATCCTCTTTGAGACTGCGGCGCGGGAGGTCGGCGTCCGGCTCGTCTGCATCGATCGACCGGGCATGGGACGCTCCTCGCCGCAGCAGGAGCGGAGCTTCGAGGGATGGTCGCGCGACCTGCTCGCCATGGCGGATCACCTCGGGGCGCGGACCTTCGGCGTCACCGGCTGGAGCGAGGGCGGGCCGTGGGCGATCGCCGCGGCGGCGCAACTTCCGCGCGAGCGGATGCGCCACGCGACCAACATCGCCGGAGGAAGCTACGGCACCTTCGGCGACAACTGGGCGGCGCCGCTCCAGAGCAAGGTCGATGCGCTCGGAGGGCGGCTCGCGCTTCACTTCTCGCCCGGGTTCACGCTGATGTACTCGCTGCTTGAGTACGAGGTGCGTCGCGCCCCCAAGAGCTTCGTCAAGCAGATGCTCGCAGCGCTCTCCGACGCCGACCGCGCGGTGCTCGCCGATCAGGTGATCCTCGAGCACTTCATCGACGCCGCGGCGGAGTGCTTCGCGCAGGGCGTCGATGGGCTGGTGCGCGACGCGAAGGTCCTCTATCGCGCGTGGTCGTTCGATGTCCGGGCGATCGATCGGGTCGTGCACGTCTGGCAGGGCATGGACGACCGCCTCGTGCCCGCCGAGATCAACCACCGCGTCGCGCAGGCGATGCCGAAGGCAGTCTGGCACCCGGTCTCGCCGGGCGGGCACTTCATCGCGGTGACGCGGGCGAGGGAGATCCTCTCGATCGCGCGGCGCGAGATCGAGGGCTGACGCCGCGGGCGAAGGTGCACGCGAGGCGGCGCGGCGTGCACGTCGATGTCGGCATCTGGTCAGGGCTGAAGTTGGCGACCACTCGTGAAGCAGCGCGGCCGAAGCTGAACTTCCTGGGCTGTGGGCGTCCAAGGCCTGGCGGGCGAGCGGAGCGAGGCCAGCCGCCGCGAGGCGGGCGGGATCGGGCGGGGGATCGAGCTTCGGAGTGGGCATCGAGCCGAGGCTGTGGGTCTCTGCCCTCGTCGTGCCTTAGGCGGGAGGCGAGTGGTCCGGATCGCGGAGGATTGCACCGAGAGTCGATCGGAGAGCCGGTCCAAAGACGGACCGCGAAGTCGCTGAAGGCACCGGTTCCACGTCGCCTCGCCGCGCCCGGTGTCCCGTGGTCGACGGAAACGCCTGCCTTCGAAGGCAAAGGCGCGCCTTCGAAGGCGTAACGCGTGAACGTGGGCCGCCATGGCTCCGGGGCGGACTCTTCGGGTTGATGCTCGATCTCGATCGTCGGCCGACGCAGCCGGCTCTACCCCGTCACTCGCGGATTGAAGGAGACAGAGTCGTGACCCCCCACTTCATCAAGGCCTCCGGAAACACGTTTGCCGCGCTCGCGGTCGGGGCGGCGTTCACGCCGTCAGCGACGGCGGCCGTCTTCACCCTCGACTTCCAGACACCCGCGACCGGCAGCACCGTCGTGAACGGATTCGTGCTGAGTTCATCCCTCGGCTCGATCACGTTCGATGGCGCCTTCGGCGTGACGCAAGGGATAGAGCTGTTCGCCAATTCACAGCCAGGATCCGACAAGGTGTTGAGTTTCAACGACGGCGGAGGCTATGTCTACCTCCGTTTCGGATTCGCGGTGGATTCGATCTCGGGCATGTGGGGAGACCACGCCGCAGCGGCCGCCCCCTCGGCAGCCAGTCCTTGACATATTCACGCGCAGCGTTACTATCACAATGCGTGATTACGGGATTCGCCGATCGACGCACGAAGGACCTGTTCGCCCGGAAGCGGGTGAAGGGACTGTCTGCCGAGATCCAGCGTGCCGCGCTCCGCAAGCTCCTCATCATCGATGCGGCCGCCAGCATCGATGACCTCCGAGTCCCGCCGGGCAACCGGCTCGAAGCCTTGCGGGGCGACCTTCGGGGCTTCCACTCGATCCGCGTGAACGACCAGCGGCGCATCGCGTTCCGCTGGTCCGAAGGCAACGCCTCCGACGTCCGCATCATCGACTACCACTGAACGAGGTCACCATGCCCAGCACCCATGCCAGCCGCCACCGCCCCGTCCACCCCGGCGAGATCCTGCACGAGGAGTTCCTGGTCCCGCTCGGGATCTCGATGTACCGCCTTGCCAAGGACACGGGCATGCCAGCGGACCGGGTCGGGCGCCTCGTGCGCGGCACCCGCGCGTTCAGCGCCGACACCGCGCTGCGCCTGGCGGCCTACTTCAAGACGACCGCGGAGTTCTGGATGAACCTGCAGGCCCGCTATGACCTTGAGGTGGCCCGGGATGCCCGCAGCACCAAGGCGATCGCCAAGATCAGGCCGTACAAGGCTGCGTGAGCCAGCCTCGCAGGGAACCGCCATGCCACGCAACAACACCAACCACACGCACGCCAGGAGGCGGGCGACCTGACATGCCGCAGATCGAGTCGAACCTTGAGCTGACCTCCTGGCGCGACGAGTTGAACCGCGCGTTTGCGGTCACCGGCGAAGGCTGGGGCCACGTCGAAGCCATGACCCTCGATGATGCAGCGCTCGATCGACGCTTCGATGCCGGTTGGGGAAGCACGGATGGCGCGCCCTTCACCGTCTGGACCGGCCGGTTCGTGTACTTCCCGTGGCGTTACGACGGATCGCAGTCCGTGGCGTGGGTGTCGCGGCACCCGGACGGAAGCGCGACGAAGCCGATCGGCGGAGGCTGAAGGTCCCTCCTTGGTCGACTTGCCCGTGTGGATCGCGAGCCGCACCTTCGGCGCGGCCCTGCCGCGTGGCGAAGCGAAGACGCGTCGACGCGAGCCGACGGCGATCGGCCCGCGGTCTTGTGACGGTTGCGGAAACGACAACGCGGCGCCGCGTTGATCGAGCGAGTAGGGCGAGCGAAACGGGTTTCGAACAGTCGAGTCGGCGTCCGGCTCGCTGGGGGATCGAGATGCCCCTCCGGTGCGTCTGGAACGGGGTTCCAGCGCGCTGAAGTGCTTGCAACTCAAGCGGCAGAAGCATGGAACCGCGCGCCAACCCTTGGCCGACGTCGCAGAACCGGATGATCGCTATTCGCCTTCGCGACTGCCGCCGTCGTGTGCTGCAGTCTTCCGCCCCGTGGCGCGCCAGATCGTGGCGCTGAACGACCCATCGGGCGTCGCCGCGAGCGACCCGAATCGCTCGGCACCCGCCATGACTCCCGCCGCGTCCTCGGCGGGGCGGCAGGCCGCCATCGCGGCCAGCTCGGGCCGCACGAAGTCGAGGATGTAGGCGGTGAACGTCTCGAGCTCCGTCGCGCGCGACGGGCACCAGAAGTGGAGCCCGTGCATTCGGCTGTCGGGGGGCAATCGTGGAGGGGGGCAATCGTGGACACCCATCGACGGGCACTTCAAACGGGACATCGGGCACTTCAAACGGGACATCGACCGCCATATCGATGGGCATCGCCAGCGTGGACGGATCGGAACGGGTCCCGCCACCATCGATCCTCGCCGGCTCCTCGATCGCTCCTCGCCGGATGTCCTTGCGCCGGATGTCCTTGGATCCCGGATGTCTCTGGATCCCGGATCGTCCTTGGATCGTCTCTCGATGATTGATCGACGCTCGAGGGACTCTGGATCGGCTCGATCTTGGCGGGATGGCTCTCGCGCGCGATGCCGAGCAACCCGCCGAGTCGGAGCCTACATCCCGTAGAACCGCCGCGCGTTCTGGAGCATGCGCTCGAACTCGGCCTCGTTCGGCGTCGCGGGGGTCGCTCCCTCGACGAAGGTGCCGCCGATCACGCCGACGTCGTTCGGTCCGGTGTCGGGCAGGTGCTTCGGCATCATGTAGAAGGACCGCTTCACCTTCTGACCCGACTCGGTGCGCCCCTCGTCGAGGTAGATGAGGATCATGTGCTGGAGGTCCTTCGGCTGCTGGTCCTTCAGCATCACGAGGTGACCCTGTACCGAGACCATCTTCGAGTCGTCGTTGAGCGACGCGGAGCCGAGACCGGCGCAGTCGTAGACGACCGAGCAGGGAAGGTCGGAGAAGTGCTCCACCCGCCGCTGCTCGAACTTCACCCGCGGGCGCAGCCAGTCGTGGAGGTCCTTCATCATGACCGCGGTGTCGATGAAGATGCCGTCGTCGTAGGCGACCATCTCGCGACGCGTGCCGTTGCCGAAGTCGAGCACGACGTCCTTCGCCGGCTCCATCACCACGCCCACGTAGGGCTCGAGACCGGAGTCGGAGCGACGCTCGAAGTACGCCGGAACCACCACGGCGCCACCCTCGAACTCCGGATGCTTGCCGCGGGCGACGTCGGCGAAGAAGCGGTAGGCGTCGATGCCGATCCGATCGACCACCTTCTGCATCTCGGGATCGTTGTCCATCGACACCGGCGCGAGGAGGCCCGCGGCGACGTGCGAGGTGAGCCCGTCGAAGCGCTCGGCGACGACCGTGACGTTGGTGTAGCCGGACTGCACCAGCTCGTAGGCGGTGAAGAGACCGACGACGCCGGCGCCGACCACGATGATCGGCTCGGACTTCGATCGTGCCGCCAGCTGCGGCGATGCCTCGGCGAGGTCCACGACGTAGCTCGCCGAGCCCGGGGCGAGGGTCCATCCGCTGCCGCCGTGACCATAGTTGTGGACGACCGTCTGGCTGCCGACCTGCTCCACGCTCATGTTCGGCGACCCGTGCCGCATCGGTCGGTAGCAAAGGAGCCGCTCGCCGAGGTGCGCCCCGTCGAGCTTCGGCGGCGTGATCGAGCGGACCTCCGGGGTCGAGGTCGAGGTCGAGGTCGAGGGCTTCGTCTGGCAAGCGGCGATCGACACGAACGCGGCGGCGAGCAGCGTCCACGAGTTCAGACCGGGGGAGATTGTCATGGCGGGGACGGTACCACCCTGTCCGCGCGACGCTCGGGACGGTCGTGGGCGGTCGTGGGCGGTCGTGGGCGGTCGTGGAGGCGGTCGTGGACACCCATCGATCGGGGGCGGTCGCGGATGGGGCGGTCGTGGGCGGTCGGATGGCGGTCGTGGACACCCATCGACCGGGGGGCGGTCATGGACGAAGTGGACCTCCACCCGATACCACCCGATTCGTGGACACCCATCGATCGGCGGCGGTTGGGCGGTCGTGGACACCCGCGCGATCAGTGAACGCGTGACGGTCGTCATCTGACTCGCCCGGAGACAACCCGGCCCCCTCACGGGAGCCGGGTCGGTTCGTGGTCGTTGATCGAACGCGTCCGCCGCTCAGCGCCGCCGACGTCGGCCGAGCCCGAGCAGTCCGCATGCCGCAAGGCCGGCGGCACCTGGCCCTGGTATCGCGGCGGTCAGCGTGTTGAACTGCAGGTTCTGGAAGTCCATGTAACGGCCGGTCTCCGGCGTCCAGCTATAGAAGCGGAACACGACCGAGCTCAAGCCGGTGAATCCGGACAGGCTGATGGCCTGCGATTGCAGGCCCGTCGGCGTCCCGGCGGGCGTCGAGTTCGTGAAGAGGTCGCTCGAGAAACCGTCCAGGCTCGAGCGGACAAACCATCCGCGTTGCTCGGAGGTGCCGCCGCGGCTCCAGTCCACGTCGATGGAACCGATCGACATGGTCGTGAGGGCGGTGAGGGTGACGGAGAAGTACCAGTTGTTCGCGAGGGCCGTGGCCGCGTTGGCTCCCGCGACGTCCGTGCTGGGCCCGGTCTTCAGCACCTGCATCGCACCGCTCCAACTGTCGGTGCCGACAGTGAACACGCCTAGGCCGGAGCCGGCGGCCACCACGGAACCCGCCAGCACGCTGGAATCGAAGGTGGTGTAGTTGAACCCGCTGTTGCCATCGGCGTTGTTGTTGAACGGATATTTGACGAGGACCGACGCAGCGGCGGTGCTTGAGGCGACGACGGCCAGCGAGCATCCAAGCAGCGCCGTGCCGACGGCGCTCCGGCTGCGACGTGGGGCGAGAAGTGGGGCGAGCGATGGGGACATGGTCATGGCTCCGGGGTTCGGCGAAGCAGCGGCCGACATGCGCGAGCGGCTCGTTTCGAGACCACTTCACGTCGGGGGGGGGGCAAGTCAATTTCATGCGAATGCGGTCCACCGCGTCGAGTTGCGGGGGCATTCGTGGACACCCATCGATGACCCCCATCGATGACCCCCATCGATGACCCATCGATGGGTACGTCGATGGGCACGTCGATGGGAACCTCCAGCCCGCATGCCTTGGAAGTGGTCCCCGCGGCGGGGATTTTCGACCCGTCCGACCGCCCCCCCGGGGAGGCGACCGTGGACGCGGGACCCCACCCGCCCCCCTCGAGCACCCTCGGCAAGACCGCCACTCATGCTTGCCCCGGCGTCGGTCGAGACTACTCTTGCATCATGCGGTGGTGGTCCCTGATCCTCGCGATCCTGCTCGCCGTCTCGGCGATCAACCCGAGGCTGCGGTGCTCCTCCTGCAACGTGGGGACCTGCGACCAGCCTGCGAAGGTCGCGACCGCCGACGGCTGCGACGCGTCCTGCTGCGGCATGCCGGCGACCCCCAGTCCCTGCCACTCGCCGGACGAGCGGGACTGCTCGCACGATGGGACGCTCCTTCTCCTCGACACGAGCGATCCGGGCTGCTGCCGGCTGACGACTTCGCTCGAGTTCTCGCTCACCTTCGGGATCGAGCGCGACCTCGATCGCCCGATCGTTCCGCTCCTCGTCCACGTCGGTAATGCCCTCGAGGGCGACCTCGGCGGATGGCGCGAGCCAGCGCGATGGGCGGCGACCCCTGCTCCATCGCCGCCTCCGCAGGCGGTGCGGCGGGCGACGATCTGCCTCTGGACGGTCTAGCGCGGCGCACCCCCACGCGGCGCCTCGGAGGTGCCGCGTGCCGGTCGGTGCGCCGACCTCCTCTGCCCGGAAGGTCCGGGCAGGGTCGAGCGCTCCGCGTCGGTCTTGCTTGACCGACTTCCTACGACCAACTTCCTCGAAGGGAATCCACCATGTTCGGCATGATGATCCAGGTCGCGGTGCTCGCCGGCTCCATCGGGATGTCCGCGAACTTCGGCGCGATCCCGGCGTCCTCGATGGGCGCCTCCTGCTGCGGGCTCTGCGACTGCTGCCCGGTCGAGTGCCCCTGCACCGCGTCCTGCTGCTGCTGCGAGAGCGGCTGCTGCGACGACGGCTGCTGCGCCTTCACCTGCTGCGAAGGCGGCTCCTGCTCGACCGCCTGCGCGGTCGAGGGCTGCTGCGACGACGGCTGCTGCGGCGCGGACTGCTGCGCCGACGGCTGCTGCGTCGCGGGCGCGTGCTGCACCGGCAGCGCGTGCCAGTGACCGCTTGATCCTGGCGCGGCGTCGCGCCGCGCGATGAAGCGCATCGAGACGGTCGGGCGACCTCGCCCGACCGTTTCTCTTGCGCGATCTCGCGTGATCTCGCGCGATCTGGCGCGATCTGGCGCGATCTGCCGCGGTCCGCACCGCTCTCCGCGGAGGCGTCGATCGATCAGGTCGCGGGCATCTCGCTCCAGGCGTGCCACGCGACGTAGAGCCCGATCCCGATCAGCAGGATCGCCACGATCGTCCGCGAGTTCCGCTTCATGAAGCGCTCGCAGACCTCGCGGAGCCCCGCGGAGGATCCCGGTCGCAGCATCTCGATCGCGAGCGGCATGAGCCCCGGAAGGACGGAGAGCGACGCGAAGGCGATGGTGCCGACGACGCGGTCCTCGACCGGATGGATCTGCATAGCCTGATAGCCCGCCGCCATCGCCACGGGGAAGATCTTCGGGCTGTGCCCGCTTGCGACGACGCCGATCATGAACGCGCGGACGATGCGCCGCGGCGTGGGGAGCCCGTCGGTGGTGAGCAGCCGGTTGATGAGGGCGTGGATCCCTCGCGGCTCGCCGTGCGCCTGCTCGGGAAGCCTGACCGGCTCGACCGGCGAGCCGCGGATCGCCCCGATCGCGCGGATGGTCCCGAGGACGAGCAGCATCGTCGCGATGCCGACGCGGATCCAGAAGGCGGGCCAGCCGAGGTGCGCCTCCTCGTGATGAGTGCTCGGGGCGATGAAGGTCCCGATCAGGAACCACGCGGCGATGCCGACCGCGGCGCCGAACGCGAAGGACATCGCCGCGCGCCTCGGCATCTTCTTGTCGCTCGCGGCAAGCAGACCGAGCAGCAGCACCTCCGGGCTCAGGATGATGACCGCGCCGAGCGAGGCGAGGACCGCGATGTGGGCTGTCATGGCGGGGAGGACCAGACCTGGAGAGACCGAAGCGGAGGCACGCGACGCGAGGACACGCGTTCCGAGTCGCGTCGTCCCGAGCGGGCGAGGTCGGCGATCGCGTCGCGCCGTCCGACGGAGCTTGAACGGAACCCCGACCGCCGCGGCGGGAAGTCTCGCATCTTCTGGTGGAGGTTGCGAGCGCAACTCGCTCCAACCGCCTCGCCCTTGTCGGGCGGATCTCCCGGCTCGACTCCTCGCTCGAACCCTACTCGATCGCGCCGCCATGGAACCACCGCCCGAGCCCGAAGGTGAAGAGGGCGAGCCCGTAGAGGGCGTGCTCGAGCGCCGAGATCGGTGCCGAGCGGTGCGCGAGGTAGGTCCGCATCAGCACCACGCCGCCGAGCAGGGTGAGCGTCGGGGCGATCCCGTTCCGGAAGAGGAGGTGCGCCGCCCCGAACGCCATGCCTCCGGCGATCGCCATCGGCCAGGTCCTTCCCGCGCCGAAGAGCTCGCGATAGCGGAAGGAGATCAGGCAGCGATAGAGCACCGTCTGCGGGATCACCGAGAAGATCGGATAGAGAAGGACGATCAGGAGCCAGAGCCCGGGGCGCTCCCGTGGCAGCTCGAGCATCCGCTCCGGCGCGACGAGGAGCGTGAGTCCCGCGACCGCCATCGCCACGAGCCCAGCGCGGAGCAGGACGAGCGGCAGCTCGCGCCGCAGCGGTCGGAGGTCGATGAGCTCGCGGCGATCGAACTCCCTCGAGAGGAGGAGCGCGACGAGACCGATCGCCGCCGCGACCCAGAGGACCGGTACCGGCATGACCCGCCACGGTCCCCACGCGAGGAGCGCCGGGAGTCCGAACCAGACGAGCACGAACTCCGCCGCGAGGAATCGCTGGCGCCACGCGGAGGTCGGCTCGCTCGAGCGGCGGAAGGGCACGCCGGGATTGTGCGCGAGATCGACGGAGGCGGAAGGGAAGCCTCGGTTCCCTGATGCGGTCTTGCCGACGCGTCGATCACGAGCGCCGCGGAGCCGTCGATCGACGGTGATCGTTCTGCGGTCGACCTCGGTTCGACCTCGGTTCGACCTCGGTTCGACCTCTGGTCGTCCTGTCACCCTCCTGCGTCCGCGGCGGCTTCCGCGGTCGACCTCCTCCTAGCATCCCGCCCCATGAACGCCCAGCCGCAACACTCGGTCCGCGATCCTGCCTATCTCCGATGGCTCATCTGGATGGGGATCATCGAGGGCACCTCGACGCTCCTTCTCTTCCTCGTCGCGATGCCGCTCAAGTACCTCGCGGACATGCCGCTCGCGGTCACGATCGTGGGCTCGATCCACGGAGCGCTCTTCGTCGTCTACGTCCTGATGCTCTGGGTCGCTCGGACGCGCGTCCCGATCTCGAACGCGCTGACCTTCTGGGGACTCGTCGGCGCGGTGGTGCCCTTCGGTCCGTTCCTGGTGGACGTGCCGCTGGTGCGGATGCTGAGGACGATGCCGGACGGCGAGCGACACCGCTCGCCATGACTGCGCCGTGCGGCGTCCATCAGGGCAGGTCCGCCGGGCGACCTGCGAGCGGAGACTTCGCCTCACGCGCCGGCGATCGACTCGAGCTCGCGCGAGCCATCTCGGACCTCCGAGGGGATCGCCGACGGGCTTGACGGGACGAGCTCACGGATCGCGGTCGGAGGCGCGTCTGCCGTCGCGACGAAGAGGTGCTCGACGTTGCGGAGCCTGCCCACCCTGCCGACCTTCTCGCCGCGGGGGTTGTGGATGCCGATCCGCGCGCCGACGTAGCGGGGGTGGTCGATGGCGAGCACCTCGAGGCGACCGCGAGCGCCGATCCGCTCCCGCAGGAGCGACTCCATCGCCTCGCGTGGCAGATGCCCCTCGTCGTTGAAGGAGGCGACGATCACCCGCGCGTCGATCGCGTCGAGGAGCGTCCGCATCGCCTCGCGGCAGCGGCGCCTCGAGTTGAAGTCGCTCCCGCGCTCGCGGCAGTCGATCCGCTTGCAGGCGACGCCGAAGGTCTCGGGCTTGTCCCAGCGGACGAGCGACTCCCACACGTGGTAGTTGCCGAGATACGAGTGCTGGTTGTAGGGCGGGTCGACGTACGCGACGTCGGCGGGAGAGACCCTCGCCGCCTCGACCGCGTCGAGCCCGAGCGCGGCGCAGCGACCGGCGGCGATCCGCGGCAGCACCGGCGGCATGCGGAGCTCGAGGTCATGGCGCGCCCGCGGCGCCCACTCCTTGAGGTACGCCATCTGGACGCCGGTCGTCGAGTCCACGCGGTCCGCCGCGAGCATGAGCGCCACGAGGAGGACCGCCTCGAGGTCCGCGGGGAGGGCGAGGCGGGCGATCTCCTCGCGGATCGCGTCGATGCGGGCGCCGTTCCGAGGATGCACGAAGCGGGATTGCTCGCAGAAGGTCTCGGTGAAGTAGCCGGGTCGCGGCGGAAGGCGCGAGAGATCTTCGAGCAGCCGCCGCGCCGGGACCTCCACCTCCTCGCGGTCCGCGGCGACGAGCCCGCGGGCGAGCACCTCCGCGTAGGCGTTGTGATCGTTCGAGATCACCCGCAGCCCGCGGCTCTTGAGGGCGTGCCCGACGCGGGCGGTGCCGGAGAAGAGGTCGAGCACCAACGGGCTCGACGCGGCGCCGGCGACCGCCTCGACGATCCTTCCGAGCAGCAAGCGCTTCGAGCCGAGGTACTTGATCACGCGGCGGGGCTCCCGCGGGTCACCGACCGAGGAGGATGATGGCGCCGACCGCGAGGATGAAGTACGGGACGAGGCCCGCGGCGCCCGCGTAGTCCTTCGCGAGGCGCTGCCCGAAGAAGAGCATCACGAGGTTGAGGGCGGAGAGCTGCGCGCCCCCGAGGGCGACCGCGGTCGAGCCGGAGAGGGCGATCTGCACGGTGCCCACCGCGGCGAGGACGCCCGCCGCGCACTCGGTCAAGGTGATCACCGCGAGCATCGGCGTCACCTGACCACGGAGCGGGGACTTCGCGAAGTGCCCTTGGAGCCAGGCGAGGTTGCCCTTGAAGTCGAGGACCTTGTCGAGCCCCGACTGCAGGAAGAGGATCGCGAGGATCGCCGCGGTCAGCAGCTGCGCCGAGGTCAGGGGGTCGAGCAGGCGATCAAGCATCGAGAGGCCTCCGGGAGCAATGTACCGCTCCCGCGCGGCAGCGGACGAGATCGCCTTGGGTCTGGCGGCGAGGCACGGGCGGGGTGCTTGCGCGTCGATGATCGACGTCGCTCAGCGCGCTGGCGACGAGGTCTCGCCCGTCGCCCCGCCCGGTCTCGCGTTCGGCGGCGATGACGAGCCCTCGGGAGGCAGCGGAGCCGGGAAGAGATGGATCAGGATCCGATCAAGCCTCGCCGACCAACTCGGCTCGTCGTGCGTGCCGCCCGCGACGACCTCGGCATGCAGGCGCTCGGCGGTCGGCGAACCGCCCTCCCGGATCGCCGACTCGAGTCGGCGGAGCGACTCGTCGAGACCCTTCCGCTCCTGGTCTCCCATGCAGATCCAGAGTCGGTCGACCGGCGGCGTGCTTCGTCGCCATCGCTCGATCACGCTGCCTTCGTTCCACCAGAGGCTCGGGCTGACCGCGGCGATCCGACCGAAGACCTCCGGATGCCTCTCCGCGGCGGCGAGGGAGATGAGCCCCCCGAGGCTGCTTCCCATCATCGCGGTGCTTGCGCGGTCTGGGCGGGTGCGGTAGCGGCGGTCGATCGCGGGCTTGAGCTCCTCGACGATCCACCGCAGGTACGCGTCCCCGCGCCCGCCGCGACCCTGCGGCTTGCGGTCGGAGCGATCCTTCTCGAGGTCCTCGTCGATCGTGTAGTCGGCGACGCGGTCGGGGGTGTTCCAGATCCCGACGATGATGGGGGGCTCGATCCGTCCCTCCCGCACGAGGCGATCGGCGACCTCGTCGGCACGCCACTCGCGACCGAGGAACGCCGTCGACGGATCGAAGCAGTTCTGCCCGTCGTGCATGTAGAGGACGGGATGGCGCGTCGAGACCGCTGCCGGATCGGAGTACCCAGGCGGCAGCCAGACCACGACGTTCCGCGGACGGACCTGCGGCACGGAGGAGGGCACCTCGGCGTGCATCAGGAGCTCGCCGGTCACCCCCGACGAGGCGACCGGAGTTACCGCAGGCAAGGACTCGACGGGCGGCTCGACCGTCACCGAGGGAGCAAGGAGAAGCGCGAGGAGGCTCGACGGGAGGATCGGCATGGCGAGGACACGACGCGCGGCGAGGCGACGCAGCGTAGCGATCACGCTGATCGGCGGGCGCTTCGCCGCGCGATCAGCCCGACGACAAGGAGCACGATCCCCGGCGAGGCAAGCACCAGGAACCAAGGTCCGCTCGGAGGTCGGCTCTCGTCGAGGAGAAGCAGCAGGTGGAATGCGGCGAGGGATCCGAGCGTGACCACGCCGCCGAGGACTTCGCGGAACCACGCGAGGACCATGCCGACTCCGACGCCGATCGGGAAGCACGCGAGGAGCACCCACTCGAAGGTGCTTGGTGCCTCGCCGCCGCTCGTCGCGAAGAGCCCGAGCAGCCCGAGGCTGGCGAGGCTCGCAGCGCGGGCGATCCAGCGGACGACGCGGAGCGCGACGGGACCTTGATCGGTGGCGAGGGAGAGGGTCATGGGAAGGGTCATGGGCGACAGTCGCGCAAGTCGATCGATCAGGCGACGCCGGGGCGACACCGCATCCAGGTCACCCCCCGCCGGGTCACCCCCCGCCGCGCGGGACTGCGGGGGTCCGGGAGCGCGGGAGTTCGCTGCCGCGGTCCGTGCGCCGGTCGTGGGCGAGGCGCCATCTCCCGCCTCGACCAAGGACTCCGATGCCGTCGTGACCTCGAACGCCTCTCGGAAGGAGGTTCGGAGCGTGGGATGGCTGGCAACCCCCTCCGAGGGGGGGCGACCGAGGAATCGCGACGATCTTGGCGGATTGCGCGACACGGAGCGGACCGATCGACGCTTTCTCATTCCGGGGCATCCTCATCTTGGGGGACCCTCATCCCGGGGAGCTGCACGCGTCGTCCCCGCCGCTCGTCGGCGGGGACGACCGTGGCTCCGCGGGTCAAGGCGCGTCGTTCGACTTTCCGGCTCGCCGCCTCCGCCTCCCGACGGCAGCGTGCGTTGCTCCCGGAGGGACGGTGTGGCGGCGTCCTGGAACGTGGAACGCTTCCCCCGGCGCAGCGGCGGCGCGTGATCGTGCAAGCGAGGAGCAGAAGCTCCCGCCGACCTCACCCTGACGCCTTCGGATCGAATCCCATCGCCGCACGCCGCGCGGCGGTGCCGCCGCGGGGGATCGTGATCGTCCTCCATCGCTCCGGTCCGACGAGGATCCGCGCGACGAGCGTGATCTGACCCTGGTGATAGGCAAGGTGGGCGAGCGATCGCGCGAGCGCCTGCATCACCGAGAGCTGCTCGCCACGGATGCGGACCGTGCGGGAGAGGTCGGCGTCGGAGAGCGAGGCGAGCGTCGCCTCGAGCACCGACCATCCCTCGCGCCAGCGATCGATCGCCGCCTCGCGCCCCGCGTCGCCCGGGGGAAGGTCGTCGACGAACTCCCGCTCGCGGTCCCGCCAAGGCTTCTCGCCATCCTCGGCGAGGAAGCTCGTGAAGCGCGAGCGGAGGTTGCCGCCGACGTGCTTCATGATCACCGCGACCGAGTTCGAGTCGCCGTCGAGCGATCGACGGAGCTGCGCGGCGTCGAGCTGCTCGATCGCCTTCTCGCTCTCGCGGCGGACCTCGGCGAAGCGCGACGCGAGGTCGGCGAGGAGCTCGCGCCGCGGCGCGGCAGGAGCCTCGTCGCCACGAGCATCCGGTCGCAGGTCGCCCGGTCGCATCGCGTAGATCACGCGCTGGCTCGGCACGCCATCGACCATGACTTGCTGCTCGGCATGCAGCCGCGCGCCGATCCGCTCAAGGGCGCGGCGCGAGCGCAGGTTGCCGGGGCTCGCGTGGAAGAAGGCGACCTCCGCCCAGCGGAAGGCGTGGTCGAGCATCAGCCGCTTCAACTCGTGGTTCGCGCCGGTTCCCCAGTGCGCCCGCTCGAGGAAGGTGTAGCCGATCACGACGCTTCGGTCGGCGGGGCTCCAGTCGTAGAAGCGGCTCGATCCCACGATCCGACCCGTGCCGACCTCGATGACGACGAGCCCGCCGCCTGACGCGATCGCGCCCGCGACGTAGCGATCGAACTCCGGTCGCTCGTGGCGGGTCCGCGCGGAGTGCTGCTCCCAGATGCGCGGATCGCTGCCCGCGGCGTGGAGCGCCTCGAGGTCCTCGGCTCGGATCGGTCGCAGCAGGATGCGCTCGCCGCGCAGCGTCGGCTGCCAGTCGGGGCGATCGGACGTCGATGCTGAACTGGGCATGGTCGCGGATCCGGCTTGGTCGGTGCGCGGCGTGGTCACATGGTGGTCAGAGGGTGGTCAGATGGTGGTCACATGGTGGTCACAGCATGGTCTCATCGACTGACCGCACTCCTGGCAGAACTACGAGTCCTCCTCGTTCAAACGACCGCAGCCGCGGCACTTGATCATGACCACTCGCTCCGTCTTCTTGCCGCCAAGCGCCCCGAGGTCGAGTCCGGC
>Ga0194132_10004785_pt1 | contig 22726 bp, 20 predicted proteins | sample TA2KigOf80mmetaG_FD_148612 | JGI IMG/M metagenome (GOLD analysis project Ga0194132, IMG submission 148612) | Freshwater microbial communities from Lake Tanganyika, Tanzania - TA2015054 Kigoma Offshore 80m | ecosystem: Environmental > Aquatic > Freshwater > Lake | place: Tanzania: Lake... | reverse complement strand
GCGATGCCCTGTCCCGGCCTTCCGGGAACGTTAAACGCCCGCACCTTTGCTGGACGCGTCCACCCATGGCACACCGTCGGGCCCTCTGCAGCACACCCATCGCAAAGAAAGGAGAACCCAACGATTCGACGCGACAACTCCCAAAGTCGCCCTTAGGTCACTAGGCAATCGTCTTGTCGCAACAGCAGACTCGTCCCTCAGCCATCGTGAGGGCGAGCCGCGCAATAGACAAGAAAGAGCTTGGCTCGCCCCTACCCCAGAATGACCATGGCGGCGTGTCACCCAATCGAAGACTCCGCGTGCTACACCGCAGAGCGCCTCTTCCTATCCTCACCCCGATTCGGCGTCGGAATCGCGGGGAAGGAAAGCCTCTACGAACATCGCTCTCCCGGTTGCGCTATAACCCATCTCCCTCCAGCACAACCATCCCTTTCCCGTATAATGGAAGTACACGCTTCTTGGGATAAGCCCATGCCCGACGACCGCCAAAAGCGCATAGAAAGTCTCAAACGCCTCCTCACTGAGAGGATACTGGTGGTTGACGGCGCCATGGGGACGAACATCCAGGCGCAGAACCTGACGGCGGCCGACTTCGGCGGCGAGCAGTACGAGGGCTGCAACGAGTACCTCTGCATCACCAAGCCGGAGGCCATCAAGAAGGTCCACCGCGACTTCCTCAAGGCCGGCGCCGATATCATCGAGTCGAACTCCTTCGGCTCCACGCCCATCGTCCTCAACGAGTACGGCCTGGGCGAGCGGGCCAGGGAGATCAGCCGGGCCGCGGCCCGCATCGCCCGCGAATGCGCCGACGAGTTTTCGACTCCGGGAAAACCTCGCTTCGTCGCCGGCTCCATAGGCCCCACGAACAAGAGCCTCTCCGTCACCGGGGGCGTCACCTTCGACCAGCTGGTGGAGGCCTTCCGCATCCAGGCCGTGGGGCTCATCGAAGGCGGCAGCGACCTCCTGCTCATCGAGACCCAGCAGGACTCCCTGAACGTCAAGGCGGCGCTTGAGGGCACTGACCTGGCCTGCAAAGAATCGGGCGTGACGCTGCCCATCGCCGTCCAGGCCACCATCGAGACGATGGGCACCATCCTGGCGGGCCAGGACATCGAGGCCTTCTATACCACCATCGCCCACCGGGACCTGCTGTGGGTCGGCCTCAACTGCGCCACCGGGCCGGAGTTCATGACCGACCATATCCGCACCCTGGCGGGCATCTCGCGCTTCCCCATCGCCTGCATCCCCAACGCGGGCCTGCCGGACGAGCACGGCCACTACAACGAGACACCGGAGGCCTCCGCGAAGGTCCTGGGGCGCTTCGCCGAATCGGGGTGGGTGAACGTCCTGGGCGGCTGCTGCGGCATGGTCCCGGCGCACATCGAAAGGCTGGCCGAGGTTGCCAGGCGGAGCAGGCCCCACAAGACCATCGCGCCCCACGATACCCGCGTCTCCGGCCTGGAGACACTCATCGTCAACCAGGAGACGCGCCCCATCCTCGTCGGCGAGCGCACCAATGTCCTGGGGAGCCGCGCCTTCAAAAAGCTCATCGCCGAAGGCAAGTGGGAAGAGGCGGCGGAGGTGGGGCGGCGGCAGGTGCGCGGCGGCGCGCATGTGGTGGACGTCTGCCTCCAGGACCCGGACCGAAACGAGCTTGCCGACGTGACCGCTTTCCTGGACCAGATCACGAAGAAGATCAAAGTCCCCATCATGCTCGATTCCACCGACCATCGCGTCATCGAAGAGGGGCTGAAGCGGACGCCGGGCAAGTCCATCATCAACTCCGTCAACCTGGAGGATGGCGAAGGACGCTTCCAAGCCGTCGTCCCCCTGGCCAGGCGGTACGGCGCGGCGCTCATCGTGGGCTGCATAGACGAAGACAAGGCACAGGCGCAGGCCATCACGCGCGAACGGAAGCTCGCCATCGCCCAGCGCTCGCACAAGCTGCTCACCGAGAAGTACGGCGTCGCGCCCGAGGATATCATCTTCGACCCGCTCGTCTTCCCCGTCGGCACCGGGGATAAGAACTACATCGGAGCGGGCGTGGAGACCATCGAAGGCGTGCGCCTCATCAAGGAGGCCCTGCCCAGGTGCAAGACCATCCTGGGCGTCTCCAACGTCTCCTTCGGCCTGCCCGCCGCCGGACGCGAAGTGCTCAACGCGGTCTTCCTCTACCACTGCGTCCAGGCCGGTTTGGACATGGCCATCGTCAACTCGGAGAAGCTGGTGCGCTACCCTTCGATCCCCGAGAACGAGCGGAAGGCCGCCGAAGACCTTATCTGGTGGCGCGGCGACGACCCGGTCGGCGCCTTCGCCGCGCTCTTCCGCGACCGCAAGGAGACGGCGGCGGGCAAGCCGAAATCGAGCCTCTCCCTGGACGAGCGCCTGTCCTCCTACATCCTGGAAGGCTCCAAGGACGGCCTGACGGCCGACCTGGACCTGGCGCTCAAGGAGCGCAGGCCCCTGGATATCATCAACGGCCCGCTGATGAAGGGCATGGATGAAGTGGGGCGGCTCTTCAACGAAAACCGCCTCATCGTGGCGGAGGTGCTGCAATCGGCGGAGGCGATGAAGGCGGCGGTGGCGCACCTGGAACCGCACATGGAGAAGAGCCAGAGCGCGGGCAGGGGCAAGATCCTCCTGGCCACGGTGAAGGGAGACGTCCACGACATCGGGAAGAACCTGGTGGAGATCATCCTGGGCAACAACGGCTACCAGGTGGTGAACCTGGGCATCAAGGTGCCGCCCCAGCAGATCATCGAGGCCTATCACCAGCACAAGCCGGACGCCATCGGCCTTTCCGGACTGCTGGTGAAATCGGCCCAGATGATGGTGGAGACGGCGCAAGACCTGAAGGCGGCGGGCGTGGCGTGCCCCATCCTGGTGGGCGGCGCGGCGCTGACGAACAAGTTCACGCACCTGCGCATCGCCCCGGCCTACGATGGCATCGTGGCCTACGCCAAGGACGCCATGGACGGCCTGGCCCTGGCGAACCGGGTGCTGGACAAGGGACAACAACCCAAGATCAAGGCGCAGCTTGACGCGCTGAGCGAAGAGTTCCGCGCCGCAGACGGCGCGGTAAAAGTCGCACCGACGCCCGGGCGGCCGTTCGCGGCGCGCTCGGGGGCCGTGCGCCAGGATGCGCCCATCCCCAAGCCGCCGGACCTGAAGCTGCACGTGCTCCGCAACTATGACCTGAACGAGATCTTCTCCTTCATCAACCCGATGATGCTGTACGTTCGCCACCTGGGCTACAAGGGCCGCTTCCCGGAGGCGCTAGCCCAGGGCGAGGCGAAGGCGCTGGAGCTGCAGAAGGCCGTGCGCAAGGTGGAGGAGGCGATGCTGGCGCGGAAGGATATCCACGCGGACGCCGTCTTCAAATTCTTCCCAGCCCAGGCGGACGGCCAGCGGCTCCTCATCTACGCCGAGCCGGACGGCAAGCGGGTCTTGGAGTCGTTCATCTTCGGCCGCCAGAGCGAAGGCGACCTGCTGAGCCTGGTGGACTACATCGCGCCCAGGGAATCGGGGCGCATGGACTATATCGTGATGTTCGTCACCACGGTGACGGGGAATGTGCGCGCCCTGGCGGAGGAGTGGAAGAATAAGGGCGATTTCCTGGCGAGCCACATCCTTCAAGTTCTAGCGCTTGAGGGCGCAGAAGGCTTCGCGGAGCTGCTGCACCAGCAGCTCCGCAAGGCCTGGGGGATCGGCGACCCGGCGGGCATCACGAAGGAAGCGCTGTTCAAGGCCCACTACCAAGGGAAGCGTTACTCCTTCGGGTATCCCGCCTGCCCGCGGCTGGAGGACCAGTCGCAGCTCTTCCGCCTGCTGGACGTGAGCAGGCAGATCCAGGCACACCTGACGGAGGGCTCCATGATGGACCCGGAGAGCTCCGTGAGCGCGATGGTGCTGCACCACCCGGACGCCAAGTACTTCAACCTGGCGCAGAGGGACGTGGCGGAGCTGGAGCGGGAGCTGGCGGCGGCGAAAGCGTAGGTTACCGCGCGGCCTTGGCCGCCTGCTTCTTTTTCGCCTTCTCCTGGAAGTGCGGCAGGACGTATTTCCCGATGAGCTTGAGGGATCGCATCAGCTTGTCATGGGACATGCGCCCAGCCTGCATGAAAAGGATCACCTGGTCGGCGCCGGCGGCCTCATAGCCTTCGAGCGTCTTGATCATATTGTCCGGGTTGCCGATGGCGAAGGAGCCGTTGTTAATGAAGGTGTTGTAGTCCTTGCCGACTTTGGTCATCGTCTGCTCGCCGGGGGTATTGTTGGTGGCGTGCCACTTATAGCTATCGGGCACTTCGCTGAGGTTCTTGGCCTTCCACACCGGGCCGTAGATGCCTTCGATAGTATCGAGATACCACATGGCCTGGGGCCCGGCCAGCTCGCGGGCCGCCTGGTCGCTCTCATCGCAATAGGCGATGGTGAAGGTAGCGCAGTGGTTGTTCTTCACCAGGCCGACCTGCTCCGGCGCCGTTTCGATGGCCTTTTTGTACGACTTGATGCGCTCTTCCAGCTCTCCAGGCACGCCCACCGCGAAGCAGAGGGCGCCTATGCCCTTGCGGCCCGCGAGATCAAAAGTGGCGGGCTGCTGGGCCGCGACCCAGACGGGCGGGTGCGGCTTCTGGATGGGCTTGGGGACGACGTTCCGCTCGTGGATGTCCCAGAAGCGGCCTTTGTGGCTGAAGGTGTTCTGGGTCCACATCTTGGGCACAATCTCGATAACCTCTTCCCACTCCTGGCGCGTCTCGCCGAGGTTCACGCCGAAGGGCTCAAGCTGGTAGGGGTTAGAGGCGCGCCCGGTTCGCCAGTCCACACGGCCGTTGGACATGATGTCCAGCACGGCAACGCGCTCGGCGATGCGCACCGGGTGGTTGATCTGGCGCTCAGTGAGGATGACGCCGAAGCCGAGGCGGACGGCGCTGGTGCGCGCGGAGAGGTGGCCGAGCCAGACTTCGGGGGCGGCGCAATGGGCGAACTGCTCCAGGAAGTGATGCTCGACGGCCCAGATGTACTCGAAGCCCATCTGCTCGGCGAGAACGGCTTGATCGGCGGCCTGGTGGAATATCTCGAAGTCGCTGCGCGCGTTCCAAGGTTTGGGCACCTGCAGCTCAAAGAGCAATCCGAATTTCATCACGAATCATCTCCTCTGCCGTGTATCGGCGCGAACGTCCGACGCTTCTCGGTATTTCTTTCGACTTCTCCGCCGAAAACTTGCCTGCCACAAACCTGGAGACGGCCCATGGCCCAGTGACGATACCACTGGAGTCAAGACCGCGATCAGCCGGGCCAAAAGCTGCATCGCGACAAAGGGAAGTAGAATATCGAAACTTCCTCATAGGAGAAGCGCCGATGAGCCACGTTCTTGACGGGATCAAAGTCCTTGACCTTGCCTCTATGTGGGCGGGGCCTGCCGCCTCCATGCACCTGGGCGACCAGGGGGCGGAGGTCATCAAGATCGAGCCGCCTGAGGGAGACACCTCGCGACGGCTGTTCACACACCCGAAACTGGGCAATGAGAGCCCGTCATTCCTGGTGGTGAACCGGAACAAGCGCGGCATGGCGCTGGACCTAGGAAAGGCGGAGGGACGAGCAGTGGCGAAGCGCCTGGCCTCCCAGACGGACGTGCTGATCCACAACTACCGGCCTGGAGTGGCCAAGCGCCTGGGCCTGGACTACGAAGAGCTTTCCCGGGAGAACAAGAGGCTCATCTACGTTGAGCTGACGGCTTACGGCAAAGAGGGGCCGCATGCCAAGCGCGCCGGGTACGATCTTCTTATCCAGGCGCAGAGCGGGATGCTGCACCGCCGCCTGCCCGATGGAACGCCGCTCTCCTCCGGCGTGTGGGTGGCCGATTGCTCGACGCCGATGCTCATCGCGTACGGGGTGGTGCTGGCGCTCATCGAGCGGAGCCGGACGGGGAAGGGGCAGAAGGTGGAGACCTCGCTGCTGCAGGCGGCGATCGCGATGCAGATGGTGGACCTGGTGAAGCCGGAGGCGGAGGAGGGCGTGCAGCGCGCGCCGATGACGCAATCGGTCTTTGGGATGTATCGGTGCCAGGACGGCCAGTGGATCATCCCCGTGGCGCTGAGCGAGAAAGAATGGGTGAAGCTGTGCAAGGCGCTGGACCTGGAGCATCTGACCAAGGATCCGGCCTTCGCCTCGGCACAACTCCGGGCGGACAACAACCAGCAGCTGCTGGAGATCCTCATAGAGACGTTCGCGTCCAAGCCCCGGGACGAGTGGCTGAAGCGCCTGGAGGAGCACGACGTGCCGTGCGCGCCCGTGGTGGAGCGGGAGCAGGTGCCCACCCAGCCGCAGGTGGTGGCGAACGGCATGATGACGGAGATCAGCCACCCGACGGCAGGGCGCACGCTGATGATGAGCCCTGCGGTGCGGCTTTCACGGAATCCGCCGTCCATCCGCAGGCACTCCCCCATGCAGGGACAGCACACAGAAGAGGTACTGCGGGAGGCAGGGTACACGGCCAAGGCGATAGAGGAGTTACGAAGGAAGGGGGCGCTGGGGAAGGTCTAGCGCCGCTCAGTCCCCCTCGCATCCCCTATAATAATCGGCTGGACCCTGCACTCCGCCAGCTAGAATCTCAAGGAGCCATTGCCATGCCCAGCAGACCTGCCCTCAGCCTTAAGCTTTTCGCGGCTTCAGCCGCCGCCCTCGCGCTCACAGCGTGCAGCGGCGGCGATGACGACGGCCCGACGGCGACACCGATCCCGCCGCCAACAGGAGTCACGGCCGTTGCCGCCGTCACGTTGAAGAACTTCAAGTTCGAGCCGAACAACCTCTCGTTCAAGACGGGCGATGTAATCGAGTTCCGCCTGCGCACCGCCGATATCAACCATGATTTCACGGTGAGGGACCTGAACATCCACTGGGATGTAGACTCCCCGGGCAAACCTCGGACGGAGCGCTTCACCTTCACGAAGGCGGGAGAGTTCAAGTTCATCTGCACGGTTCCCGGGCATGAAGGCGCGGGGATGACCGGGAAGATCACGGTACGGTAGCGACGCTCGCGACCGACCCGCGGGAACCCCGGCAGTCGGACTCCCTATTTTTGATACATGAAACCCATGTTATGTCTAACAGAGTGACGAAAGCCGACAATACGGGGAATTGACAAAAGTTTTGCCGGGTAGCAATATGCACACGAATTTCGAGCCATTTATGGAGGGTCAATAGATGAACGGCAGTGGAGCAGAAGAAGCCTGGCTGTATATCTTGCGGTTCGGGCATATTTTCGCGGGCATCCTCTGGATCGGTCTTCTCTACTACTTCAACTTCGTCCAGGTGCCTTCGTTCGCGAAGTTCGAGGGTCCGGTGCGACAGAACGTCATCATGATCCTGGTGCCTCGCGCGCTGCTCTTCTTCCGGTACGCGGCGCTGGCGACGGTGCTGTTCGGTCTGGCGTACATCTTTTCGATGGGCGCGATCAAGGGCAACGACTATTACAAGAGCTTCCAGTTCCGCGCCATCGCCTTCGGCGGAGCGTTAGGTCTCATCATGGCCTACAACGTCTGGTTCATCATCTGGCCGAACCAGAAGAAGGTGATCGCCGCCACGACGGCCACGCTCAAGGAGGGCAAGCCGGCCCCGCCCGAGCAGCCGAAGTGGACGCGCAACGCGCTGTTGGCTTCACGCACAAACCTGATGCTCTCCATCCCGATGCTCTTCTTCATGATCGTGGCCCGGCATCTCACCAGCCTGTGGGCAAAGTAGACAAGGAGCAACGACTAATGGCACAACAGAACAAACCTGCAGCGCCCGCCCCCGCAAAGAAGGGGATGAAGAACCCGCTGGATAGCCAGCTCTGGAGCGTCCTGTGCGGCTTTGGGATCCTCCTGATCCTGGTGATCCTCATCCGTATCTTCGTCGCCGCCTCGTAGGCAGCCCGTAGGCATCCGTCCGCACACAGCCCTCCGGCCTGAGGCCGGAGGGCTTTTTCGTCCCCTGGGCACCCCTAAGATGCATAGTCTTGCAGAGGCACGCACCGATAGGCATAATATCGGCGGCGGGGAAAGCCCCTCCTAAAAGATAATCGTTCTCAACAAGGAGCGACTGCGATGGCAAAGTCACTAAAAGGCAGCAAGAGCTTTGACAACCTCAAGGGCGCGTTTGCCGGGGAGTCCCAGGCGAACCGCCGCTACCTCTACTTCGCGCGGCAGGCGGACATCGAAGGCTACCCGGACATCGGCGGCCTCTTCCGCGATACGGCCGAGGCGGAGACGGGCCATGCCTTCGGCCACCTGGACTACCTGAAGAGCGTGGGCGACCCGGCCACTGGGGAGTCCATCGGCAATACGGAGAAGAACCTGAAGGCCGCGGTGGCAGGCGAGACCTACGAGTTCAGCGAGATGTACCCCGGCTTCGCCAAGACGGCGCGGACGGAGGGCTTTGCTGAACTGGCCGAGTGGTTCGAGACGCTGGCCCGCGCCGAGAAGTCGCACGCCGGACGCTTCGGCCAGGGACTGAAGAAGATTTCGGGCAAGGAGCCCTCGGAGGCGATCTAAGCCCCATTAGACGAAGGCTCGAATGCACGCCCCTCCGGCAGAATCCGGAGGGGCGTTTTTGTAGGACTGCCATGCCGCTCAAACACAAGCTCGATGTCCACAACCCTGAGTTCTGGGACGAATCGTCTCTCCTGCAGGAGGAGCGCCGCCAGTTCGATGTCTGCCACGGCTGTCGCCTCTGCTTCAACTTCTGCCCGGCCTTCCCCACGCTCTTTGACCTGACGGACTCCGTGGATGGGGAGTTCAAGCAGATCACCAGGGATGACCTGCGGCCCGTCGAGGACCAGTGCTATCAGTGCAAGCTCTGCTACATCCGGTGCCCCTACACGCCGCCGCACGAGCTGAACCTGGATGTGCCCCGGCTCTTCGCAAGGGCGCGGCTGGTGAACGCGAAGAAAGAGGGCGTGGGCATCCGGGAGCACCTGCTGGCGAACACGGACCTTGTGGGGAAGTTCGGCAGCATGACGGCGCCGATGGCCAACATGGGGAACGGCGTGCGCCCCATCCGCTTCGTGATGGAGAAGGTTGCGGGAGTCCATCGTGACGCCACGCTTCCGAAGTTCGCCTCCCGGACCTTCGCCTCCTGGTGGCGCAGGAACGGCGCGAAGCTGAACGCCAAGGTGAGCGCGGAGGCCAAGAAGGTCGCCTTCTTTTACACCTGCACCCTGAACTACAACGACCCGGCTATCGCCATCGCCTCCGTGGAAGTACTGGCGCACAACAACATCCGCGTGCAGGTAGGCGAGCAGCAGTGCTGCGGCATGCCGTACCTGGACGTGGGAGCGCTGGAGCAGACGGAGAAGAAATTGAAGTTCAACGTGGAGCACCTGGCAAAGCTCGTGCGCGAGGGGTATGACGTCATCGCGCCGCAGCCGACGTGCGGCTACATGCTGAAGAAGGAGTACCCGTTGCTGGACGAATCGGCGGAGGCGAAACTGGTGGCGGAGCACACCTTCGATATCGCGGAATACTTGTGGAAGCTCCGCCCAAGCGGCGGGCTGAAGACGGACTTCCGAAACAAGATAGGGAAGATCGCCTACCATGTGCCGTGCCACACGCGGGCGCAGTTCATGGGGCAGAAGAGCGCGGACCTGATGGAGCTTATCCCCGGCGCGGAGGTGGAGCGCATCGAGAAGTGCTCAGCCCACGACGGCACCTGGGGCGTGAAGAAGGCTTCGCACAAGGTCTCGCTCCACTACGGCCAAAAGCTCTTCGCCGATATGAAGGAGTCCGAAGCGGACCTGTATGTGAGCGATTGCCCACTGGCCGCAAACCAGGTGCAGCACGGGACGGGCAAGCGGCCGGTCCACCCGATGCACGTGTTGAAGACGGCGTATGGGATATAAAGAGATTTCTCCACAGATCTTGGGACGGCCGAATACCGAGTCCGGAGAAGCTCATTGAAGAAGGTCACACGAGGAGACATCAAGGATATCCTGGCCTATGAGAAGGCCCGGCCTGAGGAGCGGGCGCGGATCATCGCGCTCAAGAAGAACCGGCGCATCGAGGCAGGCCGACGCATCTCCGTGGTCTTCGAGAATCGGGAGACGGTCATCTTCCAGATCCAGGAGATGATGCGGGTGGAGCGGATCGTGAAGGAAGAGGCCATCAAGGACGAGCTACGGGCCTACAACGGGCTGATCCCAGACGCCAACGAGTTGAGCGCCACGTTGCTCATCGAAATCACGAACCAGCGGCGCATCAAGGCCGAACTGGAAAAGTTCCTGGGGCTGGACAAGGGACGCAAGGTGTGGCTCGAGTTCGGCGGGACGAAGGTCTACGCGACATTCGAGGGCGGGAGGAGCAAGGAGCGGAAGATCAGCGCCGTGCACTTCCTCCGCTTCCCCTTCACGGCGCAGCAATCGCGCCGATTCCGCACCGGAGAGGACGAGGCGCGGCTTGTGGTCAGCCACCCGAACTACAAACAGCGGGTGAATATCTCCCCGCAGGTGCGGACGAGCTTGATCCGAGACCTCTCATAAGAGGAGCCGTGCCCCCTCTCTTTTGTTCGCTCCCGCCGAGGGAGAGAAGGGGTGAGGATGAGCGGGTGCAGCAGGGTTAGAGGTTGAAGAGGTAGCCCGTCAGTTCCTGGAAGCGCTCGGTGATGACCATGGCACCGAGGGCGATGAGGACGATGCCGGCCACCGCCGCGATCACAAGGCGAGTGCGTTTGCGCGCTTCCAGGAAGGTCGTATCGTAGGCCAGGAGCGCGCCGCCAAGGGCGAAGGGCAGCATGAGGCCCACAGAGTAGACGGTGAGCAGTCGCGCGCCTTCGCCAGCCGTCCCTGGGTCGCGAGCGGTCGTGAGGATGGTGCCCAGGTCGGCGTTCACGCAGGGCGTCCAGCCGATGGCGAAGGCGATGCCGACAACGAAGGAGACGAAGAGCTTCCCCATCGCGAGGAGGCGCGGCCTGTCCGCCAGGCGGAGATAGGAGAGGGGCAGCAGGCCGGTGACCACAAGCCCATAGAGGATGACCACCACCCCGCCGACGCGGGAGATCGCCGTCTTGCTATCGGTGACCCAGCGAGAGACTGGATCCAAGGCGGAGCCGAGGAGGACGAAGGTGAGGATAAAGCCTGCGAGAAAGGCGAGTGTGCCGTAGAGAACCCATCTGCCGTTGCCCATCGCCTTCCACACGCGGCGGAGCGGGCTTGCCGGCGGTTCTGCACTCTTCTTCTCTGCCTCGGAGGAGGCAGAGAGGGCGGTGAGGCCGACGACATGGGCGAGGAAGGCGGGGATGATGACGCCGACGCACGGCGTGGCGATGGAGGAGATGCCTCCCGTGAACGCGTTTGCGTAGGCGATGTCAGCCACAGGGGTCAGTCCTGCTCGCCGGTGCCGAAGGTGAAGGCAAAGATGGCGAAGTCCTTGCTCTTGGCGCTGAGGCGGAGCTCGTGGGCGCCGATCTCGGGGGCTGAGACGAGGTTGTAGAGGCGGGCCTCCCGAACGCGGACGACGGTATCGCCTGCGGCATCCACAACGACGTCCTTGCCACGGATGTGCTCCGGGAGGGGCTTGCCGTCAAAGGTGATGCGCACATCAAAGGGGTGATCGCCCTGGGGTTGGATGACCAGGTTGGCGCTGCGGGCGAAGTACTTCACCACGATTTCATCCACGTAGCCATCCGTCCCCCGGGCGTGGTAGAGACCCTCTTCCCCAGCTTTCCAGAGACCGCTCATGTAGATGACGTTGGAGCGCAAGGCGGCGGGAAGGGTGTAGTCCACCGGCTGGATGGGCGTGTACTGGTCCACGTTGCCGATCTGGGCCTGGAAATAGCCACGGGCCCCGGCGTAGAGCTCGGGCGTGACGTTCTGCGCGGCCACAAGAGGCCCCGGGTTGGGGTCTTTCACAGAACCCATGCCATTTACGTTGGCACCAATCTCGGCAAGAAGCTTTTTAATCTGGGATTCGGTCGCCTCATAGCGTCCCTCGCCGATGTGGTCATAGCGAATGATGCCTTTGCTGTCCACCAGGAACTTGCGGGGCCAGTACTGCGTGCGATAGTTATCCCAGGTGCCACGGGCGTTATCCAGGGCCACCGGGTAGGTGACGCCATAGCGCCTTGCGGCGGCCTCGACGTTCTTCACATCGCGCTCGAAGTCGAACTCGGGCGTGTGCACGCCGACGATGACGAGCCCTCTATCGGCGTATCTCTTATGCCATTCCGTCAGATAGGGCAGGGTGCGAACGCAATTGACGCAGGTGTAGGTCCAGAAGTCCACAAGGACGACCTTGCCCCGCAGGTCCTTGAGCATAAGCGGCTGGGCATTGAGCCAGGCGGAGATGCCGATAATTTCAGGGGCGAGCTTGCCGACCTGGGCGCCGCTTCCGGAGGCAGCGGAATCGGTCTCCCTAGCCTTGCCGGGCGAGGTGACCATGAGGGCAACGACGACCGCGACGATGGCGGCAACGACGCCGATCAAGGCGAGGAGGCGTTGCCTCTCTGTCAACTTCACAGGCATCTCACTTCTAGGCACTCCACCAATTGTACGCGCAGGGCCGTGAAGAGGTTCAATCGCCTTGTGGCTGAAAGGTGAATTGCCTATACTCGCCAGCGTTCACACCGCGCTAAGGAGCCGCCATGCCTACCCTTGCCGAACTGGCCGCCAAGACCAAGACCGCCGAAGAGCTGTGGCTGAAGGTGCGCCGTTCCTCCGGGGCCACCGCCACGTACCCGCTCTGGTTCGTCCACGACGGCGAGCGCCTCTATATCCTCTCCGCCGAATCATCGAGCGAGGTGTGGGACCTGAAGGCGACGCCTGAGGTTGACGTAGCCATCGGCTCGGCGGAGAGCGCCGACCGGCTGAAGATGCGCGCCGACATCATGACGGACCCCAACTGGGTGCCGATGATGATAGACCTACTGAAGAAGAAGTACGAGACGAAGCATCATGAGCGGATGGCGAAGACGGCGGAGTCCTCCAAGGGCGGGCACGTCATCGTCAAGCTGAAGCCTGTCTAGAGCTTGGTCAGCAAGGTATCGTGCACGCGCTCCAGGTAGGCGTTAAAGGCCTCTTCCACACTGACGACGCCTGGAGAGACGGCGGGCCGGAGGTAGACGCGCGTGGCGCCCGCGGCTTCGTAGCGCCGGACATTCTCCGGCGTAGGCTCCAGGGCGCAGCTACAGGTGATGTTGAAGGGCCCGGTGCGCCCGGCTTCGCGGCGGTAGCCCTGGATCTCGGCGACGACCTTCGCTACGTCGTCAGGCTGCCAGCGGCCAGCGGCGATCCAGCCATCGCCAAGCTCGGCGGCCCTGCGCAATGCGGCCTTGGTCTCGCCGCCGAACTCGATGGGTATGCAGGGCTTCTGCACCGGCTTGGGCTGGAACTTCACGGCATCGAAGGAATAGTACTGCCCCTTATAGGCAATGGTCTCTTCCGTCCAGAGCTTCCTGATGATTTCGACGGTCTCCCTGGTGCGCTTGAGCCGATTCTCCCAGTTTTCGCCCACGGCCTGGAACTCCTCTTTGAGCCAGCCGACGCCGACGCCAAGAATCACCCGCCCCTCTGACAGCCTATCAAGGGTGGTGACGGCGCGGGCCGTGACGAACGGACTGCGGAGGGGCAGGATGTAGACGCCCGTGCCGAGCTTCACCTTCTTTGTCGCAGCGGCGATGTAGCTCAGCACCACCCAGGGATCAAGGAGCGGCGTATCCGGGTTGATGGGCGGATGCCCGCTGGAGGAGTAGGGGTAGGTGGGCGGGATGACCGCCGGGAAGACGAGGTGTTCGGCGACCCAGATAGAGCCGAAGCCCAGCTCCTCAGCGCGCGCCGCCACCTTGGGCATGCTCGAAGGCTTGAGGCCGAAGATGGAGAGCCCGATATTGAGCATACCAGCCTCTCTTACGCGGCGCGCAGATGGATATCCGTGCGATCGTCAAAGACGATAATCTTTTCGATGAGACCGTTGAGAAGGGCGCGTCGAGCGTTGGTATCCATGCCGCTCCAACCGGCGAGAAGGCCTCGGATGGCCTGCGCCGCCTGTTGGCCGGATGTCCCGGCGGAGGAGGAGCGCGCCGCAGCCATGCGACGGATGCCGTCCTGCGCCTCGCGCCGCTCGGCGATGAGCCGATCGCCCATCTCCTTGAAGCGCAGGTAGGGAAGTTTGCCTGAGGCAACCAGGCGAAGAAGCTGTCGCAGCTTGCGCTCCGCCCGAGCTCGGGCCGTCTCCAGGCGCTGGCGCTCCTTTTGGAGCGCCGCGGCAGAAGGGGCGGCGCGTTTCTCCTGCATCGTCTCCAGCTCAGGCGCGCGGTTGCCCAGAAAGGTGAGAACGTTCGATTCAAACTGGTCGGAGCGATGGGTGTGGTACTGGCAGACGCTCTGGTTGGTGCGCGATTGGCACTGGTAGTAGCGATACTGCTTCTCTTTCCTGGAGCCGTCCTTGCGGCGCGTCCAGCTCTGCTTGCGGGTCACGCCGACCATGCGGTTGTTGCAATAGCCGCAGTAGATCAGGCCGGAGAGGACGTAGGGCTCCGCCTGGCCGTTCTTGCGGCGGGGCTTGCGCTCCTCCAGCTTGTTCTGCGCCCAGCGGAACATATCCGGGGTGATGATGGCGGGGTGGCTACCCGGGACGCGCACGCCGAAGCGGGTGTAGGTGCCCAGATAGGCGCGATTGCGCAGGATGTCCCGGATGGTGACCATACTCCACTTGCCGCCCCTGCGCGTGGGGACGTTGTGCTCGTTCAAGTGGCGGGCGATGAGGCGGATGCCGACGTTCCTCTGGGTGTAGAGATGGAAGATTGTCTTGACGGCTTCGGACTCCGCCTCGTGGATCTCCAGCTTGCGCGATTGGCCGATGCGATAGCCGTAGGGCGGCTTGCCCAAGCCTTCGCCCTTGACGGCGCGCTTGTACATGGCTGAGGTGATGCGCTCAGCCAGGCCAGGGGGCTTGCCCATCTTGGAGGGCTGGGACGTCAGGATCTTGCCCAGGTCAACCGCCTGGCCTGTGGCCATGAGCTGGACCTTGGCGCCCAGGCTCTCCAGCTCGAGGAGCGCAAGGGCGGGATCATGGGTCTTCGCGCCGAAGGCTTCCAGCGAGGGAACGGCGACAACGACGCCTGCGCCTTCTCTACGGACGGCATCAACCAAGTCGGCAAAGACGGAAGAGAGGCCGTCCTTCTCCACAAAGGAAGCTGCCGGGTGATAGCCCAAACGGGCGCAAAAGGCGGCGAAGGACTGCTCGTGATCGGCCGCGGGGGCAGCCGTCTTCCCAGAGGCGCGGACGTAGGCGATGGCTTTTGTCTGGTGGACGGCGGGGCGATTGGCTGTCTTCTGCATCGCGGGTCCGCTCTTTGGCTGCGCTTGGCCGCTCCCGTTCAGCAGGCGCGGCAGAGGGTTTCACTCTACGGGACGTACAAGATACGACCGCAATTGCCGCAATAGACCAACTCTTTGCCGGCGCGGGCCCTCTGGACGAGCGTGGTGGGCAGGGTGATGCGACAGCCGGAGCAGATACCGCCCTGAACCTTGGAGACGCCGACTCCGCCTTTCTTTGTGCGGATGCTTTGATACGCGGCCTTCGCCTGGTCGGCAATTTCCTTGGCGAAATCGTCGCGCTGGGAACGAACCCCGGGAACTTCGGCGGCGAACTTCTGCCTATCCTCCGCCAGCTTTTTCTGCTGTTCCGCCCACTTGGTCTCTTCGGCCTTCACCACTGCGGCCTGCTCATCGGCGGCCTTCTTGGCCTGCTCGACGCGCTCCATCGCCGCGACGACCTGCTCTTCGGCCCCTTTCAGGCGGCCTTTGAGATTCGTCACTTCCTTCTGGAGCGCAGGCAACTCGCGGGCGGTGGCCTGGTTGCCCATCATGCGACCTTCGACGGTTGTCACCCGCTCCTTGGCGTCCGCAGCATCCAGCTCAGCGGTCTTCTGCTGGGCCTGGAGATCCTGGAGCGCCTTCTGCCGCTTGGCCAACTCCGCCTTCGCGACGATGAGGGCTTTGCTTCCTTTGAGCTCGGCATCTATCTGGGCGATGGACTTGGCAAACTTATCGAGTTGAAGGTCAAGCTCCTGCAACTCAAAAAGTGACTTGGCAACAGTCACGGTAGTTCCTTGGCGAAGAGTACTTGCGGCGAACCCACGCTCCACATGCAAACCGAAACCGCAAGGCAGGGCAATTGTAGGTAAGACCCCAAGGTATGTCAATGCAACTGCATGACGCAATCGGCACAGGCAGCGGCCGGAAGACAACGTGTGCCATCGGCTGATGGCGCATCACGTAGGGCGACGGTACAATACCGGGCACGACGATGGCTAAATCGCATCCCAAGAGTCTCTTTGTCTGCCAGCAGTGCAGCGCGGAGAGTCCCAAGTGGCTGGGGCGTTGTCCGGAATGCGGGCAGTTCAACACCATGGTGGAGACGCTCGTGGCCGCGCCCACTGCCGCGCGCCCCTGGACGGGCGGCAAGGCGAGCGAGAGCATCGAGCTCTCCGGCATCGCCATGTCAGACACGACGCGGATGGCGCTGCCTCTGCGGGAAGTGAACCGCGTGCTTGGGGGAGGCATCGTCCCCGGCTCGCTGACGCTGATCGGCGGGGACCCGGGCATCGGAAAGTCAACGCTGTTGCTGCAAGTGGCGCAGGCGGTGGCGGACGGCATCGGGCCTGTGGTCTACGTCTCCGGCGAAGAATCGCCGCAGCAGATCAAGCTGAGAGCTTCGCGCCTGGGACTCAAGGGCAAGGGCCTGCATCTCCTGGCGGAGACGGACCTTGACGCTGTGCTGGCGCGGCTCGACCAATCGAAACCCGCCCTGGTGATCGTAGACTCCATCCAAACGATGGCCCTTTCAGCCGTCACCTCTGCGGCGGGGAGCGTGGGCCAGGTACGGGAGTGCGCCCTGCGGCTGATGCAGTGGGCCAAGAGCCACGGGACGCCGGTGATGATCGCCGGGCACGTCACCAAGGACGGAGCCATCGCCGGGCCGCGGGTGCTGGAGCACATGGTGGACGTGGTGCTTTACCTGGAGGGTGAAGGCTTCAGCCCATTCCGCATCCTGCGGGGCGTGAAGAATCGCTTCGGCTCCACCAACGAAGTGGGCATCTTTGAGATGCGGGATGGGGGACTGAGCGAGGTGACGAATCCCTCGGAGGCCTTCCTGGCCCACAGGCAGGAATCGGCCATGGGCTCGGCCATCGTGCCGACGCTTGAGGGAACGCGACCGCTGCTGGTGGAGATCCAGGCCCTGGCGACACCCGCCGGGCTGGGGCCAGCGCGGCGCATCGCCAACGGCGTTGACTTCAACCGCCTGCTGCTTATCCTCGCGGTGCTGACCAAGCACCTAGGCCTGCCGATGAGCGGGCAAGATGTCATCGTGAACGTGGTGGGCGGACTGCACATCGAAGAGCCTGCGGCGGATGCGGCGATCGCCCTGGCGGTAGCCTCCAGCCTGCGCGATACGCCCCTGCGCGAGCGGTGCGTGGTGATGGGCGAAGTGGGTCTGAGCGGCGAACTGCGCCCGGTGAACCAGACGGAGCGCAGGCTGGCGGAGGCGGCGGCGCTGGGCTTCAAGCTCTGCGTGCTGCCGGGACAGGCCAACGGCAGCGTGAAGGCCCCCGGCGAGCTGAAGCTCCTTTACGCGGAGACCCTGCGCGATGCGGTGCGGCTCGCCCTGGCGAGCAGGCCTGCCGCCCTGTGATGCACCTCCTCCCTCGCCTATCCTTACCAAGCTGAGGAGGACGCAGTGGCCGCCGCCGCTCTTATCTTTGCGCTGACCTATCTAGGCATCGCCTTCAACCGCGTCCCCAAGGTCAACATTGATAGGCCGACGGCCGCGCTCATCGGCGCGACGCTGATGGTGCTGGCGGGCGTCCTCACCTTCGATGAAGCGGTGGCCGCCGTCAACTTCGATACCATCGCGCTGCTGTTGGGCATGATGATGCTGGTGGTGGTGCTGCAGCAGGCGGGCTTCTTCACGCTCCTGGCTGTCAAGACGGTCTCGGCCACCGGCTCGCCGATCAAGCTGATGGCAGTGGTCATCGTCGCAACGGCGGTCTTCAGCGCCTTCCTGGTGAATGACGTCATCGTGCTGCTCTTTACACCGGTCATCATCCAGGCCTGCAGGATGAACCGCCTGAATCCGATCCCCTACCTCATCGCGGAGGCGATGGCCTCCAACATCGGCTCCTCAGCCACCATCATCGGCAACCCGCAGAATGTGCTCATCGGCATCACATCCGAAATCTCATTCGGGCGCTTCTTCCTGCACCTGCTGCCCGTGGCGTTCGTCTCAACGCTCATCCTCATGGGCGTCATCTGGCTCTTCTACCGAAACCAGCTCACCGCGAAGGACGGAGGATCCTCCCTACAGGAGACGGCAACAAAGGCCATTCCCATAGACAGGCAGAAGCTCCTGCGCATGACGCCCATCGTCATCGGCGTCATCGTCACGTTTTTCCTCCACAGCTTCCTAGACCTGCGGCTTGCCGTCATCGCCCTCTCGGCTGGAGGAGTCGCCGTGGTGGTGAGCGGGATAAAGCCCTCCAATATCATCAAGGATGTGGACTGGGTGCTCCTGCTCTTCTTTGCCGGGCTCTTCATCGTGGTCCACGGCGCGCAGGATGCGGGCGTCCTGGATTTCTTCCTTGACCGGGTGAGCTTAGACGCGAACACGGCGGGCGTCGTCTCCATCCACGGCATCAGCACCGTCGTTTCGCAAATCGTGAGCAACGTGCCCTTCACGCTCTTGGTGATCCCCCTCCTGCAGGACTCCAATAGCAACCTGCTGTGGCTCTCCCTGGCCTCCGGCGCGACGCTCGGGGGCAACATGACGCTCATCGGGGCTGTGGCCAACCTTATCGTGGCGGAGGTGGCCTACCGCGATGGCGTGACGCTGAAGTTCGGGGAGTTCTTCAAGGTGGGCGCCGTCGTCACGGTGCTGACGCTCATCGCCTCAGTGGGCATCCTGCTCTTGCAATATGAGCTAGGCTGGCTGAAGTAGCGTTCCTTCGATCTCACTTCCGGCCTCTCTTTTAGGTAGGGAGAGGCGGCAGGCAGGGTGCGGGCCGCATTGCTAGGCGCGAAAGGCCTTCTTGAGCGCCTCGCCCGCCTGGGCGAGCGCCTGCTTCGCTTCGGCCAAGACTTCGCTATAGCTGAAGAAGGCGTGGATCATGCCTTCGTAGCAGGTATAGGCCACAGGAACGTCTGCAGCGCGCAGTCTCTTCGCGTAGATATCACCGTCATCGCGAAGGGGATCATACTCAGCCGTGATGATAAGGGCAGGAGGCAGCCCGCGAAGGTCCTTGGCCTGGATGGGGCAGGCGTAGGGGTTCTTGGCATCCGCTTCGCTCCCAAGGTAGAGGGCCCAGTTGACGGCCATCGTCTCCCGCGTGAGGAGATAGCCGCTCGCGTTTTGCCTATATGACGCCGTCTCCAAGTTGCGGTCGAGCGCCGGGTAGATGAGTAGTTGGAAGGCGAGCTTGGGACCGCCTGCATCCCGCGCCTTGAGGGCAACGGCCGCCGCCAAGTTGCCGCCTGAGCTATCGCCGCCCACGGCGATCCTCGCGCCATCCACACCGAGCTCTCGGGAGTGTTCGGCTACCCACACCATCGCCGCGTAGCAATCGTCGAACGGGATAGGGAACTTGTGCTCCGGGGCGAGTCGATAGTCCACGGAGACGACGGCGCACTCAGCGGCCAGGGCCAGCCTTCGGGCAGTGCCATCGTGGGAGTTGACGCTGCCGATGGTCCAGCCGCCGCCGTGGAACGTGACAAGGACAGGCAGCGGCCGTCCAGCCTTCAGGGGCTTGTAGACCCGGAAGGGAATCTCGCCGTGGGGACCGGGGATGCGCCGGTCTTCGACGCTGGCGACCTTCGGCTTGCCGAGCGCCAAGGCCGCCTCCATCTGCGCCCGGATGCCGGGCAGCGTCTGGGCAGTGCGCGGCTTGCCACCATAGCGGGCGTTGTAGCCGTCAATCAGCGGCCCGCACTTGGGGTTCAGCGGCATAGGACTAGTCCAGGTGAGGCTTGCGATCAGACCAGGGGCGAGCCGCTTCAAAGGCGGCGGCGGCGCGCATCACCATGTCGTCTTCGCCTATGCGCCCGACGATCTGCAGGCCGACGGGCAGGCCGTCCTTGGTGAAGCCGCAGGGGAGGCTTGCGGCAGGCTGGCCGGTGATATTGAACGGGACGGTGAAGGGGAACGGCCCCCAGAGGGTGCTGACCGATTGCCCGCCGATGGCGGAGGGTCGCTGGCCGCATGGGAAGGCGGGAACGGCCGTCGCGGGAGACATCAGCAGGTCGTACCGCTCGAAGAAATCGGCCATCTTGGCCTTGGTCACTTCGATGGAGCGCATCGCCTGAGAGTACTGGGCGGCGGTGATGGCCTTGCTCCGCTCCATGGATTTCCTGAAGTTCTCCGTCAGCAGGTCGCCTTTCGTCTCCAGCAAATGGCCGAAGGCGACGTAGCTGTCCGTGACGACGACAGGCCCGAAGATGCTGAAGGGCTCGCCGGTGTCCGGGCTATCATCGGAGACGGCGCAGCCGAGCCGCCCGAAGAAGCGAGCCGCCTCCGACGTGATGGCAAGGACTTCCGGATCGGCGACGGCATAGCCCAGGTCAAAAGACCAGGCAACGCGGAGGCCTTTGACACCCTTGTTCAGGGTGCCTGAGAAGTCGGGAGACATCGCCCGGCGGGAACGCGGGTCGCGCCCATCGTGCCCGGCTGTGACGTCTAGGAGCATCGCGGCATCGCGAACGGAGCGGGTGATGGGTCCGCCCGTCGAAAAGATGGGCATCCCGCTGAAGCTCCGCCCTGTGGGAATCGTGCCGATGGTCGGCTTGATGCCAAAGACGCCGCAGAGGCTCGCCGGGATGCGTATGGAGCCGCCGCCATCGGTGCCCATGGCAAGCGGGCAGATGCCGGCCGCCACGCCAGCCGCCGCGCCGCCGCTGGAGCCGCCGCTGGTGCGCTTGGTGTCCCACGGGTTGCGACAGTCGTCGCCCAAGCGATTCTCCGTGGTCGCCGAGTTGCCGAACTCCGGGGTATTCGTCTTGCCGATGATGATGGCGCCTGCTTTCCGCAGACGCTCGACGGCGATGGAGTCTTCCTCCGGGACGAAGTCCTTATAGGCCAGGGAACCGCCCGTAGTCACGATGCCCTTTGTATAGGTGAGGTCCTTGATGGAGACGGGCAGGCCGAGGAGCGGCGGCAGATCGCCTCCAGAGGAGAACCGCCTCTCCGCCACCTTGGCATCGGCCATCGCAGAATCGGCGGCGACGGCAAGGAAGGCGTTGAGCTTGGGGTTGTATCTCGCGATGCGATCGAGGACGGAACGGGTCAGCTCAACAGGCGAAAGCTTTTTGGAGCGCAGGAGCTTCGCCAACTCCCATGCGGGCGTGAAGGCAAGGTCGTTGCCAGGCATAGGCTAGGGATTCTTGCTCAGGATGAAGGCGCTCGTCGGCACAGGCGGCGCGGCGGCATAGAGTGAAAGCTCCACGTCCTTCACCTGGTTCACCGCCGTGCCGCGGACCTGGCGCACCGCTTCGATGATGAGATTGAAGCCGTGGAGATAGACCTCGGAGAGGCCTGCACCGCTGGTGTTGACCGGGGTCTTGCCCTTGGCGAAGGTGATGCCGCCCGATTCGATAAGGGCGCCTGCGTTGCCGCGCCCGCAGAGGAAGTCTTCGATGAGGAGCAGCACCGTGGTGGAGAAGGCATCGTAGAGCTGGGCGACGTCTATATCTTTGGCCTGAACGCCCGCGCGCTGGTAGAGCGTCTTGGCGCAGACGCTGGAATCGGTGTTGAAGAAGTCATCGCGATAGTAGTTCGTCATTCCCTGGGAGCCGTGGGAGATGCCCTGGGCCGCGGCGAGGATATAGACGGGTTTGTTCCTGCCGTTGCGCGCGTTCGCCGCGGCGGTGACGATAACCGCGCCCGCGCCGTCCGTCTCGAGACAGCAATCGAAGAGGCGCATCGGCTCGGCAACCCAGCGCGAGGTGAGGTAATCGTCCATCGTGATCGGCGTGCGCATGACTGCGTCCGGGTTGCGAACGGCATTGGTGCGCTGGTTGATGGCGATGCCGCCCAGGTGCTCGGCCTTGGTGCCGAAGACGTGCATGTGGCGGCGCGTCAGCACCGCCACCTCTTGCACGGGCGAAGCGAGGCCGAAGGGAACGGTGAACTGCTTCGATCCCGCGACGAGCATGGACTGCTTCTCCCAGGGGCGTCCGCCTGAATGCTGGCCGCCGCCTGCCTGGGTAGACTGCTTGCCGCGATTGCGGGAGCGGAAGACGATCACATTGTTCGCCTGGCCCGTCGCCACCGCCATCGCCGCCAGTTGGACGGCGTTGCCGCCGGCGCCGCCGCCCCAGGGTGCCGTGGCGAAGAACTTCAGCTCCCGGATGCCTAACGCGGCGGCAAGGGCATCGTCTTGGACGTTATCAATATCCCACCGGACGATGCCGTCAATATCCGTATTCTTCAGTCCGGCATCGTCAATCGCCTTCTTCGAAGCCTCGAGCGCCAGGCTCAGCTCACTGCGGCCGAGTCCCTTCGAATAGGCGGTGTGCCCAATGCCAATAACGGCCGACTTGTTTTTCAGGCTCACGGGAGACTCCTGACGGGGATAGGCGATTATATGCCGATGCAAGCGGGGCGCACAAGAAAAAACCAGCCCCTCCGGTACCGGAGGGGCTGGTGATTACCGATCACTTCGCTAGAGGCTATTACCTCGGCGGCGGTCCGGGCGGCGGTCCCTGCTGCGG